>Ga0194127_10001228_pt1 | contig 38061 bp, 28 predicted proteins | sample TA2KigC100mmetaG_FD_148624 | JGI IMG/M metagenome (GOLD analysis project Ga0194127, IMG submission 148624) | Freshwater microbial communities from Lake Tanganyika, Tanzania - TA2015036 Kigoma Deep Cast 100m | ecosystem: Environmental > Aquatic > Freshwater > Lake | place: Tanzania: Lake...
CCCCCAGGACGATCGCGGAGAAGAGGACCACCGGGACGCAGCCGGCCATTGCGAGCCAGCGCACCCACTTCTGGCGGAAGAAGCGCCGGAACTCGAGCCCTGCGATCACGAGGAACCGGGTCTCGGGCGACAGCATCGGCCCGTCGTATGTCCGGTATCCCCCTCGGTAGATGCCCATCCTACTGCTCCTTCCCCAGCAGCCTGAGGAACGCCTCCTCCAGCGTGTCGCGGGCCGGCAGGAGCTCACGGACCTGGCAGCCGGACTGCCTGGCTGCCTCGAAGACCAGGGCGGTACCCCGGCTTTCGGGCAGCGTGAGGTCCAACAGGTGCCCTTTGCGCCCTACCCGGCCGCCCCCTTGCTCGACGAGACGGGAAAACGCCCCCTCGTCCCCGCGGACACGGGCACGGAAGCGCCCCTTGTCGTTGCGTCCCAGCCGGTCGATGGGACCACTGTACAGCAGTCGCCCGCAATCGAGCACCAGCACCTCGGAGCACAGGCTCTCGATGTCGTGCAGCACGTGGGACGAGATCACCAGCGCCACGCCCGACCGCGAGATCCCGGCCAGCAGCCCCATCATCTCGTCCCGCGAGTTCGGGTCGAGACCATTGAGCGGCTCGTCCAGGAAGACCAGCTTCGGCCCATGGACCAGGGCCTGGGCCAGCTTGACCTTCTGTTTGAGCCCGACCGAGTAGCCCGCCTGAGGGCGATGTCGCACCTCGTCCATGCCGAGGTAGTCGAGGACTTCATAGGACCGCGAGAACGCTGCCTCGCGGGGCATGCCGGAGAGACGGGCAGCAAACACGACGGCATCGAACCCGCTCATTCCGGGGAAGGCAGCGTCGTTCTCGGGCATGTAGCCGATGAGCTGGCGCGCACGCAGCGGCGCCATGCTCACGTCCTCTCCGAAGAGGGAGACCCTACCCGACGTGAAGGTCAGGAAGCCGAGCATGGTCTTGAGCAGCGTGGTCTTGCCCGCCCCGTTGGGGCCCAGGAGCCCGGTGGCGCTGCCGGGTTGCAGAGCGAACGTGATGCCGTCCAATGCGCGGAACTGGCCGAAATGCTTGACCAGTTCGCTGACCCAGACCACCCAGGTCTGCGGCGAGGAGGGAGCAGTACCGGTCTCCATGGCGGGTCTACACCACCACCTTCATGAGCTGGCGGCCAAGGAACAGGTAGTCCCCTTCGTTCAGGACGCGCTCTTCGCCGTCGCGAAGTCGCATGAAGGTCCCGTTCCGGCTGCCTGCATCGGAGAGCCAGAGGGCACCGTCGCGGTGCTCGACCTGGGAGTGCTTGTGCGACATGAACTTGTCGTCCGGGAAGGAGAAGTCGGCCTTCTCCCGCCCGATGAGCACCTTGGGCTTGCGTGCGCAGTGCACGGCCCCCGGCTTGCCTCCCTTGAGCACCTGGGTGAGACGGAAGAACCAGTTGGAGAGCGGGGTCCCTGCAAAGTAGGTCCCATCCTGATCCGCCACCGGCTCGACGGTCATGCCCTCTTCCACGATGAAGAGCTGCTCGCCGCAGATGAAGCGGTCGCCGTTGCGCATCTCGACGGGGTCGGTGAGACGGAAGAAGGTCCCGTTGGTGGAGCCGAGGTCCTTCACCAGGAGACGGCCGTCTCCATAGAAGAACGATGCGTGGGAGGGGGACACGGTATCATCGTCCGGGAAGAGGATGATCCCGTCCTCCCGGCCGGCCGTGTGCTCCTGGCCGCCGAGGGAGTAGGATGCGGTCTGGCCGCCGTCTCCACGAATGAGTACCAGCTTGAACTTCTTTGCCTGGTCCGAGGTCGCGATCTTGGCGGTCCCGCTGTCCGGCTCCTCGATGGGAGACCCGCAGTTCATGCAGAAGCTGAATTCCACGTGCACGGGCTCACCGCAACGGCTGCACTTCCTATTGCTCATTCCGCCCCCCTTGAGAGATGGCACTGTCCGCTCAACAGCCTTATTAATCGATGACCTTGGAAGAAAAATCAAGCGTTGGGTTTTGCCGGCTCCCCGGGGGGCAGCTGGCGGGTGGGGGAGATGTCGCCGGCCAGCTCGCCTACTTTGAACCTGCCGACGAGGAGGGCGAGCTCCTGGGCCTTGTCGCGGATGCGGGAGCCTTCGTCCACGGTCTGCTGGGAGGCTTCGAGCGCTTCGTGGGCGATGCGCTGGACCTCGACCATGAGCTGGGCGATGTCGTCGGAGGCGGCTGCCTGCTCCTTCACCGATTCGGCGGTCTCCTGCATGATCGACGAGAGCTCGGACAGGTGGTGCAGCGTGATGTTGACGAGCTGGCTGCCCCGCTCGACGTCGGACTTGGAGCCGTCCATGCTGCTGACCAGCTCCTGGGTCACGGCCTGGATGGAGCGGATGTTGTCGATGATTTCGCGGCTGGATTTCTCGACGCGGCGGGCCTGCTCGCGCATCTGCTGGGCGACGACGGCGAAGCCCTGCCCCGCGCTGCCGGCCCGGGCAGCCTCGATGGATGCGTTGAGTGCGAGCATCGAGTTCTCTTCGGTGATCTTGGAGATGAGCTCCGCGATGGCGCCGATCTTCTCGACGTTGCCCTTGAGGTTGCGGACCTTGTCCCATGAGCCGTGGACGGTTTCGCGGATGCGGGCCATTCCGGAGTCGGTCTTCTCGACCGATTCCCTCCCCTGCCCTGCGATCTGAGCGCCCTGGTTGGCGCGGGCCGCTATTTCCTGGATGGTGCGGGACAGCTCGTTGGAGAGGCTGGTGGAGTTCTCGACGCGGCCGACCTGGCCGCGGGCCCCCTCCAGGGTGCGCATCGAGACGTGGGAGATCTCCTGGGCCGACTGCCCCAGCCGCAGGCTCGAGTCGCGGATTCGCCAGACGAGGGAGCTGACCTTCTCGGCCAGCTCATTGATGGCGGTGGCAAGCTCGGCCAGCTCGTCATGCCCCTTGACCTCGAGGCGGTGGGTCAGGTCGGCCTCGCCCGAAACGATCTGGCGGATCGAAGCGGTGAACGACCGGATGGGGCGGGTGATGGTCCCGGACAGGAGAAACGCCAGGATGATCGCGGCAAGAACCCCTCCGACTCCGACGTAGACGACGGGCAGGAGGTTGTCGGTGACACGCGACTCGTAGCTTTCGCGGACCCGTGACAGCACCATCTCGCCGTCGAGCGGCTTGCCCTCGGAGCTCGTGAAGGGGAACTCCCGTGCGCTCATGTCGAAGTTGGTGCCTCCAAGCGTCACGACCGTGACGGCGAGAGAGCCCTCCCGGACCTTGAACCGGGCTGCCAGCGCTGCGGCGAGCTCCTTCCAGTCCCCCTCCGGTGCGGTGGAGGAGACGACCTGTCCGTCGACGAGGAGGGAGAGCTGGTGCCGCTTCTCCTTCTTCTCGTCCGAGTGGGCGCTGTAGGCCTCGAACGTGCGGAAGAGCGGTCGGCCCAGCACGAGCAATCCGACCTGCCGCTCGTCCAGGCGGACCGGTGCGGCAGCCACGAGCCATGCCCGCTGGTCGCCCAGGAGGGCCACCTCGGAAACGACCTTCCCGTCCGCTGCGGCGGCGAGCAGCCTCCTGCCCCCCTCGAGCGGCCCCGGTACCACGAAGCCGGGGGCCGGGGACGCATAGCGATCATACAGAGCGATGAAATCGACGGCATGCGTCGCATCGACCTCCCGGAGCAGGCGGCGCCGGGCACTCTCGATCTTTGCGGGATCGGCTGCATCGAGCGCCTCGGCGAGGCCACGGTCCGCGGCCAGGATCCGGGCATCGAGCGTGAGAACTCCGAGGTGCACCTCCTGGTACTTGAGGTAGCGCTCGAAGTGCTTGGCCAGGTAGTCCCCCCGCGCAGCAGCATCCTGGAGCTTCCCGTACAGGACCCACAGCGTAGACCCGACGGTCAGCAGGAGAAGCGCTACGATGGAGGCCAGGATGCGACGTCTCAGGGTCCAGAAGCCGGACATTTCCTCCCCCTCACGGCTCGTTCGCTCCACCTTACCACACCCGAATCACGTTCCAAAGATTTTGGTTTACCTTTCGCACGCGTTTTCTATAATGGCGCCTGCGTACGGAGGGGGGGCAATGGCGAAACGTGCGGTATGGGTACTGGCTTTCCTGGCGGCTGTCGGGATGGGCTCCGGGGCATTCGCGACGGACCTGAGGTTCGACTCCGGCAAGAGCGCGAACCTGTTCTGGATGGTGGACCAGATCTCTCAGTGGGACAGCCGCTACACGTCGCCGTCCTACCGGGACTACTGGAAGGGGAAGCTGGAGTTCACGGACGAGGACTACGCCGTGCTGGACCAGTACGCCCGCCTGCGGCGGAAGCTGGCCCGACTGGACCAGAGCGAGGTGAAGCGCGAGACATCGCCCTGGGTCTCGCTGTTCGGCGGAGGCAAGCTGCTGCCGCACGAGAAGTTCGCACTGGCGTTCCTGGAAACCACGACGGTCAATGATGCGGCCGCGCTGCTCAAGCTGTCGAAGCAGGAGCAGGACATCGTGATCGGGACGCTGCTCCACTTTGCCCGCAAGATGAAGGACGAGTATGCGGTGGAGACCGGGCACCTGGTGGCGTTCGCACAGAAGGCCAACATCCTGATCACGCTGGCGGATGCGGGCGGGTTCATCGGGCAGCTCCGGAGCTTCTACGGGATCAAGGGGGCCATTCCCGAGACGATCCCGGTGGACGTGCTCTGGGCGCCGCCGGGCTTCAACCGTCCGGCCCACATGGACTATCACGTCATCCTGCCGGTCTCGGTGGACCATGCCCAGACCGACGAGGCGGTGCTGCAGCACCTGTCGCTCGCGATGCAGGAGGTGAGCCAGTACCTGCTCACGAAGCTGCCTGCGGAGACGCTGTCCAGGGCCGGTGCGCTGCTCCTCCAGGAATGCGGCATGGTGAACCCGGGCAATCCGTTCATGATCCGCCAGGCGCTCCAGGTGGCGGTAGGCGAAGTCCTGTTTCTCCGAGAGCGCTTCCCGGACCTTCCGGCGTCTCCGGTGCTGTCCCCCTGGGATCCGCAGCTCGACTACCCGTTTGCGGTCGACGAGTTGGCGCGAGGATACGCTGCGGTCCTGAAGGATACCTTCTCGCAGCCGGGGGGCTTCTATCCGGCGTTCGTGACCCGGGCCGTCGACGTCCAGAAGGGGCTGCTTCCTCCCCGCCCCCGCTTCTTCACGTCCACCGCGATCCTGTTCGGCGACAAGGAGAGCCGGGCTCTCTTCAACGGGATGTTCGCCGCAGTCGACCGGGTGGAGGTTGACATCGACAGCGTTCGGGACTTCGAGTCCGCGGTCGACACCACCCCCGGACGGGCCGTGTTCATCGTGGTGACGGCCAAGCTGGAGGGCAACATGTACAACGCCCTCAAGAAGTTCAAGCAGTGGGGCAAGATCTCCGGGACCTTCCGGGCGCTGCGCAACACCTCGTTCCTCACGACCTTCCGCGAGCCGGGTGCGGGCATGGTCTACGTCATCCGGGGTACCGACCTGGATGCCATTCGACAACTGCTGCTCCGGTTGTATAGAATGGAGGAGATTCCGGCGGTTCCGGTGACCTTGAACTGAAGTGGGCGAGCGATGGTGGAAGACCCTACCCTGATCCTGGTCGTCGAGGACAATCCGGCCAACCGGGAGCTGCTGGTCGAGTACCTGGAAGCCGAGCGGTTCGACGTCGTGGAGGCTGGTGACGCCCGCACGGGGTTCGAGCTGTTCAAGGCGAGACGTCCGGACCTGGTCCTGCTCGACGTCATGCTGCCGGATGACAGCGGGTTCAACCTGTGCCGGCGGATGAAGAGCGTCAGCCGGAGGTTCGTGCCGGTGGTTCTCGTGACTGCGCTCCACGAGACAGCAGACAAGGTGGAGGGGCTGGGGGCCGGAGCGGACGACTTCCTGAGCAAGCCGATCATCCGCGAGGAGCTGGTGGCGCGGACCCGGTCGCACCTGCGGGTCAAACGCCTTTGCGACAAGGTCGAGATGTACCAGGCCGAGCTGGCCCGGTTCAACCAGCGGCTCCAGGAGGAAGTGGATCTTCGGACGCAGCAGCTCCGGGCTGCGCTGGCGGACCTGAAGCGGGCCATGGACCTGACCGAGAAGACGCAACAGGAGATCGTGGAGCGGCTGGGAGTTGCCTCGGAATACCGGGACCAGGAAACGGGCAACCACGTGCGCCGGATGAGCCTGCTGGTCCACGAGCTGGCGCTGGCCTGCGGGTTGTCGCCCGAGAGCGCAGAGGTCTACCGGCAGGCAGCGGCGCTTCACGACATCGGCAAGATGGGCGTGCGGGATCACGTGCTCCTGAAGCCGGAGCAGCTCGACGAGGGGGAGGTGGAGTTGATCCGGGAGCACACGATCATCGGGGCCAGCATCCTGGCGAACCCCCGAACGGAGCTTCTGCACGTGGCCTGCCAGATGGCTCGAAGCCACCACGAGCGGTGGGACGGGCTCGGCTACCCCGACGGGCTCAAAGGGGAGGAGATCCCGCTTCCGGCCCGCATCTGCACCGTGGCCGACGTGTTCGACGCCCTGACCACCCGGCGGATCTATCGCCGGGATCCGCTGACCCCGGAAGAGGCCAGGAACGACATCCTCCAGGGGTCGGGCACGCGCTTCGACCCCGGGGTGGTGCAGGCGTTCGACCAGTGCTTCGCCAAGATGGCCGAGGCCTGGGAGGCGGCAGAGAAATGAGAACGGCCCTCGCCACAGCCGGTCTGCTCCTGCTGGCTCTGATGCTGCTTGCCGGCGGCTGCCGGGAGAAGCGGGTCATCGTCTGCAAGTCCAACGAGGGCTTCGACCCGAACCTGGGGATATGCTACCAGTGTCCTGAGGGGATGAAGGCCAACCCGAAGACGGCCAAGTGCGTGCCGGTTTCCAAGACGGACGTGGTCCAACAGGACGGGACCGAGCCCGCGGACTGGATTTCGGCAGGCGATGCGGATGCCGGGGACTTCGGGTCCGGCGAACCGGAGGACTCGGACGTTCCCGGAGACGAGGACGTGGCGCCGGCGGTCGACGTCGTCCCGGCCGGCTTCATCGGCGCTCCGTGCAACACGGACAACGACTGCGATCCCGGATTCACGTGCTTCGACTGGCCCAAGGGGTATTGCGTGAAGACCGACTGTGCGTCGGGCACGGACTGTCCGGCAGGGACATCATGCCTTCCGCTGATGGAGAACGGGCAGGCCTGCTTCGACAACTGCGCGGTGGACAGCGAGTGCAGGCCGGGATACGGCTGCAAGGCGATTCCGACGATCCAGGGGAATCCGATGCCGGTGTGCCATCCCGTGGGTGACGGGAACAAAGGGGCCGGCCAGGCCTGCGAGGACCACGCCGAGTGTTCGGGGTCGCTGGCCTGCGTGCCGCTCGGTCCCGCCAAGATGTGTCTTTCGTCCGGGTGCAGCACGTTCGCCCCGTGCGAGTCGGGGCAGACGTGCGTGAGCTGGGGCATGATGACCTTGTGCCTGAAGGGGTGCTCGGGTACGCCGGAATGCCAGGACCTCGGAAACGCGATCTTCGTCTGCCAGGGAGTCAAGGACATCGTGGACGAGAAAGCGGATGTCTGCCTGCCGGCCAAGCAGGGGCTGGCGGTGGGGGACCTCTGCTACTTCCCGTCGGAGTGCCAGACCGGCTTCTGCCAGCTCGTGGTGTCGGGCAAGTGCTCCGGCATTTCCGGCAACGAATGTGCGACCGACAAGGACTGCACGCAGGCGGTGTGCATCCCCGACCCGTCGGTGCAGAAAGGGGTCTGCTCGCAGCCGTGCGGCCCCGGCTCGCTCTGCCCGAACGGCTCGCTGTGCGGGCAGGCAACCGGCTCCGCCGTGTGCCTCGACGTATGCGAGAACTATGCGATGGCGTGCGGGCCGGCGGGCTTCGGGATGACCTGTACTTACGGCAGCGTGGTCTACCCGAGTGCCAACTCGGGCAAGTACGCCTGCTGCAAGATTGCGGGCGGCGAGGCCGGCGCCCCGTGCCTGACCGAAGGGGATTGCGCCGGCGGCGTGTGCTACGGAGTCCAGGCGGGGCAGGGCTACTGTGCGACCAAGTGTGCGTCCGATGTCCAGTGCCCGTTCGGGTCACAGTGCCTGGCCGGCGCCCTGGTATCCGGGTCGAGCCTGTGTGCGAAGATCTGCTTCTCGGATCTGGACTGCCCGCAGGGATTTGCGTGCAAGAACACCATCTACACGGAGAAGGCCTGTCAGCTCAAGTAGGCCTGACAGCATCGGGAGGAGAGATGTCGGCACCATTCACCATTCTGATCGTGGACGACGAGGAGCCGATCCGCAAGGCGATCCGTCGTGTTCTGAAGTTCGAGCCGTACCGGCTGCTCGACTGCGGCGACCCGGTCGAGGCACTGCGCCTGGTCGAGGCGGAAACGGTCCACGTCGTCATCTCGGACTACACGATGCCGGGCATGCTGGGTGTGGATCTGCTGCGGAAGATCCGGATGATCCGTCCGGACACGATCCGCATCATCCTGACCGGGAATGCCAACCTGGACATGGCCATGCAGGCGATCAACGAGGGGGCCATCTACCGCTTCCTCACCAAGCCGTGGGACAACGCCGACCTCCAGCTGGCGTTGAGGCTGGCGCAGCGGCAGTGGGAGCTGGAGGACCGCAACCGGCGCCTCCTGGCGCTGGTGAGCAAGTATCGCGACGTGATCGACGAGCTCGAGCGCAAGCAGCCTGGGGCGACGGGCATCGAGCGCGACGACCACGGCCGGATCGTCATCGACGACGAGGATCTCGGACTGGCGCTCGACGAGTGGAACAAGGAGTAGCCTCCCACATCCAATCCCAGGCAGGAGTCCAACGTGGCCTATCGCATTCTCTGTGTGACCGGCGAGCCGGAGCGGGCGGAAAAGTACGGGCGGATGCTGGCCGATCCGGCCTACGAAGTGATCGTGGCAGGGCCCGCTGACTGGCAATCGCGGCTCGACGGAGACCCGCCGGTTGTGGTGGTGGCCGACCTCGAGCTTCCGGGAACGGACGGTCTGCAGGTGCTGGAGGAGGCGAGCCGCCTGCTCCCTGCGGCGCCGCGGGTCCTGGCAGCGGAGCACGCCGACATGGAGCTCGTCGAAGGCCCCCTGGCAGTGGGGACGGTACACTTCGTGGCTCGGGTTCCCGGGCCGCCCGACGCTGTTCTCACCGTGATCGAGGCCGCCTTGGAGCGGCGGCTGCGCCAGGACAAGCAGGAGGCCATGGGGGAGCTGCTCAAACGGCAGAACCAGGAGCTGGAATCCATGGCCCGGCAGTTCGAGTCGATGGTGGACCGTCGCACGCGGCAGATCGAGCGGGCCAAGAAGGAGTGGGAGCGCACCTTCGATGCCATCGTGGATCCGCTCATCCAGGTAGGCGGCGACTTCCGTCTGCGGCGGGTGAACGTGGCTGCGGCGCGGCACTCGGCGCAGGACGTGCGCAGACTGCCGGGGCAGGTCTGCCACGATGCGCTGTTCGGCAGGGAGGCCCCGTGTCCCGGCTGTCCGGTTGCGGGTGGCGTGGCCGCGTGGCCGGGCCCGGGGGCAGCGGAGGCGGAGGTGTCCGATTCCCGGCGGGGGAAGACCTTCCAGCTTGCGGCTTTCCTGTTCGACCCGGAGCCGGCGGACCCGCGGTTCGTCTGCCACTACCGCGACGTGACGCAGGAGCGACGGCTGCAGCAGCAGATCCGCCAGTCGGAGAAGCTGGCTGCGGTAGGAACGCTGTCGGGAGGGATCGCCCATGAGCTGAACAACCCGATCGGCGTGATCCTGTCGTTCGTGCAGCTCAGCCGGCGGGATCCGGTGGTGGGCGGGAACGAGGAGCTGTCGGACAACCTGGCCGAGATCGAGAACGCGGCCCACCGGTGCAAGCGAATCGTGGAGGAGCTGCTCCAGTTCTCCCGCCCCTCGCTGGACAGGCAGATGGCGCCGGTGCGGCTGAGTGAGCCGCTGGAGAGCGCTCTCTTCCTTGTGTCGACGCAGAAGAAGATTCGCGAGGTGGAGGTCCGCAAGTCGCTGGCCGATGGTCTTCCGATGGTCATGGGAAACACGAACCAGCTTGCACAGGTGTTCATCAACCTGATCCAGAACGCGGTGCAGGCGATGGGCCAGGGGGGGGTCCTTTCGCTCGAGACCGGGATGCGGGACGGCCAGGTCTTCGCCTCGGTCGGCGATACCGGCGCCGGGATCTCGGCGGAGAACATGAAGCGTCTGTTCGAGCCGTTCTTCACGACCAAGGCTCCGGGGCAGGGTACAGGGCTGGGCCTGTCGGTCTCGTACGGCATCGTGGAGCGACACGGGGGGCGGGTGGAGGTCGCGAGCCGGGAGGGGGCGGGGTCCACCTTCACGGTGCTGCTGCCGCCCGCTTCCGTGGACGAAGAGGCGAGCGTATGAAGCACGGGCCGAAGGAAGGGGATGGGGAGGAGGAGCAGGTGTTTGCCATCCGCATCCAGCCTGGTGCGTCCCGCACCGGCCCTGCCGGCCGGTGGGGCGACCTGCCGAAGCTGCGGGTTGCGGCCCCCCCGGTCGATGGTGCGGCAAACGAGGCCGGGGTCGCTCCGCATTGCGAAGTCGGCGGTGGAGATCGTGTCGGGACACGCGTCACGCACCAAGCGGATCCGGGTGCGCGGCGTGTCGAAGAGCGCCTTGGCAGAGGTGCTCGGGGATGGCTCCCGGCCTACTTCTTCTTGACTTCGGGGGGCATTGGCCATAGAAGCCGGAATTCGGACCGGGATTCCGGGTTGAGGACTTGCAGGCTGTCGGGTTGGCGGCCGGGTCGAGTGGAGGAAGAACGTGGACTACAAGGATACGCTGGGCTTGCCGAGGACGGCCTTCCCGATGAAGGCCAACCTCTCACAGAGGGAGCCGGCCCGAGTCGAGAAGTGGGACCGGTCGGGTACCTACCGCCGCATGGTGGAGCGGAACGGCGACCAGCCCCGCTACATCCTTCACGACGGCCCTCCGTACGCCAACGGTCACATCCACTCCGGCACGGTGCTGAACAAGATCCTCAAGGACTTCGTGGTCAAGTACAAGAACATGAGCGGGTTCCTCTGCGAGTACCAGCCGGGATGGGATTGCCACGGGCTGCCCATCGAGAACAACGTCGAGCGGGAGGTCGGCAAGGCGAAGGATGCCTTCTCCGTGGCCGAATTCCGGAAGATGTGCCGCGAGTACGCACTGCGGTTCGTCGACATCCAGCGGGACGAGTTCAAGCGGCTCGGCGCACTGGGCGAATGGGAGAACCCCTACCTGACGCTGCATCATTCCTACGAGGCCACGATCGCCCGCGAGTTCGGCAAGGTGGTGGGGCGGAATGCGCTGTACAAGAAGAAGAGGCCGGTGCTCTGGTGCGCTCACCATGCGACCGCGCTGGCCGAGGCCGAGGTGGAGTACGAGGAGCTCTCTTCTCCCTCCATTTGGGTCCGCTTCCGGATGAACGATGATGCCAGGGCACGGCTTCCGATGCTCCCGGCGGGCAAGCCGGCCTATGTCGTGATCTGGACGACCACGCCGTGGACGCTTCCGGCGAACCTGGCCATCACGCTGCACCCGAAGCTGGAGTACTCCGTGCTCGACTTCTCTGACGCGGCGTACTTCGTGGCCACCGAGCTCGAGCGGCAGTTTGTGGCGGACTGTGAGCTGTCCCAGCCGACCCGCCTCGGAATCGTGTGCGGAGAGGCCATGGAGAAGGCGACCTGCCGCCACCCGTTCATCGAGCGGGACTCGCTCATCATCCTGGGGGACTTCGTCAGCATCGAGACCGGCACGGGTTGCGTCCACACCGCACCGGGACACGGGTCCGACGACTACGAAGCAGGGCTCCGGTACGGTCTCGACGCTTACGCACCGGTGGACGACCGGGGCTGCTTCACCGCAGAAGTCCCGTCCTACCAGGGGCGCTTCGTGTTCGAGACCGATGCCGACATCGTCGCGATGCTGCGGGAGAAGGGGGCGCTGCTCAAGGCCCGCTCGTGCACCCACTCCTACCCCACCTGCCAGCGGTGCAAGAAGCCCATCGTCTTTCGCGCAACCAGCCAGTGGTTCATCTCGATGGACGGGACCGGCCTGCGCGAGCGTGCCTTGCAGGTGATCCCCAAGGTGGAGTGGATTCCCGCCCGCGGGCAGCAGCGCATCTCGTCCATGGTCGAGCTGCGCCCGGACTGGTGCCTTTCCCGCCAGCGGCTCTGGGGGGTCCCGATCATCGCGTTCTACTGCACCCGCTGCCGTGCGCTCAAGCTGAGCCAGGACCTCGTGGACCACGTTGCCGACATCTTCGAGCAGGAAGGCGCTGACGCCTGGTACGTGCGCGAGGCCAGGGACCTGCTTCCGGCCGGAACGAAGTGCGATGCGTGCGGCCACGACGACTTCGAGCGGGAAACCGACATCGTGGACGTCTGGTTCGAGAGCGGCGTGAGCTATGCAGCGGTCATCGAGCGCAGGTACGGGGAACGGACGCTCTGCGACCTCTACCTCGAGGGAAGCGACCAGCATCGCGGGTGGTTCCAGTCCACGCTGCTCGAATCGGTGCTGACCCGCAACCGCCCGCCGTTCGTGACCGTGCTGACGCACGGGTTCGTGGTGGACGGCGAAGGGCGCAAGATCTCCAAGACGCTGGGCAACTACGTGCCCCCCAAGGAGATCATCGACAAGCACGGGGCCGAGATCTATCGGCTCTGGGTGGCCGCGGAGAACTACCAGGAGGACGTGCGCATCTCGGACACGATCCTCAAGACGCTGGTGGACGCGTACATGAAGGTGCGCAACACGTTCCGGTTCCTGCTGGGAAGCCTGGACGGATTCGACCCGTCGACGGACGTCGTGGCCCCTCGTGACATGATGCCCATCGACCGGTACATCCTTCATCGGACTGCGAAGCTGACGGAGCGGGTCCGGAACGCGTACGATGTCTTCCGCTTCCATGACATCTACCAGCAGGTGGTGCAGTTCTGCGCGGTGGACCTGTCGGCGTTCTACCTGGATGCGCTCAAGGACCGCCTGTACGTGCTGCCTCGCTTCTCCGGAGAGCGCCGGAGCGCACGGGCAGCGCTCCACGCCATCCTCTCGGCCCTGGTCCGGATGCTGGCCCCGATCCTCTCGTTCACCTGCGAGGAGGTCTGGGAGCACATGCCGCACGGCATCGATGCGGGAGAGAGCGTGTTCCTCGCCCGTTTCCCGAGCGACTTTCCGGGCCGGTATGCGGACGATGCGCTTGCTGCCCGGTTCGACCAGCTCGTCGAGCTCAGGGACCTGGTGAAGAAGAAGCTGGAGGAAAAGCGGGTCCAGAAGATCATCGGGCATGGCCTCGATGCCCGGGTCGTCGTGAGCATCGGCAAGGGCCACCCGTGGTACGGGGCGGTGGATGCGCACAGGGCCGCGCTGCGTGAGCTGCTCATCGTCAGCCAGGTCGAAGTAGTGGACGGGGACGGCGATGGGCTCGAGATTGCGGCCGACCACGCTACCGGACAGAAGTGCACCCGCTGCTGGAACTGGTCCGAGACGACCGGGCAGAACGAGGAGTACACCGGGACGTGCTCCCGCTGCGCCCGGATTCTTTCGCAGTTGAAGCCGTCATGAAGGGACTGCGGGCAAGATTCCCGAGGCTGGCGCTCTTTCTTGCCGTGGCCATGGCCGTTGCCGCGCTCGACCTGGCCACGAAGTGGTGGGCCGCATCCGTCCTGGCCACGTTCGAGCACCCGCAGCCGATCCTGGTGGGGGATTCCATGCAGGGGAAGACGATGCGGCAGCTCCTGGATGCGAGCCGCTTCCCCATGGGAGACGTCAAGGATGTGTTTCCGCTCTTTCCGGCTCTGGCGGAGGTCAAGGGCTCCGATTCGGTGCCGGTCGACCGATACCTGAGGGACTTCGGCTACTACGTGTGGCTGGCGCCGGGGCGAAGCTCGCCGCCGATCTTCATCGACAACCCGGCCCGCCGGGCGTTCGAGCGCCAGTTCGAGGCGGGGTTGCTGGTCCGGACCCTGGACCGCGTCCTGACCCTGGTGAAGCTCCCGAAGGTGCATGACATCCTGGTGAAGATCGGGATCTCGGACGAGTGGAGAAAGTGGCGCGACATCGTGCTGCAATGGAAGGACACGAAGCTCACCTATGCCCAGCTTCTCGAGGGGCAGCTCCCGTTCCTGGACGACGGGGAGGCGGAGGAGATGCTGAGGCAGGGGCTGGTCCACCCCATCCCCATGGAGTCGGGGAATCTGAGGCCCAACGTGCCGCGCTTCTCGGACTCGACGCCGGTCTCTGCCGGGGAAGTCTACCTGCTCGGCTACCGCGAGATCCCGCTCATCCCGTCGCTTCTGCGCTTCATCTATGCGGAGAACCCCGGGGCTGCGTGGGGGGTGCTGAGCGATGCGTCGGTCACTGTCCGGGTGATCTTTCTCCAGGTCATGACCGGCCTTGCCATGCTGCTCATCGTGTTCGTGGCGGTGCGGCTCGGGCACGAGAAGGACTACCTGACCGCGGTGGCCCTGGCCGGAATCATGGGTGGCGCCATCGGCAACTTCGTCGAGCGGATCAGCCGGTTTGCGGTGGTGGACTTCATCGACATGTACATCGGGACGTCGCACTGGCCCACGTACAACGTGGCTGACATCGGCATCACGCTCGGGGTCGGCATCATCGCCCTCCAGGTGATCCGCAAGAAGAACCCGTTCTAGCGGAGAGGAGATGTCATGCACCCGACCTTCCACCTCGGACCGCTCGAGTTTCCGGCGTACTTCACGTTCCTGACCATCGGCTACCTTGCTGCCGTCATGCTGGCCTGGCGCGAGACGTTCAGGACGAAGGGAGTCGATCCGAACAAGATGCTCGATCTCGCCATCGTGCTGCTGATCACGGGCCTTCTCGGCTCTCGCATCCTGCACGTCATCGCGGACGGGCACTTCGACGACTACGTGAACCTCTGTCTCGATCCGTTCAAGGTCGAGGGGCGGACGCTTCCCAAAGGGGTGCCGTGCATCACGGATGCGGAGTGCCTCAAGGGGGAGGTCGGCGAGCTGTGCAACGTGGCCACGGGGCAATGCCATCCCGGCCGCGACTGTCTGCGCACGTTGAAGATCTGGTACGGCGGTCTGGCGTTCTACGGGGGGCTGCTGCTGTGCATCCCGGTTGGAATCGGGTACATCCTGAGGCACAAGGACAAGCTCGACCTGTGGAAGATGGCGGATCTGGCCGGCTTCGGCATCCCGTTGGGGCTGATTCTCGGCCGCGTCGGGTGCTGGTTCGCGGGCTGCTGCTTCGGTGAGGTGGACCACTCGGGCTGCGGCGTGGTGTTTCCGAAGTTCTCTCCGGCGTGGGACCGGCACATCGAGCGGGGGCTCATCGAGAAGACCGCTGCGGCGCCGCTGCCGGTGATTCCGTCGCAGCTCATCCAGATCGGGCTCAACGCGGCCATCTTCCTGTACTGCTACTGGCTGTTCAAGAAGCGCAAGCGGTTCGATGGGCAGGTGTTCTGGATGTTCATGCTGCTGTATGCCGTCGCCCGGTTCGGTATCGAGTTCTACCGGGATGACCATCGCGGCATCTGGCTTGGGGACACGCTGTCCACGTCGCAGCTCCTCGGCATTCCGGTGGTGATCGGTGCGGCGGTGATGCTGCGGATCCTGTCCCGCAGGCAGGCGCGCAATCCGGAGCCGCTGCTCGATGCCCCGGGGGATCCGCTGCTGGAGCAGGGCCGCTCCACGCAGCCGTCGCCGCCCGGTTCGGGGGACGACGGCGGCGATTCCGGAGGAGCCGCGTGATCACGGGGTACGGGTTCTGGCTCGCCCTGGGAATGACAGCGGGGGCCATCGTCGCCATCCGGCTCTCCCCTCGTGCGGGCGTCACGCGGGAGGCCATGGCCGAGACCACCTTCTGGGCCTTGCTTGCGGGCTTCATCGGGGCCAGGCTGCTGCACGTGGCGGTGGAATGGCGTTTCTACCTCGATCTCTGCGTTGCCCCCGACCTGGCGCTCCCCAACGGAGTGTCGTGCCTCCTCGGTTGTGTGCCGGGGCAGGAGTGCGACGGGCACATCTGCCGCAACGTGGGCGACTGCCTGAACGCGTTCAAGTTCTGGCAGGGCGGGCTGACCTTCCTGGGCGGCGTGGTTGCCGGGATCCCGGCAGCGCTCGTCGCGGCCCGGAGGCAGAAGGCATCCCCGGAGGCGGCGTTCACCCTGCTGATGCTGGCACTGCCCCTGGGGCACATGTTCGGTCGGATCGGCTGCTGGTTCGAGGGGTGCTGCCACGGCCGGCACAGCCAGCTCTGGCTTGCTGTGGATGGCAAGGTTCCGACCCAGCTCATCGAGGCCGGCTTCAACGGGCTCGTCTTCCTCGTCCTGCTGGCCCGCTTCCTGGAACTGACCCGGAAGGGCATGCCGGCCCCTTCCCGCCTGCTGGGTGTTCCTGCGCTCTACATGATGCTGTACGGCCCGTTTCGCTTCCTGATCGAGCCGCTGCGGGGGGATCCGCAGCGGGGGTTTCTGTTCGAGCTGCCGTGGCCGTGGCTTGCCCGCACCGTCGGGTTCTCCACGCTGGAGCCGGCCTTCCTCTCGACCTCGCAGATCCTGGGAATCGTGCTCTTGATCCTGGGCTTCTTCCTGTGGCGCCTGGGTCTTACTTCTCCCCGAACACCTCGAGCTGCTCCAGGTGAAACTCGGGACGCTCGGTGAGCACGACGGCCTTCTTCTGTCGCTTCTCCATGCGCTCCAGGACCGTACCGCAGGTTTCCATCAGGAGCTGGCAGATCCGGGGGTTGGCATGGGCATGGAGGGTCTTTGCACGAGATGATGAAAGCTCCTTGCGGAGCTTGTCCATCAGGGTGTGCACGATCATGTCGGGGCTCTTGAGATACCCCTTGCCTTCGCAGTAGAAGCAGGGTTCGGTCAGCCGCGTCATGACGCTGTCGGCCACCCGCTTCCGCGTCATTTCGACGAGACCGAGCTCGCTCATGGGGAGCACCCTCGAACGTGCGTAGTCCTTGCGCAGCTCCTCCACGAGCGTCGAGTGGACCTGGTGGCGGTTCTCCTTCTCCTTCATGTCGATGAAGTCGATGACGATGATCCCGCCGATGTTGCGGAGGCGGAGCTGGTAGGCAATCTCCACCGCGGCTTCCAGGTTGGTCTTGAGGATCGTCTCCTCCGGGTCGTTCTTCCCGGTGAACTTGCCCGAGTTGACGTCGACGGCGGTGAAGGCCTCGGCGCGGTCGATGACGATGTAGCCGCCCGACTTGAGCCAGACCTTGCGCTCCACTGCACGGGAGATCTCGTATTCGATCCCGTAGTGCTCGAACAGCGATTCCCGGCCCAGGAAGAGCTCGACCCGCGGTGCGAACGAAGGAAGGAAGCGGGCCACGAAGTTCTTGACCTGTCGATGACCGTCCTCGGAATCGACGATGAGCTGGTCGAAGCGACGGCAGATGAGGTCGCGGGCCGTGCGCAGGAGCAGGTGCATGTCCTCGTGGAGGAGTGCCGGGGAATCGACGGCATCCGCTCCCTTGCGGACCTGCTGCCAGATCTGGTGGAGGAACTCGACCTCGGAGCGAAGCTCGTCCGCACTGCGCCCCTCGGCCACGGTTCTGAGGATGAGCCCGATTCCTGGCGGCCGGACCGCTTCACCGATGTCTCTCAGGCGCTGCCGCTCATCGGGGTCCTCGATGCGGCGGGACACTCCGACGTGGTCCACCGTCGGCATGAGGACCCCCAGCACGCCGGGCAGCGTGAACTGGCAGGTGAGGCGGGCCCCCTTGGAGCCGATGGGTTCCTTGGCCACCTGCACCACGATGTCCTGCCCCTCGCGGACCAGCGTCTCGATGCGAACGTCCGAGCGCTCCGTCCTCTCGTGGTTCTGCTCCTCCTCGTCCGCGGGGGCCTCGTCGGGATTGCGGCGGCCGACGACATCGGTGGCATAGAGGAATCCGGTGCGCTCGAGACCGGCGTCCACGAATGCGGCATTCATCCCGGGCAGGACCCGCATCACGCGGCCCTTGTAGATGTTGCCGACGATCCGTCGCTCCCGCACGGTCTCGATGTGGATCTCCGACAGGCCCCCCGCCTCGACGACTGCGACGCGGGTCAGCTCATCGGTATGATTGACCAGGATGCGATTCTCCACCCGCACACTCCGCAGCCCGAGATACGGGCCCGTCTATTCCTTCCGCGGTACGTCGAAGAAGCCGTCGGTCAGCTCCAGCGCGGGACCTCCCGTACCATCCTGGAGAGTGGCGGCGAACGTGCCAATCGCCCTTCCTCCGGGCGGGTCGAACTGGTCGAGCACCGCGCTGTACGCGGTGGATGTGTACTTCCACTGGATCTGCGTCTGGTCGGTGGTCCCGTCGTTGAACAGGATCATCACAGCAACCGAGCCGGGCTCGTCGGAGCTGAAGCTGCCGACCACCCCCTCCTCGATTCCCTGGAAGTGCACCTCGAGGAGGTGTTGCCCCTTGGCCATTGAGATCTGGAGGTCCTTGTCCTTGAACACGTAGTTGGCGTTCTTGCCCGCGGTGAAGGTCATCTTCTGGCCGTCGAAATTGCCGCCGGTGATGGTGACCCAGCACTTGGCAGGCTTCTCGAGCGGCGGGATGTCCTTGGGGGGCAGGTCGATGAGCACGGTCTCCTCGGTCTCGAAACCGAACACGTCGAGGATGTCGTCACCCGGCGTGCGGCCGTCGTCCTCGACCACGTCCGAGCCGGGACCGCCTGAGTAGGTGACTCCGCAGGCCTTGGGCTGGCAGAAACCGTCGACGCAGACCTCCTTCTTGGGGCATTCGGCCGGGGTCAATCGGCCGGAGGCCTCGCACTGGAGCTTCACCGCGAGGTCCTGGCATCTGGCACCGAGCGGGCTGTCCATGCAGAACGGGTCGATGTCCACGCAGGCCTTGGCGATGGGGTCGCAGAGCTGGTCCGCTCCGCACTCCTGGACCCCCCATCCCTTGCCGTCATCCTTGCACGTGAGCACGGTCTGCCAGCCGCACTCCTTGCTGCCGGCCTTGCACTCGGAGGCCACGCAGCCCCCAACGATGCACATGGAACCTGCGGCGCACTCCTTGGAGGCCATCTGGGTCATGGAAACGAGGCACTGGTCATACGTAGTGGGGCCCGTGCAGGTGGTCTTTCCCGGCTCGGTACACGCGGCGGGCTGGCAAAGGCCGTTCTTGCACGTCTGGCCATAGCAGAGGTTGTAGACATAGTGCAATCCGTCCTCGGTGCAGGAGCGGACGTAGTTGCCGATGCACACCGGCGCTTCGCAGCCGGCGAGCTTCTCCACGCAGTCGCCGTTGCCCCCGTTCCCATTGCCGTTCTCTTCCTCGTTGCCCCCGCCGGAGCAGGCCAGGAGCAGACACCCGGCGATTCCAAGCAATGCCATTCTGGACATGGTTCCTCCCGAAACTCCAAACTGCATGGTAGGTTACCATTGCGGGCACGGTTTTACAATCGCGGAATCGGGCCCGAATCCACCGTCAACCCAATCCATGATCGACGTTTCTCGGAAGGCGTACTACTTCGCGGTTCCGTACACAACCAGCTCGCCGAGGCAGGCCAGGGAGGCCTTGGCCCCGATGTCCGTAAGCTCGACCTTGAGCCAGCGGGCGGTCTCTCCATTGCCCGGAATGCGGAGATTGAAGTGGGCGAAGCGGTTGTCCTTGCCCTCCCACTGGTCGATCTGCGCCCAGTCCGCGTCCTGCGGGGCATCCTTGTCGCTCACGAAGAACTCGATTCGGGCATCCTTGTGGAACCAGAGAGAGCCGTTCTGGAGGAAGATGTCGTCCAGGACGTACGGCTTGCCCAGGTCGAATTGGAAGCAGCGCATCTCCTCGGCCGTGGTGGGCGCGTCCTTCTGGTACACGGCGTTGGCCCCGGAGAACTTCCCATCGTTGAGGTCAAAGACGACCTTGCCGGAGCAGGTGCGGCCCGACGTATTGTCATCGGCCCGGTACCAGATGCCCATTCCCTTGGGGTTGGTGGCGTCGAAGGTGTGCCACGCCGTGCGATAGCGGAGCCCGTCGGCAAGGGAAACCACCTCGACCATGTGCTTGGTCTTGACCGTGCACGTCTCGGGGGAATCCACGACCGGGGCCTCGCAGGGCTCGAGCGCGATCAGCGGCAGGGAGAAGGTGTTTCCCTTGACCTCTTCGAGCCACTGCGTTCCTTCGAAGTGGACAAGGTAGCGGCCGTCCTCGGGCTCGAGATCCGTGTTCTCCCAGGTCACGGTGACCTTGTCCGCATCGACGGTCACCGCGTCCGGGGCCAGGTCCCAGAAGCGCATGTCCGGGATGACCTTGTTCAGGTTCTGGTTCGAGAAGCTGAACGAGTCGGTGGCCACTGCGAGCCGCTTGTCGTTTTCCGCATCGTGTTCGGGATGCACGGCGTAGGCGACGAAGTACGCTGCCCAGGCCTGGTTCTTCGCATTGGCGTCGGCGCCCTGGAGCTCGAACAGGAAGCTGCCGTCTTCTGCGGTCTTCACGTCCCGGAACGGCTTGGTATCCGTGTTGACGATGTGGCCGACGACCCAGTCCGCGTCAAGGACATCCAGGTCGGACTTGACCAGCCGGACGTAGATGCCGGATGCGGGCGTACCGTCCTGGTTGAGCACGCGGCCCTCGATGGTGACGACGGCCTCGTCTGAGACCGGGGGCTGGCACCCGGTAAGCGGACCGCGGGCAACGAAGAGCAGCGCGGCCACGGCAGTCACAGCAACGGCGGTGATGGTTGCAAGAACGGGCTTGAGTTTCATCCTTCTGCCTCCTGTTTGCGTTGGCGATTTCAAGCGTCAGCCGGGATTGTAGACAGGTTGCCGGCTGAATGCAAATCTGGCCTACCTGGGCGGGTTGCGTTATGATACGGTGTGTTTTGAGCGCGCAGGGAGGAAGGTGATGTCCTGGCTCAAACCTTTGACTGTGTTGGCGGTCGCTGTCCAGCTTTCGTTCCTTGTGCACGGGTGTATCGTCCAGACCGACCTTTCGCCGCTTACGTTCCTGCCTCCGCAGGAAGAGGACGCCACTCCCGAGGACGCCGGGGGCACGGAGCCGGAAGACGACTTCGACTCCTGTCCCGGCTTCTATCGGTGCATCGTCTCGCGTTCGGTTCAAGGGGAGGCGTTTTCGGAATGCAAGGATCTCGTTCCCCCCGACGAGAAGACCTCCTGGACCGCTGTCGAGGGATGCCGCACCAAGATGTGCGCTGCCGCTGATCTGATGCCCGGAAGCGATGATTTCGACGGGGATGCGCTCATCGACTGCCTGTTCCAGAAGTGCCACCAGGAGCTGGTCGCGTGCGCTGCGGGTGGCGGTGACGAGCCGTGCAGCGAGTTCGCCGGCCTGTGGGAGGAGAACCACGCGGACGAGGACGACTGCGGGTATGACTTCGCCCAGCGGCTGTGCCTCCTGGACTACCTGGAAGGAACGGCCGGGGACCAGGTGGATACTGTCGGGAAGTTCCTCTCCTGCACCGCCACCAAGGCCGTGACTCCGGGGTTCGAGGAGGATTGCTCGCTTCACTGCAAGGCCGGGGAGTGACCATGTCCCGAGGGGGCGATGTGGCCTACTTCGCGGGCGGCTGCTTCTGGGGAGTGGAGCACCTGCTGCAGCAGCAGGCGGGGGTGCTGTCCGCCGTGTCGGGATACATGGGCGGCAGCACCGGGTCTCCCACCTATCCCGAGGTTTGCACCGGACTGACCGGACATGCGGAGACCGTGCGGGTGGAGTTCGATCCCGCCCGGGTCAGCTATGAGCGGCTGGCCAGGCTCTTCTTCGAGATCCACGATCCGACCCAGGAGGGCGGGCAGGGGCCGGACATCGGCGACCAGTATCGTTCCGTGGTGTTCGTCACGGGGGACGAGCAGCGCCGTGTGGTCGAGAGGCTCATTGCCGCGCTCGAGGCCCGTGGGCTGGACGTGGTCACCCAGGTCCTCGATGCGGGGGAGTTCTTCCCGGCCGAGGACTACCACCAGGACTACTACGTGAAGACGGGCAAGCAGCCTTACTGCCACGTGCGGATCCAACGGTTCGGGGAGGAGTAGCGGCGGGGGACGGGACCGGAACGGCCCGGCACGGCTCTTCCGATGGAATCGGGCGGCTGGTCGGACCCGCTCCTACTCGAGCGAGACGATCGCGATGTCCTCGAAGCTGACCGACGTACCGGCCCCCGCCACCGCCAGCGAGAGCTCCCCTGCCTCGTATCGTTCATCGTCGAACACGACGACATCCTGATCGTTGACCCGGACCTCGACCCTCTGCCCGACGACCCGAACGGTCAGGACGTTCGTGGAGGTGCCGGCCTCCACCTCGGGCTGTCTCGGGATGCAGTGGATGAACTCCGGGTAGAGGTCGAAGAGCCGGTCCAGGCAGAACCGGCCCGACGCATAGACCAGCGCACGGTATGCGAACTTGCGGTCCCTCGCGCCGAACTCGATTCCCCAACCGCCGTCGAGCCCTTCCTTGCGGATGCGGGCCCGCACGCGGATCTCGAAGTCCGACGGGATCTCGCCCGAAAACCAGATCGGAGACACGCCCGTGCCGAGCGGCGTGTTGGTCACCGCCAGCCCCTTTCCAGTCGCCCGGGCCTCCCAGAATCGTGTGCTTCCAAGGGTCCAGGCATCCCCCGCATCCTCGAAACCGTCCACGAGGACGATGCCGATGGCCCGCTTCGACAGGCGGTCCGCAGAGTCGAAGCTGCAACCCGAAAGCACCGTGACGGCACATGCAACGGCCAGGAGAGGGAAAGGAGGGAAACGGAGCATGATGCTCCTCAATACGGGAGGATGTCGTGCGCCCCCATCTCCTCCAGCATCTCCATGAGCTGGCAGAGCGGGAGCCCCACGACGTTGGAGTAGGATCCGGAGATCGAGTCGATGAGATAGGACCCCACTCCCTGGACCGCGTAGGCGCCGGCCTTGTCCAGCGATTCCCCGACGGCCAGGTACTTCTCGATCTCCGGCCGCGTCATCCGCTTCATCTTGACCCTGGAGACCACGGCCTGGATGCCTTCCTTGTTCTTGAGCAGGTCGAACACGCAGAAACCGGTTACCACGGTGTGCTCACGGGCGCTGAGCCGCTGGAGCATGTCAAAGGCCTGGTCCAGGTCCTTGGGCTTGCCCAACACCTCGCCGTCGAGCACCACGACGGTATCGGCACCGACCACCCAACGGGCCGGTCCCTCCCGGTTGCCGCGAGAAGAGGCGGGGAGAGGCTGCTCCGACGCGGCCATGGTTCCCTTGACACGCTGAACCACGGTCAGCACCTTGGTGCGGGCCATCCGCTTGACGAACTCGGTCGGCTCCTCCTCGGGGGCCATCTTCTCCTCGATTTCACCGGGAATCGTCTTCACGGTGAAGCCGATGTGCTCGAGCAGGTCCTTGCGTCGCGGGGACGCTGATGCCAGGATCAATTGGTATGCCATTGGCCCTCTCCCGTTGCCAGACGTCCGGTACTATATGCGCGACGGGTTGCACGAGTCAACGCTTAGGAACGTCCCGAACTGAGCCATACCGCCACGGACGACCAGGAGAGCGGACGATGCAGGCTGGGGGGCTTGCCACGAGCCTCGGCCGCGGATACCATACCGGCAACGGAGGTGGACCATGTACCGGGCTGGATTGGGGCGGTTCCTGGCCGTGACGCTGTGGCTGTGCGCTGCCTGCTCGAACGGCGGGGGAGGGACGAACAGTGCTCCGACGAGGCCCGACCCTGACGGAAGAGGGAACGACTCCGGCGTGATCGAAGTGCTCGGCGAGGGAATGCCGGTCTGTCAGCCGGGACAAGCGCAATGCTCCTCGGACGGGACCGCGGTGGAAACCTGTCTCGAAGACGGCAGCGGATTCGGCAACCCGGTTGCGTGCCAGGATGCCAACCCCTGCTCCGACGAACGGTGCGAAGACGGAGCCTGCATCTTCCCCCTGACGAAATGCAACGACAACGACCCGTGCACGCAGGACATCTGCATGCCGTTCACCGGGGAGTGCCTCCACGCTCCGGCAGCGGGCCGGGCCCAGTGCTGCCAGAAGGACGAGGACTGCGACGACGGCTTCGACGAAACGACCGACCTGTGCGACGTCGCCAACGGGGCCTGTGTCTTCCAGGCCGAAGTGCCCGGCATCGAGTTCCTGTACAAACTGGGGGGCAAGGGAACCGGTGACGGGCAGCTATCGAGCCCGAAGGGACTCGCCGTGCTGGCGGACGGACGCCTGGTGGTTGCTGACTCGGGCAACAACCGGGTGCTGCTGCTGTCACCCGCAGGGGACCAGCTCGCGGCGGTCACCGAGGCCTTTGGAAAGCCTGTGAAGGCCCCCGGATGCGCCTATGCCGCGGCGGATGGACGCATCTTCGTGTGCGATACCGGGAACGACCGGGTGCTGCTGCTGGACGACACGGGGTCTGCAACCGATGTCTGGCCCCCGGCCGACTACACGGGCGAGCTCTTCCTGAGCCCGACCGACGTCACGACGGATGCCGAGGGATTCGCCTACGTCGCGGACGGACCTGGCGAGGAGTTCGACACCGGGAACCGGATCATGAAGCTCAAGCCCACCGGGCAGGTCGTGGGCATGCAAGGCAAGACGGGGGATGCGGAAGGCAACTTCGGGGGCCCCTCGGGCCTCGCACTTCACCCGGCGGGCACGCTCTTCATCACGGACCAGGGGAACGACCGCGTGCAGGTGCTCGACGCAGCGCTGGCCTACGTGTCCCAGTTCGGGACCGAGGGGAGCGAGCCGGGCCAGCTCAAGGGGCCGTCCGACATCGCCATGGCCGCCAGCGGTGTGTTCTTCATCGCGGATGCCGGCAACCAGCGCGTGCAGCTCTTCGCCAGTTGCCAGCCCGATTGCACCGGCAAGGTGTGCGGCGACGACGGGTGCGGGGGGTCGTGCGGCAACTGCCCCTCGTTCGGCACATGCAACGGGCAGGGGCTGTGTGACGGCTGGGTCGGAGAGGCCGGGGAAGGATGCAACGTGCAGGAGGGGGCCGGCTGCGGCGGCTGCCCCGCCGAGAACTGCGTCTGCACCGGAGAAGGGGCGCTCGATCCCTCTCTGTTCTACGAAGGGGCGGACAAGGACGAGTATTGCTGCTCCACGCAATGGGACGACGTGTGCATCTTCGAGGCCCAGCTCGTCTGCGGCTACTCGTGCCCCCTGCCGACCGAGTGGCCGGCGCTCGAGCCCACCTTCTCCGCCATCGCCGAATTCAATACTGCGGGCGAAACCAAGCTGGCTTCCCCCCTCAAGGTCGCGCTGGATGCCAACGGCCTCCTCTACGTGCTGGATGCAGTGAAGAGCGAGATCTATGTGCTGAGGACGGTGGGGACGGACTGAACATGTTCGCCATGTTTGATCGTCGCTCAACACGACGATCCCCGACCGCGCGGGAGGGGCCCTCGGGGCGCCGGCAGATGCCGTAGGGTCAGGGGTCACACAGCCCCGACCACGCGGGAGGGGCCCTCGGGGCGCCGGCAGATGCAGTAGAGTCAGGGGTTGTTTTCGAGGGGAACATGGACGCACAAGGCCGTGAGGTGGAGATCAAGCTGGAGCTGCTGGCGGAGGATCCTCTGGCGGCTCTGGCCCGCCGGCTGGGGGACCCGGCGAGGACGGTGGAGCAGCTCAACCGCTACTTCATTCCGGCAGCTCCGGCCGGATGGATGGTCCGATTCCGCGAGGAGGACGGGGGCCTGGTGCTGACCGTGAAGGGGCCGAGGGAGACGCCGTCGCAGACAGCCCCGGGGGAGGGTTCTGACCGAGAGGCCGGAGTGTTCGTCCGCACCGAACGGGAGGTGCCCGTCGCTCCGGAGGCGCTTCTGCACCTGCTGCCCGGCGAGGACCAGTCTTGGCTGTTCGCTCTGGCACCGCTGGCGGGGCTGACGGGCCCGCTGCGCCCGGCGGGGAGCTGCCGGAATACACGCCGGTTCTTCCACCACGCCGGCTTCACCCTCGAGCTTGACCGCACCGAGTACCCCGATGGCAGCATCGACTGGGAGCTGGAGGTGGAGACCGACCGGCCCGACGAGGCCTTCCCGGAGGTCTCCGCCCTGCTCTCCGCTCTCGGCATTCCATTCCGCCCCGCCACAAAGGGCAAGTTCGCACGCACCCTCGAAAGGATGAAGTAGGAGACCGCAGGATCGGAGCGAAGCTCACCGACCGGGTTGTCCTGGCCATTCCGCAGGTGCGGTGCGCCCGCGGCATAATGGGTCCAGGCTCAGCCTGGCGGAAGCATAGTGCCCCGGATCGGAGCGAAGCTCACCGACCCGGTTGTCTTGGCCATTCCGTAGGTGCGGTGCGCCCGCGGCGTGATGGGTCCAGGCCCTGCCTGGCGCCCGCGGCGTGATGGGTCCAGGCTCAGCCTGGCTAAACATCGTCGTGTTGAGCGACGATCAAACATGGCCGATTTGGCCGGCAAGCACCGGCCGGACAAGGAAGCCGTCGAAACCGGCAGCGCAGGCGTACTTGAGGTACGTCGAGCATGCCGGTCGGCGGCTGACGCAGTCCCGCCGGATGATTGACGGTCAAGGCGACCATGTTTAGTGGGGGGTGAGGAGCATGGGCAGCGGCTCGAGGCCGGAGGCCACGGGCGGACGTTCGACGTCCACCACTTCGTCCGTGACGTGGGTGTGGGTTTCAGACAGGTAGCGCTGCACCGACAGGTCGAGGTACTGGGGTTGCAGCTCGATACCGATGTAGCGGCGGCCGTGTCTTGCGGCGGCGATTCCGGTGGTACCGCTGCCGGAGAACGGGTCGAGGACCACGTCGCCGGGCTGTGTGGATGCGAGCACGATGCGTTCGAGCAGCTCGATCGGCTTCTGCGTGGGATGCCTGCCGAAGAGCTTCTCGGAGTTGCGGGGGGGCAGGATGGTCCACAGGCTCTGCATCTGCTTGCCGAGGTTTGCCTTCTTCATGAGCGCGTAGTTGAAGAAATGACGGGACTTCTCGGAGCGTGCGGCCCAGAGGATGGTCTCGGTGGCGTGCGTGAAGTAGCGGCAGCACAGGTTGGGCGGCGGGTTCTTCTTGTACCAGGTGATGTCGTTGAGCAGCTTGTATCCGAGCCGCTGCATCGCGAACCCGACGGAGAAGATGTTGTGTCGGGTGCCGCTGACCCAGATGGTCCCGTTCGGCTTCAACACACGGCGGCACTGCGCCAGCCAGGCGGCCTGGAAGCGGAAATCAGCCTCCACTCCTTCCGAGCGGTCCCAGCCCCCCTTGTCAACCTGGACCCGACGCCCGGACCGGCAGGTGATGCCGCCGTTGGACAGGAAGTAGGGCGGGTCGGCAAAGACCATGTCGACCGACCCGTCCGGGAAGTCGGCCAGGAGCTTCAGGGCGTCTCCCATGTACAGAGAGAAGTCGTCGCTCGGACTACGAAAAACCGGCTTCCCAACGCTCTTGACCATTTCCCGGCACCTCCGGGAATCGAGTGTATCGGCACCCGGGATCGCTGCAAATTTCCGGGCAGGTGATCTCGGGAGGCTGTGGGTCGGGGGTCGGAGAGGGCGCTGCCAGGCGGGAACGGCCTTCAGAAATCCACGCGTTTGAAGGTTCCTGCGCCCGGACTTCCGGCTGGGGGAGACTCGATTGCTGCGACTTCGGCCCCGCCATCGGTACCGAACCCGAGCAGCGGCAGGAGCGGCGGGACCTGGGGCAAGGCAGCGAGGGGCTCCCAGCCGGGCCCCGCACCTTGAGGTCCCAGGAGCACGAGCTGGCCGGCGTCCGCGTTGCGGAACGCCAGCCGCAACTGGCCGTTGGCCGAGGTTGCGAGGGAGACGCTGCACGCCGAGGCGGAATCTGTTGACGCACCGGCCGCGGTCGTCACCTCGATCCCGCCGGTTCCCCCCCGGGCCACGCGCAGCTCTCCGGTGCTCCCGTCGATCCAGGCCGCGGCCAGGCCCGTGTCGGCCGGCGCGACCGAGAGGGCCACGGGGACGGTCTGCGAATCGAGTACCGAGAACTGCCAGCCGAGGTCCTGGTCGCGCCACATGCTGACGAGTCCGGCCGGTCGGAGAGCGGCAATCAGCAGGACCTGACCGCCGGCATGTGCGACCGCGCAGGGAGCGGACGGGGACCCGTCCATCCCGTCTGCCCGGACCTCCTTCCACTCGACGGTTCCCCCCTTGCCCGAGGCGAACCACAGGGTCCGATTGACGTCCCCCGCACAGGCCTGGAAGGACTGGCCCGAGTCGCGCACCGCGGACAGGGCCGACAGGGGACCGGGCAGCTCGCCGGCCGGTGCCGACGTCCAGCCCTCGGCCCCACGGTCGAGGAGCGAGATCTCACCCGGGGCGGTCTCAGCCAGGAACGAAGGCTGCGGAGTCAGGGAGACGAAGCCGATCTGAGGACCGCCGGGGGGGGAAACCGCCTCGTCCGCCATGACCGCGGTCTCCCACGCCATCTGGGTCCCCTGGACCGAGCCGTGGAGGAAGCGCTGTCCGATGCGGTCGTAGACCAGCACGACGGGGGTACCGTTCTGCCACGTTCCGGCCAGTCTCGGCGCGAGGTCGGTGCCGTCGAGCGAGGCGGGGCCGGTTTCGACGCAGACTCCGGACACGGGGTCGCACTGCCTGGTCCCCGGGCAGGGCTCTCCGCAGGGATCGAGCTCGCTGCCGTCACCGCCGCAGGCTGTCGCCAGGAGGGTCCATGCGATGACCATGGGCACGGCAATGGGCCAGAGACCGGCCCGGAAGGGCGGGGTTGCGGGACGGTCCGGCCGCATGGGGCACACGACTCTCAACTGCCGGGAAGCAGGTTGTCGAGGCAGAGCTGCAAGCCGGTGCAGCAGACGCACAGGAAGCAATTGGGGCAGTTGCAGTTCGGCTTGGGCACGCACCCGTTGGACCCGCAGGTCCCTGCCAGCTTGCAGATGCCCAGATCGAACACATCGTAGGTGCACGGTGTTCCGTTGAGCACGTCGTGCACGCACCCCTGTTCCTTGGTGCAGCTGTCCTTGGTGCACTCCTCCTTGTCGTCGCAGTTCTTGGGGGCTCCGGAGACGCACATGCCGCTGTTGCACATGTCGGGCTCGGTGCACGGATTGCCGTCGTCGCACGGGAGTGCGGAGGCCAGCTTGTGCTGGCAGGTGCCGTTCTCGCAGACGTCGATGGTGCAGGGGTTGCCGTCGTCGTCGCACTTGTTGGAGTTGTTGACGAACTTGCACCCCTTCTCGCTGACCGGGTCGCAGAGGTTGTCGGTGCACGGGTTGTTGTCCTCGCAGACCTTGGGCCCGCCCTCGCACTTGCCTTCGTAGCAGTGGTCGTTGTCGGTGCAGGAGTTGCCGTCGTCGCACAGCTTCGCATTGTTGGGGTGCGAGCAGCCCTCAATCGGGTCGCACAGGTCGTCCGTGCAGGGATTGCCGTCCTCGCAGAGGCCCTCGTCCTTGGTTCCGTCGCAGTTGTTGTCCTTCTTGTCGCACAGTTCGGTCGCGCCGGGATAGACGGTCCCGTCGGTGTCGTCGCAGTCGCCGCCGCCGCTGCCGCAGATCACCGGCTTTCCAGGTGTGGTCATGGTGGCGTCGCAGAATCCGTCGCCGTCGTCATTGCACCCTTCATCGACGGCCAGGTCGCAGTCGTTGTCCACGTCGTCGCACTTTTCGGCGGACGGGATCAGCGCGCTGCATTCGGACAGGCCCGAGGCCTCGCACATGCGCTCACCGGTGCACTTGCCCGACTCGTTGGCGTTGAAGCAATCGGTGGACTTCTGCGCCTGGACTGCCGGGAAGGAGCAGGTGCACTCGCCCGCGGTCGGCATGCACTGCTGGAACGTGCCTCCCGGGGTGGTCACGGTTTCGCACTGGTAGCCGGCGGGGCACGCGGCGGCATCCGTGGAGCAGTCGGCCCCGCAGAAGCTGCCGAGCCCGTTGGGAAACTCCAGACAGAGGTCGAGTGACGTGGTCGTCACCCCCTGCGTCTTGCAGTCGTCGTTGATCCGGCAGGGGTCGCAGAGCGTCAGGAACTTCGGCATGCAGACATAGATGATGTCGGGCTTGGTGTCCGCCTCGACGCAGGCCCAGCCCTTGGGGCAGTCCTCGACGCACTGGGTGGTGCAGCGTCCTCCGTCCTTGGTGGTGACGCAGAAGCCGCTGTCGCACTCGGAGTTGTCGGTGCAGGGCCAGAGGAACTCGCCGGGTTGCGGAATGTACTCCACCTCCGCGGTGACGAAGTCGAGAAGCTCGAACCTGTCCTCGACGAGGGGAATGTCCGCTACGCCGTCGCTGCCCGACGAGTCGACGGCATCCTCGTACTTGACCGTCGTACCATTGGAGCAGCCGAGCGCTGCCAGACAAACCACGGCAAAGGTCACTGTCCATCGTTGCGGCCGGGAAAACATGCGTCCCCCCCCATGAGAGTCAGAGGCTACTATACCCTGGGGGCCCGCGCGATTCAAGAAATGGTGCGGCAGCAGAACGGCTTGACATCGTCATGGCCGGCCCTATCTTCTGCGACGTGGTGTGTGAGGTGGAGTCATGGCGGACAAGGACAGGAAGGTGGACCGGAACGTGCCGGGGCGCTGGTACGTGGATGCGAACTGCATAGCGTGCGGGCTGTGCGTCGAGGTCGCACCGGAGAACCTGGAGCTCGATTGGGATGCCGGATTCGCTTTCCTGAAGAGCCAGCCCCGGGAGGAGAAGCAGGAAGCGGCCATGCGCGACGCTGCCTCGCAGTGCCCGGTGGAGGCCATCGGAAGCGACGGCTGAGCCGTTCGTGCGCGCGATCTATTCACTTGCCCTCATCGCGAATCGGGCCGATAATCTGTGCGTTTCGTGAGGACCGGCCCGGATGGATGAACTGTTCGAACAGCGGCAACCGATATTCCAGCGGTTCGATGTCATCCGCATGATCGGCAAGGGGGGGATGGGGACCGTCTTCGAGGTCTTCGACCGCCTCCGGAACGCCCGGGTCGCGCTCAAGCTGCTGTCCCATTTCGGGCCGACGCAGCTCTACCTGTTCAAGCAGGAGTTCCGGTCCCTGGCGAACATCGTCCACGCCAACCTGGTCGGCCTGCACGAGCTGCTGTGCGAGGGGGATACCTGGTTCTTCACCATGGACCTGGTCGACGGCAGGAGCTTCCTCGACTACGTTCGGGGGGAATCGCTGCGGGTGCTCGAAACCACCGTCTTTGCCGATTCCGTCGGCGGGCTGGACAGCACGTTCCCCCCCCAGGGGGCGCCGGACGGGGCCGAGCTGACGTCCGAGCGGCTCGGGCCTGCCCTTCCGGAGCTCCCTGCCGGTGCGGAGCTGCGGTTGCGCCGTGCGTTGGGGGGGCTTGCCTCCGGCGTGAGCGCGCTGCATGCGGCCGGCAAGGTCCACCGGGATCTGAAGCCGTCCAACGTGATGGTGCGCGGGGACGACCGGGTGGTCATCCTCGACTTCGGGCTGGTCATGGACGTGGCGCCCGGTGCGGACGATCCTGCGCTGCAGAACCACGTGGCGGGAACGGTTCCCTACATGTCTCCGGAGCAGGCGGGCGGGAGGACGTTGACCGCTGCCGGCGACTGGTACGCGGTCGGCGTCATGCTCTACGAGGCGTTGACCGGCCGCCTGCCGTTCGGCGGGGACATCCTGCGGGTGCTGCAGGCCAAGCAGCAGGTGCAGCCTTGTGCTCCTGCAATGGTCGCTCCGGGCGTGCCCCCCGACCTGGACGCGTTGTGCAGGCGGCTGCTCGCGACGGTTCCGGAGGCGAGACCTTCGGATGACGAGGTGCTCGAGGCGCTGGGCGTGCGCAGCGACTCGACGACCGAGCTCAGCGCCACGATCCATTCGGGCACGGCCGGCACAGCGCTCGTGGGGCGGGACGGCGAGACCACTGCCCTCGACAGGGCCTACGACACTTGCCTTTCCGGCCGCCCGGTACTGGTGCGAGTGCACGGTCCGTCGGGCATGGGGAAGTCGGCCCTGGTGCACTCGTTCCTCGAGGAACTGGCGGAGGAAGGGGCCGTGGTGCTGTCGGGCCGATGCTACGAGAGGGAATCGGTTCCGTACAAGGCCCTGGATCCGCTGGTGGACCGACTGACCCGCTACCTGCTTTCGTTGCCGGCCGACCGTGTCGAGGCGCTGATGCCCCGGCACGTGCGGGCACTGGCGCAGGTGTTTCCGGTGCTGGACCGGGTACCTGCCGCCCGGGACGCGGTGCGACGGTCTGAGACCACTCTGGACCCTCGCGAGCTTCGCCGCAGGGCCTTTGGTGCGCTTCGGGAGCTGCTGGCCCGACTGGCTGAGCGGGTCCCGCTGGTCTTGGCCATCGACGACCTGCAGTGGGGGGACGTGGACAGCTCCCTGATGCTCCAGGAGCTGCTGCGCCCGCCCGATCCGCCGCCTCTCCTGCTCCTGGCTTCGTTCCGATCCGATGCGATGGAAGGGAGCCCGGTCCTTCTTCCCCTGCTCGAGCACGGCGCCTCCGGGCAGGAGACGGCCATCGACATCCCGGTGGGCCCGCTGCCCGTGGACGAAGCGGAGCGACTGGCGCTCATGCACCTCGCGCAGACGGTGGCCCAACGCACCCGCCTGGCCGCTCACATCGCCCGGGAATCCGGGGGAGTGCCCTTCTTCGTGGAGGAGCTTTCCCGCTTTGCGGCCCTGTCCGCGGCCGAGGGCACTGCGTTCGAGGGGAACGAGCTGGTCTCACTGGACGAGTACACGCGGCTGCGCGTCAGGCGCCTGCCGGTCGAAGCGAGAGCCCTGGTGGAGGTCGTGGCCGTGGCCGGGCATCCCCTTCCGCTCGAGGCAGCGGCCCGGGCCTCGGGTCAGGAATCGATCCCCTGGGAATCGGTCCGGCTGCTTCAGGGAGCGCACATGGTGGACACCCGCGGCCTGCACAATCGCCAGCGGGTGGAGTGCTATCACGACCGCATCCGGGAGGCGGTGGCCGCCTCCCTCGAGGCCGAGGCGAGAAGGAACCTCCATCGCAGGCTCGCAACCACGCTCGAGCAGATGCCTGACATCGAGCCCGAGTTGCTGGCCGTCCATTTCCGGGAGTCGGGTGAGCCGGTGCGGGCCGCATCGTTCGCCCGGCGGGCGGCGGACCAGGCCGTGGACATGCTGGCATTCGACCGCGCCGCAGTGCTGTATCGATCCGCCCTGACCATGGGCTCGTGGGCTCCCGCCGAGCTGGCGGCCATTCGGCGCTCGCTGGCGGACACGCTGGCCAATGCCGGACGCGGGGTCGAGGCAGCCGACGAGTTCCTCCGGCTTGCTGCCGCAGCGGATCCGAATCAGAGCTGGAGGCTCCAGCTCGGGGCCGCGGACCAGCTCCTGCGGGTCGGTCACGTCGACCGAGGCAAGACCATCCTGGACGAGGTCCTGGCGCGTTTCGGGATGAAGATCCCGGCCGGTACGCTCGCGGCGCTGGCGGCGTACTCGTGGTTCCGGACGCTGCTGAAGCTGCGGCCTCGGTCCTTCAGGAAGCGCAGCGAGGACCAGATTCCGGGGTACCTGCTCGACCGTATCGATGCCTGCTGGGCCGTGTCGCTGGGGTTGGGTCTCGTGGATCCGGTGCGGGCATCGGGGTTCCAGTTCCGCTGCCTGCTCTACTCGCTGCAGGCGGGAGAGCCGTACCGCATCGCCCGGTCCCTGGCGTCGGAGGGGGCCTACTCCGCTGCGTTCGGGGGGAAGGGGTTTGCGCGGGCCGAGGACGTGCTGGAGCGGGCCGAGCACCTGGCCCGAGAGGCAAACAGCACGCACGCGCTGGCCATCGTCCGCGTCTGCAGCGCAATCGCTGCCTTCCAGCAGGGGAGGTGGACGGCCACGCTTCAGCGAGCGCAGGAGGCCGAGCAGATCCTCCTGGAGAAGCTCACGAACGTGGCCTGGGAGCTGCGCACGGCCCGAATCTACCAGCTCGCCGCCCTGGGATGGATGGGACGGTTCGGCGAGTATCGACGACGGACACAGGACATGGTGGCGGACGCGTTGGGCCGCAACGACCTGCACACGGTCAACCACATGCGGGCCGGCTCCATGCTCCATCTCGGCCTCATGCAGGACGATCCGGCCGGGGCACGCAAGGACATCGCCGAGTGCGTGGGAGACATGTCGCACAGTGCGTTTACCCTGCTGCACTTCTACGCGCTGAGAAGCCACATCTGCACCGAGCTGTACCTGGCCAACGGGGAAGAGGCGGTTCGCCTGGCCGACGAGCTGCGGCAGAAGACACGGCGCTCTACCGTCGGCAGGATAGCGCTCACGCGGACGTACGCCCTGGAGATGCTGGCCAACAGCCGTCTGTGCGCTGCCGGGGGGTGCGTGCCCGAGCGGGCGGCGGCGAGGACGGCTCGCGAATGTGCGGACAAGGCCGAGGCGATCGGGCTGGACTGGACCGGCGGTCTGGCCGAGCTCTGGCGCGGAGGAGCCGACGTCATCGCCGGGCTCGACGGAGATGCCCGCCGGCATTTCGAGGATGCTGCAGAGCGCTTTGCCCGGCTGGACATGCGCCTGTATGCCGCAGCGGCGCGATGTCGGCTCGGCGAGCTGGTGGGCGGGGATGCGGGCGCCTCCATGGTGGAGGAATCGCTGGCGACACTCAGGAGCGAGTCCATTGCGAGGCCCGAGAAGGTCATCGCAATGGTCGCTCCGAGCTTCAGGAGAAATGCTTGAGGCACGTCACCTGCGTTCTGACACTCGCGACACTCGCTGCGGCAGGCGTATCGTCGTCTGCTACGGCCGGCGGCTTCCACAACGCGGACGTGGGGACCCGCCGCATGGGGATGTTCGCCACGGTGGCCAGGCCTGACGATCCGACCGCCATCTTCCACAACCCGGCGGGGCTCGTGCTGACCACGGGGACGCAGTTCTACACGTCCCTCTCGCTGTTCTTCCTGGACATCGGTTTGCGGATGTACGACAGCGAGGGGGTCCTGCGACCCGAAGACCACGAGATCCGACCGGACTGGAACATCGGGGCTCTGCCCTTCATCGGCATCAGCTCCGACCTGGGTACGGAGCGGCTTCGCCTCGGCTTTGCTGCGTATGCGCCCAACGCCTACGGGGCGGCACTGCCGGATGACGAACCGACCCGCTATCATGCCACGCGCGTTCTGTTCCTGGGCAGCCGGGCAACGGCGTCGCTGGCATACGAGGTCTCCCCCAAGCTCTCCGTGGCAGCCAGCGCCAGCCTGGTCCACCTGTACCTCACTGCGCAGCGGTTCATGAACCCGCTGGTGCTCCAGGATCCGGACCACCGGTTCGACGACCCGGCGGTGACGAAGGAGTACGACTCGACGCTCGCCCTCGACGGCCAGGGGTTCTCGTGGGCTGTCGACGTCGGCGTCCTGCTGCGGCCGCTCGAGACGCTCAGTATCGGAGTCGCGTTCTTCGGCGGCTCGTCGGTCCGCCTGCGCGGGGATGTGGAGCTCACCTCTCCGGACGGCACGGTGGACAGCACGACCCATCGGACCGACATGGTCATCCCCTTCACCCTGCAGGGGGGAATCAACTGGGAGTTCGCTCCGGATTTCGAGATCGGCTTCGACTACCGCTACTACCACTACCAGGTGTTCCAGGAGCAATACACCGTCCTGGAGGAGCCGCTCATGGGGATGAGCGAAATGAGAGATGCGAAGAACTACGGCAACTCGGGGAACTGGTGCATCGGGTTGCTCTACCGCCCGCTCGAGTCGGTCGAGCTGATGGCGGGATACCAGCAGGACTACACCCCGATCCCGGACCAGACCTACAGCCTGGACAACCCCAGCCGGGACCAGCGTGGAATCGGCTTCGGGGCCCGCTGGCAGGCGACCGGGAGACACCGGGTTGGACTCTCCTTCGTCCGCAACTGGTTCGACCTCGTGGACGTCCAGGAATCGACGGCGAATCCGCCGGCCAATGCCAAGGGGCACGGTGCGAACTTCGAGGTCGGCCTCGACTGGATGTGGAGATTGTAGCTACTTGTAGGCTTCGAGGAAGAACACGAGCGCTTCGAGTCTCTGGTTCCATACCTTGACGGGGTCGATTCCCTTCTTCTCTTCCGCTGCCATGAGATCCTTGAGGACGGACAGCGCCGCGGCCGTGTCGGCCATGCCCTGACGCTCGAAGCCGAGAAGGATGACCTGCCGGAGGTCGCCGTACAGCTCGTCGTCATAGTCGAGCGCGGCATACACCTTGGCAAACAACTTGAGCAGCTCGGCCCGCTCCTCCTTCTTGAGCTTCAGCCGGCCGAGGGTAAGCGCTGCCTTGGCACGGGCCATGCCCTTCACGTACTCGGTTTCCCGGTCGTCCACCCCCTTGACCGTGTCGGGGTCGTACACGACTTCGCTCCCCTCCAGCTTGCCCTGTCCGCCCTGGAGGACGGTCTGCAGGCAGGTCAGATCCTCCTTGCAGGCGTTGGACACGGCCAGCAGGACCTTCACGTCGATCTGGTCGAGCCGCTCCTGGATGTCCTCCGACTTCTCGACGTCGCCGAAGTTCTCGTCAAAGCCCTCGACGAAGATGTCGTTGAACTGGACGAGGTGGCCGACGTCCAGGCCGAAAGCGAGCGGCTGGAGGAAACGGATCACGAAGTCGGCCTCCTTGGCCGGCTCGCCTGCGTCCGCGGCCTTGACCTTGGCAGCGTCGGGTTCCTCGTCCTCGACATCGGAGACGGCCTCGTAGCAGACCCGGAGCAGGACGTCCATGGCCTCGGGGGTGAAGTTGAATGCCAGTCCCAGCGCAAGCTGGAGGCGGGCACTGCCCTCCACGTTCCGATCCCGGATGATCTTCAGTGCGCCGAGCATCTCGTCCGCGGTCATGATGGACATGATGCCCCAGGAGTCGAACTTGATCCGGTTGGTCATCTCGATCGTCCAGTCGAGCTTGAGACTGTCGGGGAGGTTGGCCGGCTCGATGACGGGACGCGCGATGTCGCGGACCAGGGCGCCGGCAGCCCGCGGGTCTCTGAGCTGGGCGAGCAGCATCGGAACCCTCATGCCCTTTCTCCACTTCCACTCGGAGATCGCGTTCTTCACGGCGAACTCCTCCATGTAGCGGACCTTCTCGTCACCGGGGCGGGATTCCATCACGTCCACGAGGAACGGGGCCGACGCGGACCCGATCTGGAGCAGCGACTTGAGCGACTCCTTGAAGGTGGTGCCGCCATCCTTGGACACGAGGAACAGGCCGCGCACCAGGGCCTTGATGCCTTCCGGGTTCTTGGTCTTGAGTTTCCCGAGTCCCTCGCTGGCCCGCTTGTTGACCTCGATTCCCTGGACATCGGGAGAGTTGTTGGCCAGAGCGATGAGGACCTCCTCGAGGTCATCGTTGAGGCCGCCCATCTCATCCGATGCCAGCACGCGCAGCGCCGGGGCGTATGCCAGTGCGAACTGCGGCTGAGCGCTCTTCACGTCATCGGTCAGCATCTTGACCAGGTCGGGCTTGAGGTCGATCAGCTTCCACTCCTCGATGCTGGTCGCGGCCAGCATGGCCGTCTCCGGCGACTGGAGCGCAAGCCGGAGGATCTCGAAGTAGAGCGGCTTCTTCTTCGGGAACTTCTCTGCCTCGGTCTTGAAGTTCACCACGCTCGGCTCCCAGGTCTGGGAGATGATGCGCATGATGTCCTTGTTGTACTTGCCCTGGCGGGGGTCGAACATGTCCTTCAGGATGGGAATGGCATCCTGACACTTCTTCTCGGCAATGTCCTTGAACACGGCTTTCGGATCGGTCCCCCCGAGCAGCGAGACGTACTTGCTGCACTCGCTCTCCTCTCCGTGGGAACAGCCGAAACCGAGCCCGAGCACGAGCAAAACCAGGAATCGCTTCATCATCAGCCCCCCTTGCATGGCAGCGACCTGACGGTCCCTTCCTCCAAAGTACAGCAACTATAGCCGTGCGTCGCGAAGCAAGTCAAGCGGAATGACGGGCCGTTCTCCAGGAGGAAATCAGGGGGAGGTCACTCCGGGATCGTGCACTGTCCGTCGGTGCAGTTCTGCCCCTCCGGGCAAGTCCCGCACGCGCCTCCGCACCCGTCTTCACCGCAGGCCTTCCCCTCACAGGCCGGCTGGCAGACGCAGGCACCCTCGACGCACGCGTCCTGCGCCCCCGGGCACTCGCCGCACGTCGTTCCGCATCCGTCTTCGCCGCATGCCTTTCCTTCACAGGCCGGCTGGCAGACGCAGGCACCCTCGACGCACGCTTCCTGCGCCCCCTCGCACGTCCCGCACGTCCCCCCGCAACCGTCCTCTCCACAGGTCTTTCCTTCGCAGTCGGGCTGGCACTCCGCATA
>Ga0194127_10001233_pt1 | contig 37965 bp, 31 predicted proteins | sample TA2KigC100mmetaG_FD_148624 | JGI IMG/M metagenome (GOLD analysis project Ga0194127, IMG submission 148624) | Freshwater microbial communities from Lake Tanganyika, Tanzania - TA2015036 Kigoma Deep Cast 100m | ecosystem: Environmental > Aquatic > Freshwater > Lake | place: Tanzania: Lake...
TTAATATGAATAAACAGTATCAATCCCCCTGGCAGATCGTACATGCCGAATGGCCGAAAATGACGATTGAACTTGCCAAACTCCAACCGCTGATGTTAGACTGGCTCGGACCGGATTATGTCACCAAGGAAGAATATGCTCTGAGGGGGGACGATGTACCATGGTTGCCCTTTTTTGCCTGGCTGGCCCGTCCAGGGGCCGGCGTCGAGGCGATTGTTGACCTGCCCGGCCAACGGCCTTATAATACCCCGTTTTGGGATACGTAAATTCAATCAGGGAGAGTGTGTACGACAATGAGTAAGACCAGAAAGGCGAAAAGTAAGAAAAAAGTGTTATGTCATCACTGCACGGGATTGTGCTGCCGGTATTTTGCGCTGCCCATTGATACGCCCAAAGGCTGGGCGGATTACGACGATATCCGGTGGTATCTGAGCCATCAGGGTACCGAAATTTTTGTAGAGGACGGTGACTGGTATTTGAATGTTTTGAACCCGTGCCGATACCTGGCCGGCGACCATACCTGCGTCAATTATGAGCTGCGGCCGAAAATCTGCCGGACATATCAAACTGACGACTGCGAATACACCGGCGATGATTATGGCTACGAGCTGCATTTCACCTCCGACAGGCAGATGGAGGACTATATGAAAGTCAAGTTCGGACCGAAGGTCTTTGAAAAGTACAACAAGACAAAACAGAAAAAATGTGCCAGACGCAAAGCCGGGTAAAAATGAAGGAAAAGAGAAAAAAGAAGAAGGGTAATATCGTCACCGATTATCTGCTGTATCTATTTGTGCGGCTGGTGGTGGCGATATTTTATTGTTTCCCGATTGAGGCCAACCTGCGGACGGCGTGTTGGCTGGGCCGGCTGATGTGGAAGTATTACCATCGCGGCAGGCAGCGAGCGTTGGATAATCTGCGGGCCAGTTTTCCCGATAAAGATGAACAGTGGCTGGCGGAAACGGGCCGGCGGTCGTTTGAACATCTGGTGATGATGGTGATGGATGTGCTGTTTTCGCCGCAGTTGGTCAGGCTCGAAAAATGGCCTGAAATATTTGATGTCAGGAATATCGAGCGTGTCAAGTGGATGATGAAGGAGGAAAAGGGGCTTTTGATGGTGACCGGCCATTACGGTAATTTTGAAATCATTGGTTACCTGATGAGCCTGTACGGTCTGAAGATTTACAGTATCGCCCGGCCGCTCGATAACCGTTTTGTCAATCGCTGGCTGATGAGCGTCCGCGAAAGCAAGGGACAGAAGATTATCGACAAAAAGGGCGCCGCCGAAATGATGGATCAATTGTCCGCCGAGGGCGCGACATTATGTTTTATCGCCGACCAGGACGCGGGGAGGAAGGGTGTTTTCGTGGATTTCTTTGGCCGCAAGGCCAGTACATATAAAAGCATCGGCCTGCTGGCGATGCAGCATAATATGCCGATCGTTGTTGGCGGATGCCGGCAGCATTATGGAAGATTTTTCTTCGAGATGGAACCGTCGCGGATTATCTATCCCCGCGAATGGGCCGACAAACCTGATCCGCTCAAATGGATCACGCAGGAATATACTAAGGCCATCGAGGACTTCATCCGCAAAGACCCGGCTCAATACTGGTGGCTGCATCGTCGATGGAAAACCCGGCCCAAGGAAGAACGACAGGCGATGGGGGAATAAAGGTATCTTCTGTGGGAATGACATTATAAAGAAACAAAAAAAAACGCCGTCAGTTAATATCGCCCGACGGCGTTTCTGTTGTGAATTTGTTATGAGAATTTTTTGAGCGGATTAATCCAAGTAGCCCATCAGAACCAGATTTGCCTGCTGCTTTGCCGTCAGCGACTTGCACAAATCGGTTTTGGCTGTTGCCAGCGCCGCTTTGACTTTATCTTTTGCCGCGGTCAGCTCGGTGAGCTTGGCCTTGATGGCGTCTTCAGTAGCAGCGGGGTCGCCAACCAGGGTTCTGAGAGCTTCGGTGCATTTGCCGATTTCAGTTGTCGGGGCGGGGGGCGCCTGGTCGGGATTCTGGCCTCTGCGACCCATTCCTCCAAACATTCCGCCGCGCAGTTCTGCTGATAGATTTGTTACTTTTTGCAACAGCGGTTCGACCGTTTTCCATTTCTCGTCATCGATCTGGAGAGTGGTCTTTATCCGGTCGAGCTGTCGTTTCATCATCTCTTCCGGGTTCATCTGCGGTCTGTTGCCGCGCTGACCGCCGCCCTGACCACCTTCTGGTCTCACAGCAGGACCGCCACCCGGCCTTTGGCCAGGCTCACGGGCCGGAGGTTCGGCGGCGATTGCCATTGCCGCGGCGATCAATGTTATTGCTGCTATACTCAATACCAGTTTACCATCCCATGTCTTCCACATTTTGTTCAACATCTGCATTCCCTTTCATTTTTAAACATAAAATTAGGTTTGTATTCAGGTGAATTCAACAGAGTAAACGTTCACCACAATGATTTTATTGCATACGTCTGCTTTCATCGTTTGTTCGAGATGGCGACTTACGCGGTCGATATTTTCATAAAGCGGCTTTTTAACTTGCTTTATGTGTCTTGACTTTCACTGGTGCAGGCTCTATTATCGCAGTGTCCATTATATAATGAAGGGATGGATTTTATGAAAAAGACTGAAAAAAACTGGGAAAAGCGACTTAGCGGACAAAGCGATGATTTAGCGGTGGATTTTGTGGAATCGCTGTCGTACGACCGACGGCTGTATAAATATGATATTGTCGGCTCGATTGCCCATGCGCGGATGCTGGCGACGCAGAAGCTGATTACCAAGGAGGAGTTTGAGCGGATTCAGTCGGGTCTGATTGAAATTTCCGATCAGATTGCCGCCGGGAAATTCGTTTTTGACAATACCCAGGAAGATATCCACATGGCCATTGAATCGGCCCTGATTCAGAAAATTGGCGATGCGGGAAAAAAACTGCATACCGGCCGGAGCCGAAATGACCAGGTGGCGACGGATATCCGGCTGTGGATGCGGGACGAAATCGAACTGCTGCAAACCCGAATTACGTTATTGCAAAAGGCTTTCGTCAAACAGGCGGAAAAATATGCGGAAGCGATTATGCCGGCCTATACGCATTTGCAACGGGCGCAGCCTGTCAGCATTGCGGCATATCTGCTTAGTTTTGTCGAACAGTCGGCGCGGGATTTTTCCCGGCTGGCGGATTGCTGCAAACGGCTTAATATCAGCCCGCTGGGCAGCGGGGCCGTGGCGGGTTCCACGCTGCCGCTGGACCGGGCGCAGACCGCTCAGAATTTAGGTTTTGCCGAAGTCAGCCGAAACAGCATTGATGCCGTGGCCGACCGCGATTTCTGCGCGGAATTTATCTTTTGCGGCGCGTTAGTGATGGCACACCTGTCAAAGCTGGCGGAGGACTGGATTATTTATATGAGCGGCGAATTTTCGTTTATTCGGATTGACGATGCCTACTGCACCAGTTCGAGTATGATGCCGCAAAAGCGCAATCCGGATATGCTGGAGCTGATGCGGGGCAAGACCGGCTCGGTGTATGGGGCGCTGGTGGCGATGTTGACGATTTTGAAAGCGCAGCCATCGACGTACAATCGCGACCTGCAGGAAGACAAGCTGCACGTTTTTACCGCCGCCGACGTCGCCGACCAGTGTCTGCAAATGGCCGAGGCGATTGTGTCGCATACGGCGTTTAACACCGACAAAATCGCCGCGAGTCTGGATAAAGGATTTCTGGACGCCACGGCGATGGCTGAATACTTAGTTAAAAAGGGCATTCCATTCCGTCAGGCCCACGGCATCGTCGGCTCGCTGGTGGCGCAGTGCGAAAAAGAAGGTAAGGAAAAACTGGCTGATTTGACACTCGAGCAGTTTTTTGCTGCTTGTGATAAGATTGATAAAGACGTCTATGAGACGCTGAATCCCAAAGGCGTATGTGCGACGTATAAGACCGACGGTTCCGGCGGAATCGAATCCGCGAAATCACAAATTGCATATTGGCAGGAACGACTAAAGACGCAATAGAACAAAATAAAAAATGCAGACAAAAAATCAAAGATATGCAGTCGGAAGCGTTTGCATGAGCTTGAAAAGGTATTGCGTGCTGTGCCGACAAGTTGAGCATTTTTCAATGCTCGGCAATGTTGCCTGAGCAAACTTTTGACGCGGGCATCTGGCTTGCGGTCGATACACGAGCTGGAAAGTTTGGAATTATAGTGGTTTTTGGGCAAAAAATGAGGATTTGTAATTATTTTTATTATTTACTGGTGCAATAAACAGATTTTGCCGTATAATAGGCAATCACGAAGTATATTCTTTCATCTCTCAAGAGTTTGCTTCCCATAACCAATAGTAGAGAGATAACAGTTTAGTGGTCTGTAAAACAGGCCAGGGAGTAGTTCAGTGAGTACAGGTACAGTAAAATGGTTCAATGCGGGTAAAGGATTTGGTTTTATCACTCCTGATGGCGGCGGCGAAGATTTGTTCGTCCATCATTCGGAAATCAAGACAGGCGGCTACGCCTCTCTTGACGAAAACCAGAAGGTTAAGTTTGAAGTCGGCCAGGGGAAAAAAGGCCCTTGTGCAACAAACGTAACCCCTGTTTAATTCCAAGCCTGAATACCCTACGGGTATAAATCAAGCAGAAGAATCGAAAGGCCCTGCCATCCGGCAGGGCTTTTTTGTTTTTAAAGTTTTTCCGCTTATCCGCGGATGACGCCGGCACAGCGGTCGCAGAGGTCGGGGTGTTGTGAATCCCGGCCGACGGCGGGGCGGTAGTTCCAGCATCGCTGGCATTTCTGATGCGCGCTTTTTTGGGCGACGACTTTCAAGGCCGGGCCTTTTTCGATTTTGACCTCGCTGATGATGCACAGCGCGGTGAAGTTATCGAGGCCAAAGGTTTGGATATGGCCCAGCAAGTCATCATCGTCTGTCGTAATGCAGACGGAGGCCTCTAGGTTGGAGCCGATGATTTCATTCTTACGGAGGTCTTCGAGGGCTTTGAGGACTTCATTTCGCAGGGTCATCACTTTATCCCACATCGCGGCATTGGCGTTGCAGTCAATGGCCGCATTCAATTCAGGCATTGCGGCCAGGTGGACGCTGGGGACGAGTTGTGATTTATAAAGAATGGCGGCCCAGACTTCCTCGGCAGTGTGGGCAAGGATCGGGGCCAGCATCCGCACGAGCGAATCGAGAATATGGTACATTGCGGCCTGTCCGCTGCGGCGGACGAGGCTTTCTTTGGCGTCGCAATACATGCGGTCTTTGAGAACGTCCATATAGACGCTGCTCATTTCGATGGTGCAGAAGTTATAGATGAGCGAAAAGACGCGGTGGAACGCGAAATCTTCGTAGGCCTGACGGACTTCGGCAATCAGTTTTTCGAGTTTTTCCATGGCCCAGCGGTCGATAGGGAGCATGTCGGCGTAGGCAACGGCGTGTTTTGCGGGGATGAAGCCGTCGATACTGCCGAGAAGATAACGCAGGGTGTTGCGGATTTTGCGATAGGCTTCCTGGAGGCGACCGATGAGCTCGTCGGTGCATCGCATATCTTCCTGATAATTGACGCTGGCGACCCAGAGGCGGAGGATGTCGGCGCCGTATTTGTGAATTTCTTCCAGTGCGCTGACGTAATTGCCTGCGGATTTGGATTGTTTCATTCCCTTGTCATCGACGGTGAAGCCGTGGGTGAGTACAGTTTTGAAGGGGGCTTTGCCCAGCGCGCCGAGAGCCGGCAGGAGAGACAACTGAAACCAGCCGCGGTGCTGGTCGGAGCCTTCGAGATATAAATCGACAGGGATTGGCCAGCCGGCATTTGCGGCAACGGCGTGCCAACTGCATCCGGATTCAAACCAGACGTCAAAGATGTTTTCTTCTTTGTGTAAGTCATCCCACGAGAACCCTTCGGGCAGAACGAAATCAGCGCCGAGGATGTCTTTGGGCGAATCGGTGAACCATGCGTTGGAACCTTTCTGGCTGACATAGCGGGCGACGGCGCTGACGGATTCTTTGGTCAGCATCGCCTGGCCCTGGCTATTGATAAATGCCGGGATAGGTAATCCCCAGGCGCGCTGGCGGCTGATGCACCAGTCCGGCCGGGATTCGAGCATGCCGCGGATGCGTTTTTCGCCCCAGCCGGGAACCCATTTAACATTGCCGAGCTGTTCGAGAGCCATCGTTCGCAGGCTTTTGCCGAATTTTGGGATCACTTTATCCACGCCGATGAACCATTGTTCAGTGGCGCGGAAAATGACGGGCATTCTGCTGCGCCAGCAGTGGGGATAACTGTGCATCATTTTTTCTTCGTGGACGAGCAGGCCGATTTTGCAGAGGTGGTCGTTGACTTCGCCATCGACTTTGAGGACGCTTTTGCCGATAAGCCATGCGGGCACGGTGTTGTCGTAGCAGCCGTTGTCTTTGACGGGCGAATAGACGGCCAGATTATTCTGCATCCCGGCCTGATAGTCTTCGACGCCGTGGCCGGGGGCGATGTGGACGATGCCGGTGCCGTCTTCGGTGGTGACAAAGTCGGCGTTGATGGCGAACCAGCAGTCTTTATCGGTTGGATTTTTTTCGATATACGGATGGTGATAGCGCAGACCTTTGAGTTCTTTGCCGGGAACCTTTTTTGCAGTAATGGCATATTGGCCTTCGACCAGGCCTGCGGCTTTGATGACCGCTTCTAATCGCTGGGCGCAGACGATGGAAGTAAGTTTTGTGCCGTCTTTGGTGTAAGTAAGCCCCACATAATCCAGCAGGGGATGGACGGCGACGGCGAGATTGGCGGCCAGCGTCCACGGGGTGGTCGTCCAGATCATAAAGCAGAGTTTGCCGGCGTCGGCGAGGCCCAGCAGTGATTTGGCCTTCTGTGCAGAAGCATCATCGAGCGGGAAATTGACGTAAATGCTGGGCGAGGCGATGTCTTTGTATTCGAGTTCCGCCTCGGCCAGCGCGGTTTCGCAGCCAACGGACCAGTGGATGGGTTTCAATTGTTTATAGACTAAGCCGTTGCCGACGAGTTCGGCGAAAATTTCGAGGATGCTTTTTTCATATTGCGGCTTGAGTGTCAGATAAGGATTTTCGAAGTCGCCGAAAATGCCGAGGGATTTAAACTGCGTGGTTTGCAGCTTGACGTATTTGGATGCGTATTTCTGGCAGTGCTTGCGGATTTCGGGTTTGGTCATCGTTTTGGCGCTGTCGCCGAGTTCGGACATAACTTTGGCTTCGATGGGCAGGCCGTGGCAGTCCCAGCCGGGGATGTAGGGGGCGCGGAAGCCGGCCATCGTTTTATATTTGACGACGAGGTCTTTGAGGACTTTGTTGATGACGTGGCCCATGTGAATATCGCCGTTGGCATAGGGCGGGCCGTCGTGCAGGACATAGAGCGGCGCATCTTCGCGGGCCTTGAGAATCAGGTTGTAGATGTCCTGTTTGTCCCAGTCTTTACGCTGCTGCGGCTCGCGCTGCACGAGGTTGGCCTTCATCGCAAAATTCGTCTGCGGGAGGCATAATGAGTCTTTGTACGATTTCTTCTCTGAATCCGACATAGCAAGTCCTTATATAGAAACGGAATATACTATGGCACAAGGCGGGGTATGTCAAGAGCGGGTCGGGGTGAAGGATGGTTGCGTCGAGGGGTGAAATCGGGTATCCTGTGGCCTGAATAATGGATTTTGGGAGTCAGGGATGCGAATTGTACAGCTTGCACCGGGATCTGGGGGCGGGTTTTACTGCGAAAACTGCATTCGCGACGCGATGCTGGTACGGCAGCTTCATCGGCTTGGGCATGAGGCGGTTGCGGTGCCGATGTATCTGCCGGGCGTGGCGGAACAGAGTGATACAATTCAAGGGCCGGTATTTTTCGGTGGAATCAATGTCTGGCTGCAGCAGCATCTGGGGTTATTTCGCAAGACGCCGCGATGGGTGGACCGGTGGTTTGACCGGCCGGGGCTGTTGAGGATGGCGGCGAAAAAGGCGGCGATGGTCAACGCCAGGGAGCTTGGCCGGACAACCATTTCAATGCTGGAGGGCGCCGACGGCAGGCAGGTCAAGGAATTGGACCGGCTGCTGGACTGGCTCGCTGCGGCGGATAATAAGCCTGACGTTGTGATTTTGTCCAATGCGCTGCTGGCGGGGTTAGCGGGGCCGATTCGGCGACGGCTGGATTGTACGGTGGCATGTCTTCTTCAGGATGAGGATGGATTTGTTGACGGGCTTGGCGTGCCGTGGGCACAGCAGGTGTGGGAATTGATGCGGCAATGCGCTGCGGATGTGGATTTATTTATTGCGGTAAGTCGATACTACAAAACCTTAATGGCGGAAAAACTTTCATTGAAACCGGAGCGGATACAATGCGTATATCCGGGATTGGACGTAGATGCGTATCAGCCGGCGGTTCAAAAACCGGAGACACTGACGATTGGTTTTCTGTCGCGGATGTGCAAAGAAGACGGACTGGATATTCTGGTCGATGCGATAGCGATTCTGGCCGAAAGCGACGAGTTTAATTCTGTGCGATTGAAAATCTGCGGGGGACAAACGGCGGCGGACATAAGCTATGTGCAGACCATTCGAGAAAAACTTCAAAGCTGCGGTTTGGCAGAGAATGTAGAATGGGTGGATGATTTCGGTATAGAGAGCCGGAAGTCATTTTTGCAGCGGATATCGCTGATGTGTGTGCCGGTTCGCAAAGCGGCGGCATACGGGCTGTGTGTGCTGGAGGCGATGGCCTGCGGCGTTGGATTTGTGGAGCCGAAGGCGGGGGTGTTTGAGGAACTGGCACAATTGAGCGGGGCCGGGGTTTTGTATGAGCCGAATGAGCCTGCGGCGCTGGCTGAGGCGATTCGTCCTTTGCTGTCGGACAGAGGAGCCGTGATGCAGATGGGACAGAAGGCCCGGCAGGCAATCGAAAGTCATTTTGATATACGAAAAACAAGTCAATCGCTGATAAAACTCCTGGAAGGAGTACGACGATGAGTGCATTTTTGCGTCTTGAAGATATTCGAAAAAGCTATGCCGGCCCCGGCGGGCAGACGGAAGTGCTGAGCGGGATTTCTCTGGATGCGGGACAGGGGCAGACGATTGCCATTGTCGGGCCGTCGGGCTGCGGCAAAAGCACGCTGCTCAATATTGTCGGTTTATTGGACAGGCCCACAGCGGGCAAGGTGATATTAGACGAGCGCGAGCTGACGGCTCTGTCGGATACGGAGGCGGCCAAGGTACGCAACCGGAAAATCGGATTTGTGTTTCAGATGCACCATTTACTGCCGCAGTGCAGCGTGCTGGAGAATGTTTTGCTGCCGACACTGGCGGGTGGAAAGAAATTGCCTGCCAGGGAGTTTCAATCGCGGGCCCAAGAACTTTTGGAACGGGTGGGGCTGAAAGACCGAATGCAGCATCGGCCCGGCCAGCTCAGCGCCGGTCAGCGGCAGCGTGCGGCTATTGTACGGGCACTGATTTTACAGCCTGTTTTACTTTTGGCCGACGAGCCGACGGGGGCATTGGACAAAGATAACGCCGAACAAATCGCCGAACTGATAGTTGAACTGAACCGGCAGGAAAAAATGACGCTTATTGTCGCCACCCATTCGATGGAACTGGCGGGAAAAATGGAATGGCGGTATCAGTTGACGCAGGGCGTTCTGCGGCAGAGTGAAATATGAACCTGATTGGCATTACAAAACAGGGTTTACGGTTTTACTGGAAGACGCATTTAGCGACGGGGCTGGCGGTGCTGGTCGCGGCGGCGGTGCTGGCAGGTGCTCTGGCGGTGGGCGATTCGATAAAAGCCACCCTGACCCGGCGGGCGCAAATGCGTCTGGGTCGGGTAGGGACGGCGGTGCAGTGTCCGGGACTGTTTCGGGCTAAACTGGCGGCGGAACTGGAAGAGAAACTGACGCCGCAGCAGGGTCAGGTGGCTTCGACGAATGCGCTGCAGGTTGTTGTCGCGCCGGTCCTGCGGACGACGGGATTTACGGAGAACGCGGACGGCACGGTGCGCGTGGGCAACATACAAATTCTTGGCATTGATGAACGGTACTGGAAACTGGGGCCGCAGTCGTCGACTCGTCAGGCGGAGGAAATAAAAGAGGGCGCGGCGGTCAGCCGGGCGCTGGCCCAGCGGCTGGGATTGAAAGCCGGTCAGGAGATTGTCGTGCGGATGCGTGCCGTGGGCGGGACGCCCGCAGAAACGGTGCTGACGCCGGAGGAACAGACTCGTGTGTCGTTTCGGCGGACGGTTGCGCGGGTTGTCGAAGACGAAGCATTCGGCGGATTTGATTTGTATTCCCGGCCCGACAGCGGTCTGAATGTGTTTGTGCCGCTGGAGGAACTTAGCGCGATGACGGATGCGGAAGGCGGGGTGACTTGGGCCAATATGCTGCTCATCGGCGGTGCGGTTAATACGAATGATATTCGGCAGACGCTGCCGACGGTATGGCAGTTGGAGGATGCGGGGCTGGAATTACGGCTGGTGGACTGGCCGCGTGTTCTGGAATTGCGCAGCCAGGGGGTATTTATTCCGGACGCCATTACTCAGGGGATACAGAAGAATGTCGGCGGTGCGCTGGGGCTGGTGACCTATTTTGTAAATGAGCTGCGCTGCGGCCTGCGGACGGTACCGTATTCATTTGTGTGCGCGGTGGATGATATGCCGCAGGAAAAATCGCCGGTGACGGTGACGCAGGAAGAGATGATTATCAATGAATGGCTGGCCGATGCATTGAAAGCGTCGGAAGGGGATAAAATTGAGATTCGTTATTTTGTGCCATCGCAGGCCAAGAAGCTGGTCGAACAGGCGGGGACATTCACGGTCAAGACGGTGATTCCGATGATGGGCAGCGGAGCGGACAGTTCGCTGATGCCGGGGTATAAGGCGCTGGCGGACGCGGAGAACTGCCGTGATTGGAAAGCGGGGATTCCTATTGATTTGTCCAAAATCCGTCCTGAAGACGAGGAGTACTGGGAGAAATACAAGGGTGCGCCCAAGGCGTTTATTTCGATGAAGGCCGCCAGGCTGTTATGGTCGAGCCGGTTTGGGACGCTGACGGCGATACGATTTTCGGTGGATGAATATGATATGCGTTCTCTGCGCGCCAAAATTCTTTCCGCGATAGACCCGTGGCAGGCGGGGTTTGTGGTATTCGATATGCGGCATACTGCACACGAGGCCGCGAAGGCGACGACGGATTTCGGCAGTTTAGTGACGGGATTGAGTCTGTTTCTCATCGCGGCATCGCTGATACTGGCAGGGCTGGTGTGGTCATTCGGTCTGCGCCGGCGGGCTATGCAGGTAGGGATGCTGTCGGCGACGGGTTTTACAAAGGGACGTATCGGATGGGTTTTTCTGCTGGAGGAAGGGCCGGTGGTTTTGGTTGCCTCGTTATTAGGAACGGCGGCGGGGCTGGTTTATACGAAATTGATTCTGGCGGGGCTGAATAGTATTTGGGCCGGGGCCGCAGGCGGAATGAAAATGCTGTTTGCCGTGCGGCCGCAGACAATGGCGCTGGCAGCGGGGATTTCGATTGTCATGGCGGCCATTGTCTGGCTGCTGCGGATCCGTGAATTTACAAAACGGCCTGCGGCTCAATTGCTGGATAGGACACAGGAAATCCTTTTACCGAAGGGGATGGTTGGATTTTCACTGGCGGGTGCGGTGTTTCTTGTGTTTGCCGCGGCCGGGCTAAGCGTTTACGGCACAATGGTTTCGGCGCAGGCTGCGGGGGGGATGTTTTTCGGCGCCGGCGCGATGATATTGATTGCAATGTCGCTGTTTTTGTCAGCGGGATTGGCGTATCTCGGAGTGCAGGCAAAACGAATATCTTCGTCACGATGGGGGCTGGCGATAAAAAGCGCGGCCCGGCGAAGAGGGCGAAGCCTGGCGGTTTCAATGACGCTGGCGATGGGGATATTTGTCGTTCTGGCGACGGGGATTTTTCAGCGGACTGCGCCGAAAGACCCGGCGGAAAAAACAAGCGGTACGGGCGGTTTTACGCTGTGGGCGCAGAGCAGTGTGCCGTTGGTCAATGACCTCAATGATACGCGGTTTCAACAGCAGGTTGGGATAGTGTTTGCCGAAAAAGGGGATTTCAATGCGGTATCGCTGCGGGTGCAGTCGGCGGAGGATGCCAGTTGTCTGAATCTCGGGCGGGCGCAGCAGCCGAGTTTATGGGGCGTACGGCCGGAGTCGCTGGCCGGGCGGTTTCGTTTCAAAAAAGTTCTCGATAGGAAACCGCCGGCCAATTCGTGGGAATGGCTAAATCTGGATTTGGGTGAAGATATCGTCCCGGCCATCGGTGACTGGGCGACGGTATATTGGGGACTGCATAAAGATGTTGGCGATGAAGTGGATTATACGGACCAGAACGGCAGGGTGTTTCGGCTGAAAATTGTTGCGATGCTGGATGATTCGATATTGCAGGGCGGGCTTGTCATCAGCGAAAAGCAATTTTTGAAACGATTTGAGAATACCAGCGGCTGGACTGTCTTTTTGATGGATGTCCCGGTTTCATCGGCCGGGGCTGCGGGTAAAACGCTGACGCAGTCGCTGGGAGTGTATGGGTTTGAGGTACAAACCACCGCCGAAAGATTAACGATGTTTCATCAGGTGGAAAATACGTATATTGGAATTTTTATGGTTCTCGGTTCGCTGGGACTGGTCATTGGGACTGTGGGGCTGGGGCTTGTGGTACTGCTTAACGCGATGGAGCGGACGGGAGAAATGGCGATGATGCGGGCCATTGGGTACAAGAGGAAGACGCTGGGGTTGATGCTGTTTGCTGAGCATGCGGGACTTTTGACGGCGGGCCTTGTGTTTGGCATTATTTCGGCGGCGGTGGCGGCGGGACCGCAGCTTGAACAAATGGCGAATCTGCCATGGAAGATGGTTACATCGCTGACGGCAGTGATGTGGGTCAACGGATTAGTGTGGGTGGGGATAGCGGCGTCGGCGACAATGCGGGGCGATTTGCTGGAACCGTTGCGAAAAGAGTAAAAATAAAATCAAACATTAAAAGGCAAAAAGCAAAATTGAGGAATCGCCTGCGGCGATGAAATTAACACTGGATTCTGGCCTTCGCCAGAATGACAAATGTGAATCTATGAATATGCGACAACAAAGACTAAAATGGGTATTGCCGGGCCTGCTGATTGCGGTAGGGACGGCGTTGTTTTCCGTGTGGATTTGTCGCTACCAGCGGTTTGAAGTGACGGTGCGTTTGCCGGGGGCGGATGGACGGCCTGCGGCATCGGTTGCTTCCGTTGGCGGCGGGCCTGCGGCGGGCAGTCTGCAAATGTTTGACGGTAAACCTTCGGCGATTGCCAATTCGTGGCCGTGTTTTCGGGGGGCCGATTACGATGGAATCAGCAAAGAAAACGTTCCGCTGCTGCGGCAATTTCCGGAAGGCGGGCCGAAAAAACTGTGGCAGATACCGCTTGGCGAAGGTTACGCAGGAGCAACGGTTTGGAAGGGACGGGTTTATGTGATTGATTACGACCCGGCTAAGCAGGCCGATGCGATACGATGCCTGAGCCTGGAAGATGGCAAGGAAATCTGGCGATATTCTTATCCGGTGAAAATCAAGCGCAATCACGGGATGAGCCGAACGACGCCGGCGGCGGCGGATGGATTTGTTGTGACGATGGGGCCGAAGTGCCATGTCTGCTGTTTGAATGCGGAGACGGGGCAGTTTATCTGGGGGATGGATTTGGTTCGTGAGTATGGCACGCAGGAGCCGCTGTGGTATGCGGGGCAGTGTCCGCGCATCGAGAACGGCCGGGCGATTATCGCGCCGGGAGGAAAGGCGCTGATGATTGCCGTCGAATGCGCCACGGGCAAAGTCGTCTGGCAGACGGAAAATCCGGACGGGTGGCAAATGACGCATTCGTCAATTCTGCCGATGAATTTCGCGGGCAAGCGGATGTATGTATATTGTGCAAGCGGCGGCGTGGTTGGGGTGGATGCCGAGAACGGGCGGATACTCTGGAAGACGGACCAATGGAAGCTCAAGACGAACGTGCCGACGCCGGTGGATTGCGGGGATGGGAAAATATTTTTCTCGGCGGGGTATAACAAGGGCAGCATGATGCTGCAACTAAAACAGGCAGGCGGAGAAATTGTTCCACAGGTTTTGTTTACGCTGAAGGCGAATGTGTTCGGTGCAGACCAGCAAACTCCCGTCTTTTATCAGGGGTACATCTACGGCGTGCGTCCCGATAAACGGCTTGTGTGTATGGATACAAATGGCAAAATTCTCTGGAACAGCGGCGAAGCAAATACGTATGGGCTGGGGCCGTATATGGTTGCCGATGGTAAGATTATTGTCCTGAATGATGAAGGGGTTTTGTCTTTTATTCAGGCGAAATCCGACGCTTTTGACCTGATAACACAGACGAAAGTATTGGAGGGGCATGAAAGCTGGGGACCGATGGCGCTGGTGAGCGGACGGTTGATTGTGCGGGATTTGACGAATATGGTGTGCGTGGATGTGGCGCAGCGGTAGCCGGATTGTTTTTGTTTTTAAAAAGCGTTATACTGACGAAATTGACGATTGAAAATCGACGATTTTCGATTGGTTTTGGATTGAGATACAATCGTCAATCGTAAATCGACCATCGTTAATGGAAATTTGGAGAAACGATTTGAATTATCGGCAAGGTAAAATTGATTCAGGTGTATGGGCGGGGGTGGTGATTACCATAGCCATCGCGGCAGGATTTTGCGCAGTGCTGTTTTTCGATACGACGGGGCAGAAAGGCAGCGGTCTTTCGGAAGAGTATGTCTATGATATTTCGCAGTACACCAAAATTGACCCGGCGATGATTTTATACCGGCAGGCGGGGCCGACGATTGCCGCGGGGCTGAAAAGTACAAAGGCGATTGCGGTGCGGGGTGAGATTTACATTGCCGGAGATAAAGAAATTATCGTTGTAGATGGGGCGGGCAAGGCCAAACGTAAAATTACGCTGGATGCCGAGCCGACGTGTATTACGTTAAAAGAAGACGGCACGATTGTCGTGGGAATGGGGGATGCGCTAGTCGTAATCAATCCGGAAGGACAGGAGCGGACGCGATGGGCAGTCGAGGAGGCAAATGCGAGGCTGACATCAGTTGCGCTGAGTCCGGAAATAATTTTTGCCGCCGATGCGGTCAATGGGCTGATTTATGAGTATGACTGGGCGGGAAAACTTATTCGCACCATTGGTCAAAAAAGTGACGGCAAAGGCAAAAACGGATTTGTGATTCCAAGCCCGTATTTTGATATTGCGATGGCGCCGGATGGATTGCTTCGCGTAGTTGACCCCGGCAGACATTTGATTGTCGCCTATACAATCAATGGCGACAGAGAATGGAGCTGGGGGACGGCGACACCGGCGATTGAGGGATTCAGCGGATGCTGCAATCCTGTGAATTTTGCGATACTGCCGGACGGATCATTTGTGACGATCGAAAAAGGGCTGGTGCGTGTCAAAGTGTATGATGCGGAGGGGAAGTTTATCGGCGTCGTCGCAGGCGCCGAACAACTGGAGTGGACACAACAGCAGCAGGTCTGCAATACGCCCGAACAATGTCAAAGTAAAGGCTTCGATGTGGCGGTTGATAACGACGGCCGGATTTATGTTTTGGATACGGTAAAAAATGTGGTTCGAATTTTTGAGAAAAAATAAAACTGAGACGATTTTGGATGGTCGGCGCCAGTGGCTTGTCGCGGCGGGGCGATGGGGGGTTGTCGCGCTGATTGCCGGGACGGTGGGCGGATTGTGGAAAAGCGGCAGGATTACACCCCGGAGGCAAACCTGTGCTGATGAGGAAGGCAAAATCGGCTGTCGAAAATGCGCGTATCTGAATGATTGCGGACATCCAAAAGCATTGTCAGCAAAACAGGTCATTAAGGAAAACAGCAAAGGGTAAAAGGAAAAAATGCAGATTCGCCTCTGGCGAAGAAAATAAACTGGATTTCCGCCTTCCCCCTTCGCCAAAAGGCTTCGGTGGGACAAGTCGCGGGAATGACAAAAAAGCGGGAATGATAAAAGGCGGCAATGGACGAAAAGAAAAATCAATACAGTCGGCGTGATATTCTGCGGCATGGTGTATGGGGGGCATGCGCGGCGGGTGTCGCGGGGACAGGTGCGATACTGGCGTCGAAGAGCCGGGGACAAAAATACGTCTGGCAGATTGATCCCTATAAATGTACCGCCTGCGGTAACTGCGCGACATTCTGTGTCCTGCAGGAATCGGCGGTCAAATGCGTTCACGCTTATGCGATGTGCGGCTACTGTGATTTGTGCACGGGATACTACCGTCCTGAGCCGAAGGAACTGAATACCGCGGCGGAGAATCAGCTCTGTCCGCGCGGGGCGATCAAGCGGACTTACGTCGAAGACCCCTATTTCGAATATACGATTGACGAAACGAAGTGCAACGGCTGCGGCAAATGTGTCATGGGATGCACCTCTTTCGGCAACGGGTCGCTGTTTCTGCAAATCCGGCACGACCGATGCGTCGGCTGTAATGAATGTGCGATTGCGATAGCGTGCCCGGAAAACGCCATCGTGCGAGTGCCGGCGGAGGAACCTTATTTGCTCAAGGACCGGCGATGACACGACGAATGTGGACATATCTATTGCCGGTTCTGATGTTGTGCGTGTTGGCGTGGGGTGTGGAGCGATTTCCGCCGCCGCAGTTCGAATCAGGACATCAAGTGCCGCAGATGGCAACGCCTTTGCCGCGTGCGGCGGTATGGGACTGGATTGATACGGGGGTGTTGTTTGCGGCTCTGTGTGCGGCGTCGTGGCTGGCGTTAAAGAAGCGCAATCGAAAATGGATTGCGGGGCTGATGATTTTTTCGCTGCTGTATTTTGGATTCTGGCGGCGCGGGTGTGTGTGCCCGGTGGGGGCGATTGGCAATGCGGCGCTGGCGGCGGCGGATTCGAGTTATGCAATTCCCGCTGTCGTGCTGGCGTTTTTTTTGCTGCCTTTGATTTTCACGCTGTTTTTTGGGCGCGGTTTCTGCGGGGCGGTATGTCCGCTGGGGGCGGTGCAGGATTTGTTTATCATTAGGCCGATGCGCGTGCTGCCGGCGCTGGAAGCGGGGTTGCGATTGTTCGCGTATTTATACCTGGCGGCGGCGGCGGTGATGGCGGCGACGGGAACGATGTTTTTGATTTGCCGATACGACCCGTTCGTGACGCTGTTTCGATTTGACGGCAACTGGAACGGCTGGGTACTGACGGCCAGTTTCCTTGCGATTTCGATATTTATAGCCCGTCCGTATTGCCGGTTTTTATGCCCTTATGGGGTGATATTGCGGAATCTGAGCCGGTTGTCAAAATGGCGGGTTACGATTACGCCGGACGAGTGCATTCATTGCAGGTTATGCGAGAACGTCTGTCCATTTGGCGCTATCAGCGAGCCGAGTAAAGTATTGCCCCTGGCTGAGACGGCCGAAAATAAACGCAGGCTGGTGGTTTTCATTATCCTTGCGCCGATACTTGCCGCGGCAGGCGGATGGCTGGGATGGACGGTATATCCAATGCTGGCGAAACAGGGCGGTGTCGCGGAATCGGCGAAGTCTTTGGGAATAAAACTGGCTATTGTGGCGGGTGTGTTTGTAGGCCTTGCGGCGGCGGGCAAACTGATTGGCAGCGTCATCGGCCGACGGCAGGAAGATTACGAGGCCCGGCGGGCGGATTGCTTTGCGTGCGGACGGTGTTTTGAATATTGTCCGAGAGAGCAGCTCAAAAGGAAGCAATAGCAAAATATGGATTATATTGACAATACAGAAATTAAACTTCGGCCCGCGTATCAGGGGCTGATGGGCGGAGCGGTTGCGGCGGCGGTGTTCGCGGGTTTAGCGGCGGCGCTGTTGATGGTCAACGCATATCAGATTCGGGTTATCGAGCCGCGACAGGCCGGGCATCTGCTCGAAATGGAAAAGCAATTTGACGCCCGTCAAAACGATGAAGCGCTGGCGGGACGAATCCGCGATTTTGACGCTCATGTTCGCCGGGATGCACTGCGCCGGCAGCAATTCGCTCATACGGGGGCGATGTACTTGGTCTGCAGTCTGATTGTGTCGGCGGGATGTTTTCTGGCGGCCCGGTTGATGCTGCGTCCATCGCCGGTTATTCCTGCGAGGCCGGTTTGTGCCGGGTTGCAGGTGCGTCAGGCGATACAGGTCAGGATGGCGGTGACGGTGGTGCTGGCGGTTGTCGCGTCGGCGGGATTGTATGCTGTGCTGCGTGTGCCGGCGGAATCGAAGCCAAAGACATCTGCAATGACTGTGGACTGGGCCGAGACGGTTAAAGGGCAATGGCCGTCGTTTCGCGGGCCGTGGGGCGACGGTGCGGCGGGAGAAAAAGATATTCCCGCGGCATGGAATGAAAAAGAAAATAAAGGTGTGCTTTGGAAGTCGGTTGTGCCGCTGACTTCGCACAGTTCGCCCATAGTGTGGGGCGATAAAATTTTCTTAAGCGGTGCGATAAAGGATGAACAAAAAATATTCTGTTACGGCGCCAAAGACGGCAAATTATTGTGGACGAGTGCGATTAAGCCTGCCGGAGTGGAAGGCCGGGCGGCGCCGGATGTGATGGAGGATACGGGGTATGCCGCATCAACGCCGGCGGTCAACGGTAAATATGTGTGTGCGATTTTTGTTACGGGCGATATCGGCTGTTTTGATATGGACGGCAAAGTCCAATGGCAAAAAGCGCTGGGCGTTCCGGAAAGTATATACGGCTATGCCGCATCGCTGGCGGTATTCAATGATATGGTGATTGTGCAGTTTGACCAGGGGACGGAGGCGGGCAGGAGTGAATTAATCGCTATCAATATGACCGACGGCAAAATCGCATGGCGGACGAATCGGCCTGTGCCGAATTCGTGGACTTCGCCGACGGTGGTGAAAGTCGGGAATGGTTATCAGATATTGGCCAGCGGTTCGCCGTGGGTCATTGGCTACGAGGCATTGACGGGACGGGAATTATGGCGTGCGTCGTGTCTGGGCAGCGACATTGCCCCGACGCAGATTTCAGTGGGCGGGTTGGCGCTTGCGGTTCAGCCTTATGATAAACTGTATGCTATTCGAATGGATAATGCCGGCGGGGATGTGACACAGACGGCGATGACCTGGCAAAAACAGGGTGATATGCCGGACATTTGCAGTCCTGTCAGCGATGGTAAATTAGTCTGGACTTTGACAACCAATGGAACACTGAGCTGTTTTGATCTGGCCGACGGCAAGGAAGTTTACAAGCAGTCGCTGGAAGGCGACTTTCATGCATCGCCCTCGGTTGTGGGGGATAAGTTATATATTTTAAACCGTAAAGGGCTGATGATTATTGCCCAGATAGGCCGTGTGTATAAGGAGATTACTCGCAGCGCGATTGAGGAGGAATGTTTCGCATCACCAGCCTTTGCCGAGGGGCGAATTTATCTGCGTTCGACGAAAAGTCTTTATTGCATCGGGCAATAAAAATTGAAATCTAAAAATAAAAAGGCAAAATTGAGCAATCGCCTTCGGCGTGACTGAAAAAAGCAGAGTCCTCGCCCCATAAAGGGGTTCGGAATGACCACCCACAAACAAGTTTGGGGGTGCCACCCGATAACGAATAAAATATATGCAAGATGATGGTATAGACAAGATAGACTCGATTTTGGGTCGAGTTGGAACCGGCGGGGAAAAAGTCCTTGCGATTCTGCAGGCGGTCCAGCAGGTGTATGGTTATCTGCCTAAGGAAGCGCTGGAACGGGTGTGTGAGAGGACGTCCATTCGGTCCGCGGATTTATGGGGTGTGGCGACATTTTATGACCAGTTTCGGCTGGAGCCGACGGGCAAGCATCGTATCCGTGTGTGCGTGGGGACGGCCTGTCATGTCAAGGGCAGCGAGCGGGTGTATGAGGCGTTTCGGCGTGTGCTGGAAATTGAATCGGGTAAAGACACGGATGCGCAGAGACTTTTCACGGTGGAGAAAATCGCGTGCCTGGGGTGCTGTACTTTGGCGCCGGTGGTGCAGATTGACCAAAAGGTCTACGGGCCAGTCCGGCCGGAGTCGGTGAGTGAAATTCTGGAAGCGGCGCAGCAGGAAACCCAGCGAGATATTTCGATTCTGCCGGGCGGTTCGAGTGCATCGGCGGAACAGACGGCTGAATTGCGTGTGGGGCTGGGATCATGCTGTATGGCGGGGGGAAGTCTCAATGTCCGGAAAGAGCTTGACCGTACAATTGCGAATCTGGGGCTGGGCGGCGGCGTGAAGGTCAAACCCGTCGGTTGTGTGGGGATGTGTCATCAGACGCCGCTGGTGGAAATTTTGCTGCCGAAAAAGACAGCAACGGAGTCGAATGGCGACGGAGATAAAATTTTATATACGAAAGTGACGACGGCGGATGCGGGGCGGATTGTCCGGCGGCATTTTCGGGCGAAGGGATTGTGGCGGCGCATTCGGGGAACGATGGATGAAGTGCTGGACAGCGTGGTTAAAGCGGATGAGAGAATACCTGTGCCGCGGGCGGTGCGGGATACGGAAATCTGTGCATTTCTGGGCGGGCAGCGCCGTATCGCAACGGAATACTGCGGCGGGCTTAATCCGCTGGACGTGGATGAGTATATTCGGTATGAGGGGTGGAGGGCCTGGAAGCGGGCCAAAGAGATGCCGGCAGGGGATATTATTGAGGAGGTCAAAAAATCCGGCCTTCGCGGACGCGGCGGGGCGGGGTTTTCGGTGGGGCGAAAATGGGAGATTGCACGTCAGGCTAAAAGCGACGCCGACGGCATTAAATATATTATCTGCAATGGCGACGAGGGCGACCCCGGCGCGTTTATGGACCGGATGATTCTGGAGAGTTATCCGTATCGTGTGCTGGAAGGGATGGCAATTGCCGCCAAAGTCGTGGGAGCCAGAGAAGGATTTTTATACATTCGTGCGGAATATCCGCTGGCGGTAGAGCGTGTGCGTGCGGCGATACAAATTTGCCAGGAGCGAAAACTTTTAGACGGATTAAAATTATCGATTGCCGAAGGGGCGGGCGCGTTTGTCTGCGGCGAAGAAACGGCGCTGATTGCTTCAATTGAAGGGCGTCGCGGGATGCCGACGATTCGTCCGCCGTACCCGGCTGAGGAGGGCTTGTGGGGCAGGCCGACGCTGATTAATAATGTGGAGACATACGCAACGGTGCCATGGATTTTGCGAAATGGGGCGGATGCATTTGCCGAAATCGGTACACAGACCAGCAAAGGGACGAAGGTTTTCGCGCTGGCGGGAAAAATCCGGCGGGGCGGATTGATTGAAGTGCCGATGGGAATGACGATTCGGCAAATCGTGGAGGATATCGGCGGCGGTGTCGCCGGCGATGCGAAATTCAAGGCGGTGCAGATTGGCGGGCCTTCGGGGGGATGCGTACCTGCGGGTTTGGCTGATACGCCGATAGATTTTGAATCGCTGGGTGAAGTTGGTTCGATGATGGGGTCTGGCGGAATGGTGGTGCTGGACGAAAACGACTGCATGGTCGATATCGCGCGATATTTTCTTGAATTTACGCAGGCGCAATCGTGCGGGAAGTGCACGTTCTGCCGGGTGGGGACCAAGCGAATGCTGGAAATGCTGGAGCGTCTTTGCCGGGGCGAAGGCTGTGACCTCGATGAACTGGAAAAACTGGGACGCCAAATCAAGGCGGGCAGCCTGTGCGGGCTTGGCAAGACGGCGCCCAATCCGATTCTTTCAACGCTGCGATATTTTCGTGAAGAATATGAAGCGCATCGGCACAATCAGTGCCCGGCCGGGCGATGCAAAGAGCTGATTCATTATGTCATCGGCGACAAATGTATCGGCTGTACGATTTGTGCGCAGAATTGTCCAGTGGCGGCGATTACACCGAAACCCTATCAAAAACACGAGATTCAGCGGGATGTCTGTATTCGATGCGGAACATGCAAAAGCGTGTGTCCGCAGCAGGCGGTGGAAGTGCAAAGTTAAAAGATATGACCGACAATACGAAAACAATTCGATTGACGATAGACAGCAGGACTGTTGAGGTGGGACGGGGCGCGACAATTCTGTATGCGGCGCGCGCGGCGGGAATTTCGATTCCCACGATGTGCCATAAGGACGGATATAAGCCTTCGACGAGTTGTATGGTTTGTGTGGTGCGAGTGGAAGGGAATCCGTCATTCGTGCCGTCCTGCGGGGCGGCGGTGCAGGATGGGATGCGAGTTTGGACGAATACCCCTGATGTTTTGGAGGCGAGGAAAACGGCTGTGGAATTGCTGCTGAGCGAACACGCCGGGGACTGCGAAGGGCCGTGCCGGATAGGATGTCCTGCCAATATGAATATACCGCTGATGCTGCGGCAGATTACGGCCGGGCGGCTGGACTTGGCGATTGGGACCATTAAGGCGGATATTGCGCTGCCGGCGGTGCTGGGGCGAATATGTCCGGCGCCGTGCGAGAAGGTGTGCCGCAGAAATGCTCATGATGCGGCGGTGTCGATTTGTCAACTGAAACGATTTGTCGCGGACTGGGACTTGCGGCGGTTTGATACATATCGACCGCAATGTGAACCGGCTGGCGGCAAAAAGGTCGCAGTCGTGGGGGCGGGGCCTTGCGGTCTGGCGGCGGCATATTATTTGGCACGAAGCGGGGTTCGCTGCGTGTTGTTTGATAAAAATGAAAAAGCCGGCGGGGCGCTGCGAACGGGTATTGAAGAATCTGTACTGCCGCGTGATATTCTTGATATGGAAATTCATCAAATTCTTTCGCTGGGGAATATAGAATTTCATGGCGGGATGGAAGTTGGGTTGGAGTTGTTCGATTCACTTTGCAAGGACTATGACGCGGTCTTTATCGCTTCAGGTGAAAATAGTGCGGATAAATATGGTTTGAAAAAGACTGCTAAGGGATTAAAAGCGGACCTTGCCACCTATCAAACCGACCGGGCCAATGTCTTTGCCGGCGGCGGCGTTATCGGCAGACGCAGAATATGTGTGCGTGCCGTGGCCGATGGCAAGGAAGCGGCGGTTTCAATTTTACAGTATCTGCGAGGACAGAATATTGCCGGGCCGGAAAAACGGTTCAACAGTCATCTGGGGCAGCTTATGGAAGGAGAAATGGAACAATTTTTAACAGGGGCGGAAAAGGGGCCGCGATGTCCGGCAAGGAAAGAGGGTTTTTTGACGCTGGAGGCGATGACCGAGGCGCAACGATGTCTGCATTGCGATTGCGGCAAGGCGGACGATTGTACCTTGCGTAAAATGGCGGAGTTGAACTATGCCCGACAGCAGACGTATAAAGGACAGCGTAAGCCTTTTAGTCGTCAGGCAGGTAATTCGGGGCTTGTTTTTGAGGCGGGAAAGTGTATCCTGTGTGGGCTGTGTGTGCAGGCGGCGAGGGCTTATACCGAAAGTACAGGCCTGACATTTTCAGCCAGAGGGTTTGAAACGCGGGTAGCTGTGCCATTACAGAAAGCTCTTAATGAGGCCTTGACGAAAGAGGCCATGGAAAAATGTGTTGCGGTCTGCCCGACAGGGGCGATGACAAAAATTTAAAACTTAAAACCATGAACTCAAAACCAAAGATTAAAAGTCAAAGATGATTGGAGATTAGAATGAACAAAATCAGCAGGCAAAGAATAACAGGATTGTTTTTGGTATGTCTGGCGTCCTTTGTTTTTGCGGCAGACTGGCCGAGATGGCGCGGGCCGAACGGCGACGGTATTTCCACGGAGAAAGACTGGGATGCGCTGGCGGTCAATGATGGAAATAAACCGTTGTGGACAGCCCAGGTGGGAACCGGTTTTTCAGCAATCGTGGTGGCCCAGGGCAAGGCTGTTACGATGGGCAATATCAAGAATACTGATGTCGTATTCTGTTTTGATGCCCAGACAGGCAAGGAACTGTGGAAGTACGAATACCCTGAATCACTGGGGGCTAAAAATTATGACGGCGGCACGCACGGCACACCGACGATTGCGGACGGCAAAGTATATGTGCTCAGTAAATTCGGTAAAGCGTTCTGTTTTTCGCTGGCTGACGGAAAAGTGATTTGGCAAAAAGAACTTAAAATGAAAGCGCCGGAGTGGGGATTCGCCGGTTCGCCGGTGATTGTGGGTGACAAGGTGATTTATAATGTTTCCGACCGCGGCGTTGCGCTGAATAAGACGACAGGACAGGAAATCTGGGCCGGCGAAAACAAGCCGTCGGGGTACAGTACGGCTGTAGTTGAAACGAAAGACAATCAAACAGTCGTTTATTTATTCGATGGCGATAATCTGCGATGTGTGAATGCGGACACGGGTGTCGCCTTATGGTCCTATCCATGGAAAACGCAGTACGGCGTCAACGCGGCCGATCCGCTCGTCATCGGTCAGGAAATATTTATCACCGGCGGTTATAACCATGGATGCAGCCTCCTTAAGATCGAGGCGGGTCAGCCGGTCAAGCTCTGGGAAAATAAAAATATGCGGTCACAGATGTCTGGCCCCGTGGTGATTGACGGATATATTTACGGGATTGATGATAATCAACTGGTGTGCCTGGACTGGAAAACCGGTGAAAAGAAATGGCAGGAAAAATCTGTGGGCAAAGGCAGCCTGATGGCCGCCGACGGCAAATTGATTGTGCTTGGTGAGAAGGGCAAATTATTTATTGCCAAAGCGATACCCGAAAAATTCGACCTGATTGCTTCGATGCAGGCAATTGAAGATTACTGCTGGACGATGCCCACGCTGGCCAACGGCAAAATCTATGTCCGCAACGCCAAAGGGATGCTGGTGTGTGTCGATGTATCACAAAAGAAAGCGGTCCGTTCTGTGGAAACGGGCGAAAGGGGCGCCGAGAGCCCTTTTGGCCGCAATGGCAGGGGCCGAAACGAAATAACGTTAGCGAAGAAACGGGACTGTTGAAAAGCCGGCCGGCCGGCGGGCCGAAAATGCTGTGGAGCTGCAGCGGGCTGGGACAGGGTTATTCGACAGTCAGTATCGCCGCCGGCAGGATTTATACGACGGGAATGGTTAATAAGGAGGGGATTCTTTTCTGTATTGACTGGGACGGCAAAGAATTGTGGAAGCAATCCTATGGGCCGGAATGGACGGGTGATAAGCCGGGAGTACGCTGCACACCAGCGATTGATAACGACAAGGTCTATATCATCAGCGGCCAAGGTGTTGTGTCATGCCTGAGCGCCGCCGACGGTAAAATCGTGTGGCAGGAAAACGTTGCGGCGAAATTTGAGGGCAAGGCTCCCAGCTGGGGGTATTCGGAATCGCCGCTGATTGTCAAAGACAAAGTCATTTTTACGGTCAATGGGGCCAAAGCGAATATCGTTGCCCTGGATAAGGAAACGGGCAAGTTAGTCTGGGCCGGCGGCAATCTGGAAGGCGGCGCCGCCTATGTTTCACCCCTTGCGTTTGAATATGGTGGGCGGATTATCATTGTGTGTTATACAGGCAAGTATGTTTTTGGCGCCGATGCCGCCGATGGGAAAATCCTGTGGAATTATGCCATCTCTGAATCATCTCGGATGGGCGGTAATCTGCACACTAATACGCCGGTCTATCGCGATGGGATGCTGTTCTTTACCAGCGGTTATAATACCGGCGCTATGATGCTCAAACTCAGCGCCGACGGCGCCAGTGTGGAGAAGGCATGGGAAAATAAGGATTTCGATGTGCATCACGGTTCAGTTGTACTGCTTGGCGATTATCTGTATGGGGCCAACTGGAAGAACAATGGCGACGGCGACTGGATGTGTGTGGAATGGAAGACGGGTAAAACAATGTATCAGACCCACTGGGAAAACAAAGGCTCGCTGACCAGTGCCGAGGGAATGCTGTATTGTTACGAAGAAAAGAATGGCACTGTTGCCCTGGTCAAAGCTGACCCGGCTGGATTTAATCCAGTCAGTACCTTTCAAATTTCGCTGGGCAGCGGCGAATACTGGGCGCATCCGGTGGTCTGCGGAAAACGGTTGTTTGTCCGCCACGGCGACGTGCTGATGGCGTTTGATATCGAGGCCAAGTAATATATCAGGATGAAAAGATTAGGAGAAGGTGATATGTTAAAACGAATGGCAAAATATTGTGTTATCGTGATAATAATGTTCTTAATTATGCCCGCAGCGCAGTCGGGACAAATACCAATCGCGAATAATTCATTTGAGATTCCTGCTATCGGTCCCAATGATTTTCCGGCTTTACCGATTGCGCCATTATGGACGGAGGTGGATTTAGATACGGAATACAGTACCAATACCGGTACCTTCAGAAACCCTCCGCCGGACAGCCCCTATGGCGATTATATTGTCAATGCGGATGGTAATCAGTTGGCGTTTCTCGGCAGTCAGTCAGGGAATGGTTTTTTACAAGAGACGAATTCGACTTATCAAACAGGCAAGAGCTACCGGCTGATGGTGGAGGTCTGTCCTTCAGTCAGGTACACTCCTTCCGGGCCGGACCCAAACAATAAATTGGTTCTTTCTTTATATTATGTTAACGATGCGAATTCCGTGGACATCCAGACATCGCCGGTTCCTTCAACGGAGTTGACCACTAACGTCTTGAAAACATTCTCCGTGACTATGCCTGCCGTACAGTCTGGCGACGCCTGGGTCGGCAAAAATATCGGCATTGCAATTCGTGCCGATGGAGTGCCTGGCGGATACTGGGATTTGGACAATGTTCGTCTGACCGAATTTCAGACTATGCCGGACTTTACGGGAGACTCTTTCGTGAATCTGCAGGACTTTACAGTCATGGCTTCGGAATGGCTGTCCTGTACCGAAGCGGAAGCGGATATGACGGGAGACGGATGCGTGGATACTGAGGATTTGCTGATATTGGCGAAATACTGGCTTGGATATGTCTGATACGGTTATAACCGGGCATTGCTGTTGTGATCGCCATCGGCGTCGGGCCTTTACGCTAATCGAACTTTTGGTCGTCATTGCGATAGTATCGCTTTTGCTCACGATTCTGATACCTGTGCTCAAACGAGCCAGATATCAGACCCGCAGGATAGCTTGTATATCGAATCTGCATAATGTGGGCCTTGCAATACACGCCTATGCCAACGATTGTAAAGGTACTATTCCTTTCGGGCCTGAGGGACTTCCGATGATGGGGGGAAATTTTTATACCGTAAAAGGCGATGTAACAAGTTTGATATCGCTGATGAATGGAGCGCCTGTCGGACTGGGGCTGTTATTGCAGAATTACCTGGCCGAGCAGCCAAAAGTTCTTTTTTGCCCCGGCGCCGACCAGCCGTCGGACGCTGAGGTGCAACTGGTTCGCGTAGGGCTAAAACAGGCACAAGGAGACTATTATTACCGTCATGCCTCTGTGGCACTGCTGTCAGGGACTCCGGAAACGTTTCATATCCAACTGAGCCGTCTGGGAAAAAATCGCAACGGGCGTTCCATTACCGCCCTTGTAATGGACGTCCAGTTTCTGGCGCATCCGTCGCTGGCTTCCTTTCAGGTTGTGACGCGAACGAGTCATGACCGGAAAATCAGTAATATTTTATTTGCCGATGGCCAGGTTGGTTCACAAGACAATGCTGATGGCCGATTTACTGTCGATATAGGTGCCTATCCATACGATGCGCTGGATAAGATATTAAAAGTATTTGAATTGGCCGATGAACGTCGTTATGCTGCCTTTAGTCCTTGAAGGTATCTTTACGAGCCAGATAATCCTGATAGGCCAGCCTGATGCCCTCCTCCAGTTTTACTGTCGGACGCCAGCCCATCGCGAAAATACGCGAACTATCCAGGAGTTTTCGCGGCATTCCATCGGGTTTGCTGCTGTCCCAGATGAGTCGGCCTTTAAATCCGACAACGCCAGCAACGGTCTTCGCCAGTTCCTTGATGGTAATATCCTGACCATATCCGATGTTCACCAGCGGCGGCTGGTCCGGACAATAGATCAATGTATTAAATATTGCTTCTTCCTTATTCAGCAAGTAAACACAAGCCGCCGCTAAATCCTGATTATACAGGAATTCACGATACGGACTGCCTGTCCCCCATAAAGTCACGGTCTTATCCGACCGTTCTTTGGCTTCGTGCATTTTGCGAATCATCGCCGGCATGACATGCGAATTCTGCAGGTTATAATTATCTCCCGGCCCATACAGATTAGTCGGCATGGCGGCGATATATTTTGTGCCGTATTGACGATTATATGCCCAGCACTGTTCGATACCGCCGATTTTGGCCAAAGCATACGGCCGATTGGTCGGTTCCAGTGGGCCGGTCAGCAGATGTTCTTCTTTCATCGGCTGCGGCGCCGACTTTGGATAGATACAGGATGACCCGAGGAACAGTAATCGCTTCACTCCATTCAAATAGGAACAATGGATTACATTGCTCTGGATCATCACGTTTTCATAATAAAACTGCGCCGGGTAAGTATTGTTGGCGACAATTCCGCCCACTTTTGCTGCTGCCAGAAAGACATATTCCGGTTTATTTTTGTCAAAAAACATCTGCGTCTGCTTCTGATTTGTTAAATCCATATCCCGAAAGTCGATCAAGAGAAGATTGTCATAATCCTGCGATTTGAGCTGTCGGGTGATTGCAGAACCCACCAGGCCGGTATGTCCGGCCACAAGAATCTTTGCATGTCTATCCATATACATAACGGGTATCATTTCTGCGGATTGGGAAGCCGCCCATACTTGGCCTCCCGGCGCATGGCATCATCTGCGCTAAACTTTCCATAAGATATTGTAAGGATGCGTCCATTACTGATAGCAGTGACTCTATGAAGTGCTTTTTTGGGTATAATGATAGAATCACCTTTTCTATAAATCCGGGTTTTCGCAGAATGTCCCACTTGGATTCTTACACTGCCGTCAAGAACATACCAGTGTTCTTCTCTGTGATTATGGCTCTGAAGAGATGTTTCTTCGCCTTTATTTAAAGTCAGGATTTTCACCGTAACTTTTTTATTTTCAACAAATGTACTGAAATTCCCCCATGGCTTTTCAGCTTTTTTATCAGCACACCCCAATAATTTGGAGGAAGATTGAATTTTTTTGCCTAAGCCATCCACGATAGACACCTTGTTCTTCTTGCAGACATCGACTTCGGGGATATTGGATAGTATCCTGTCGCCGCCTTTTGCGAAAATAAATTTACACCCTTTGTATGTCTTTGTAATTGCGAGGATTGTTTTACACACACTGCGGTCATCGTCTATGGATTTTATTACGTCATCGACAAAGGCTAACTTGCGGATGATTTGCATTCGCTCATTGCATTTCATAAAAACAAAATCTTTTTTGGCCATCGTTTGTTTGTCATTGTTCACAATAACAACAAGACGATCGCCCAGCTTTTTCGACCTTTCCAAATATTCTATATGCCCCTTATGAATCGGGTCAAAGTAACCACTGGCTATTACGATGGTATCTGCCATCTTGATCTCCATTCCTTATATTCTCGTAATTCCGTCAATCATAATCTCCTGCCAATCTGAGCATACTCAGTTTTATTTGTTGTGTTCTTTAACAAGGCGTTCGTTTCTGGCGATATTCCGGTCGGCATCCGTCATCATTCTGGCCAATTGTTTAAAATCGACGGTTGGCTTCCAGCCGAGGACTTTTCTGGCTTTGGATGCATCGCCTTGCAGCAAATCCACCTCCGTTGGGCGGAAGTATTTGGGGTCAATCACGACATAGTTGTGCCAGTCGAGGTCCAGATAGCCGAACACTTCATCGAGAAACTGGCGTACAGAATACGTCTGGCCGGTGGCGATAACATAATCATCGGGTTTGTCCTGCTGGAGCATCAGTTGCATCGCTTCCACATAATCGCCCGCGTAGCCCCAGTCGCGTTTGGCTTCGAGATTGCCAAGATAAAGTTTGTCCTGAAGGCCCTCTTTAATCCGTGTTGCCGCGCGGGTGATCTTGCGGGTGACAAAAGTCTCGCCGCGGCGGGGCGATTCGTGGTTGAATAAAATGCCGTTGCAGGCAAACAGTCCGTAGGCCTCGCGATAATTGACTGTCTGCCAGTGGCTATAGACTTTGGCGCAGGCGTATGGACTGCGGGGACAAAACGGTGTTCTTTCTGTCTGCGGGGTTTCGACGACCTTGCCGTACATCTCGGAACTGGAGGCCTGGTAGAACCGCGGCGGTTTTTTCATCATTCGCAATGCTTCCAGCAGCCGCAGGGTGCCCAGCGCATCGGTATTGGCGGTATAGATGGGCTGGTCAAAACTGACACGAACATGACTCTGAGCGGCGAGGTTATAGACCTCATCCGGCTGGGTATCATTCAAAACAGAGGAAAGGTTGCCGCCGTCGGTCAAGTCGCCGTAGATGAGCCTGAGTTTCGGCTGATTATGCGGGTCCTGATAGAGATGGTCGATTCGGCTGGTATTGAATGATGAGCTGCGGCGAATAATTCCATAGACCTCATAGCCTTTTTTCAGCAGCAGTTCGGCCAGATAAGAACCATCTTGGCCGGTAACGCCAGTGATAATAGCGCGTTTCATAGCTTGAAAAACTCCACATAATAGAAGATAGATGGTATCAGCTTTTAACGTCTTGTACAACTTTTATTATGTCGTGATTAATGAACCGAATTGTAGCGGCTTTAAACCATATTTCAAACAATAAATCCTCCATTATCGCCTGATGTTTGGGTTGCGTTACGGGTTGACAAGTCGAGTGTGATGGGCCTGATTCCGCCTCCGAAGCTCAGAGAAAAGTTGGAAAGGGATAGACTTAATAGGGGGCGCTGTATAATGGCCATAATGTTGCTCAGCAGCGTCGCCGGTCAATGGTATATAGGAGGTCCCGGTTTAGTTTATCACATATACCACCAGGATTATTACAGAGGACAAGACCGTGGACAAAGTCATGCGGGAATTTGAAAACTCAAAGTGGCCGGTCGGGATTTGGAGTGACGGTCTTCTTGTTTCACAAAGTAATCTGCTATTTCACAGCCGGGGGGCTAAATAGCAAAAACTGTGGAATGAGGAGCCGCATAAGGGTATAATGGCTGTTGATGTCGGCCAAAGGTGATAAATCGTTGTTTCAGTCAACAGAGGATAAAACCCTTTCGGGTTTTGCGCCGCTGGCGGTGCGGATGCGGCCCAAAGTTATCGGCGAATTCGTCGGGCAGGAGCATTTCGCGGGCGAAGGGAAACTTCTCCGCCGGATGCTCGAAGGCGGGGCCATCAGCAGTTTGATTTTTTACGGCCCGCCGGGCAGCGGCAAGACGACCTTGGCCAAAGTCATCGCCAATCATACCAACGCCGTGTTTGAATCCATCAGCGCGCCTGCGGCGGGCGTCAAAGAACTTCGTCAGGTGCTTGATAACGCCAAAGACCGGCTGCTTTCTTCAGGCCGGCGGACGGTGCTGTTCATTGATGAAATCCATCGGTTTAACCGTGCCCAGCAGGATGTGCTTTTGGATGACGTGGAAAATGGCGTCGTGACGCTGATCGGCGCGACGACGGAAAATCCGTTTTTCAGTATCAATTCGCCGCTTATCAGCCGCAGCACGGTGTTCACGTTTGAGCCGCTGACCTCGGAGCATATCAAGGTGATTTTGAAGCGGGCGGTTGCGGATGAGCAAAACGGGATGGGCAAGCTGAAATTAAAAGTCAACACGGACGCGGAAGATTTTCTGGCGCAGTTATGTGACGGCGATGCCCGCAAGGCCCTCACGGCGCTGGAAGTGGCGGTGTTTTCCAAACAGAAGCATACGAAAAAAGGCGCCGAGATTTTCATCACTCTCGATGACGCAAAGGAATCCATCCAGTGCAAGGCCCTTGAGTATGACGGGACGGGCGATACGCATTATGATTTGGCCAGCGCGCTGCAAAAGTCCATGCGGGGTTCGGACCCGGACGCGACGGTGTATTGGCTGGCGCGGATGATAGCGGGCGGCGAGGATTTGCGGTTTATTGCCCGGCGAATTGTGGTCTGTGCGACGGAGGACGTGGGCAACGCCGACCCGACGGCGACGATATTGGCGGCCTCGGCGATGCAAATCGCGGAATTTGTGGGATTCCCGGAGGCGCAATTAGCGCTGGCACAGGCGGCGATTTATATCGCCTGTGCGCCGAAATCCAACGCATGTGCCAATGCCATCTGGAACGCGGTAGCCGATGTGCAGTCGGGCCGGACGATTTCTGTGCCGCCGCATCTGCGCGATTCGCATTATAAATCCGCCGCAAAGCTTGGCCATGGTATTGGTTATCAATATCCGCACAACAGCCCGACGGGATATATTCCGCAGGATTACGTGGGACAGAAGCTGACGCGGGAATATTATCAGCCTAAGCAGATTGGGCGGGAAAAATTAATTGCGGAGTATTTACAAAAACTACGAAATCAGGTAGAACAGATGCAGCAGAAAACGAAATAGAAGACCGGCCCAAAAAGCGGGCCATTGATATTATGGATAAAGCGCAGTTGCGAAAGGATTTACGGCAGATTCTGGCCCGCATGCCGGAGGAAATCCGACGGCAAAAAAGCCGGCAAATCTGCGGCCATCTGCTGGACGCGGGCGACTATAAAAAAGCGTCGGTGGTGATGGCGTTTTTATCGATGCCGGGCGAGGTCGATACAACGCCGATTTTGCTGGATGCGTGGCAGCGAGGCAAGACGGTTGTTGTGCCGAAAGTTTTATGGGAACAGCGGCGGATGATTCCGGTGGAAATTCGTTCATTAGATACGGGACTTGGCGTTGACAAGATGGGCCTGCGAAATCCAACGACGGGCGAGCCTGTGCCATACGATGATATTGATTTAGTGATTACGCCGGGGCTTGGTTTTGACCGTCAGGGCAACCGGCTGGGTCGAGGCGGAGCGTATTATGACCGATTTTTTGTTTCGCCGGGGCTGCGTGCGATGAAATGGGCCGTGGCATTTTCTGAACAAATAGTAGATGCAATACCGTGCGACAGCGGTGATATTCCGATAGAAGCGATAGTGTGCGAGACGGGTATTATCCGGTGCGGATAAATTAATATGAAGGTCATGGAGGATTTCGTTATGAAATTCCAGTATCGACCGTATCACGAAAGTCAAAAAGGAACCAGCCGGACACGATGGATCTTGCTGGGTCTGGCGGTTGTGATTGTCGGTCTTGTTGTGCTGAACCGGTATCGCCATAAGTCGGCGCCGGGAGATGAAGCGGCATTAGAGAACAACACCACGATGACGGAAAGTACGGCCGCACCGGCGGCGGTTGAGCAGACTCAACCCGCCGCGACACCCGTGCCAACGGAACAAATGGCCCAGCCATTGACGCCGTCGCCTGCCGTGCAAGCCGCTCCTGAACCCAATCAGACTATTGTCGTGGATAATACCAGCCCCGAAGCAGCGGCGGTCGTCAAACAGGCGGTGGCGGATATGACCGCCGGGCGAATCATCGCCGCGCGCGACCAATTCAATCGTGCGCTGGATATGAAGTTGGGCGATACCGTTGGCGGAGAAGTCAAGAAGCGTCTTTCCGAACTGGCGAATCAGTGGCTGTTCGGTAAAACGGTTTATCCCGGCGATACGCTGACGGAACTGCATACGGTGCAGTCGGGGGAAGTGCTGGCGATTCTGGCCCGGCGATATAAAGTGCCTCACGAATGTATCGAGAAAATCAACGGCATCATCAACCCGGAGCGATTGCAGGCCGGGCAGGCGATTAAGGTTGTTCACGGGCCGTTCAGCGCTGTCATCAGTAAAAACAAATTCACCCTCGATTTGTATCTGCAGGGGATGTTTGTCCGGCAGTATAAAGTGGGTCTGGGACGGGTGGAGCACGAGACGCCTACCGGGAAATGGCGTGCGTCGGCGGGCGGAAAACTTGTCAAGCCCACATGGACGGACCCTGATACAGGCAGAATCTATCACGGCAATGACCCGGATTATCCGCTGGGTTCGCGATGGATAGCGCTGGAAGGTCTGGAAGGCGCCGCCAAGGGACGAACAGGTTTTGCGATACATGGGACCAAGGATCCGGAAACCATCGGGACGCGGGCTTCACGCGGGTGTATCCGGCTGTTTAACGGCGATGTGGTTGAGGTCTATGACCTGATGGAGCCGGGCGTGTCTGAGGTTCTCGTTGTCGAATAAAAGGCAAAAGAAAAAATGTAAAATCCGCCAGAGGCGGATAGGGAAATCGATGATTGCACGGAGGGGAAAAATTTGTCTGTCGGCCGTCGGGGCTTCAGTTGCGGTACATCTGGCGCTGCTGGGGGGATTTGTGTCTGTTCATATCAGCGCTCCCGCCGAATCAAAACCCACCCTCGGGGCGGTAAGTGTCCAGACGATGGAACGGCATATTGAGGAACCCCTCATCACTCCGAAACCCGAAGTGAAGACGGAAGACAAGCCGGTTGTTCAGGAGGTCAAGCCGACAGAAGAAATCCCGCAGGTTGTTGATCCCCCCGTTGCGGAAGAAATTCCAGTTCAGCCGCAGCCGCAATCGCAGCCGGTCGTTGCGCCTGTCAAGGAAACAGTGCCGGTTTCCTCGACGGAAACGGCGGCCGTATCCGGGGCGGAATTTTTCGGTCAGGAAACGGCGGCGGCGACGGTTTGTTTTGTGGTGGACTGTTCGGGCAGTATGTACGGACGGCGGGAACTGATCGGGCGGCAGTTGAAAGAATGCATTGCGTCGCTGCGGGATACACAGTCCTTTTATCTGATTTTCTTTATGGATGGCGACAAGCTGCTTGAAAACGGCGAGGGCAGGGCTGTCCTGGCGTCCGGATATGCCAAAGCGAAGGCGTTTACGATGATTGACCATATTCATCTGGAAGGCCGAACCAACGCCCGGCAGGCGCTGGAGCGGGCGATGAAAATCCGCGACGGCATCGGCAGGCCGGTGCAGTTGATTTATTTTCTGACCGACGGGTTTGATTTGGAAGAATGTTCCCAGCAGAGTTTTTGCCGGGATATTCAGCGGTTGCGGAACCGAAATGCCCCATCGACGGTGATTCATACGATAGGACTTTGGACGCAGCTGCAGGATGAAAAAATACTCCAGACCATCGCCGAGGCGACCGGCGGGCAATTTATCCATGTAGAATAACGACTCACGAAAAGGAATTGCATTTATGGATTACACAGCCGCAATCAGATGGGACGAACTATCGCAGACGTATTTTGCGCAGTATTTCGTGTCCGGCGGACCGATTGTCTGGTTTATTTTGCTGCCGATGTCTGTGATCGCGGTTTATTTTATTGCGGAGCTGAGTATTACGATTCGGCGTAAAAAGCTTCTGCCGGCCAACATTGGTTTGGAAATCGCGATGGCGGCGGCGCGGCACGGCGTTGAAACCATCCCGGCGCGTTTTGGGAAGAAGCCGGATTTTGTCAGCCGGGCGATATGTGCCGTATTTGAAAAGACGCGAAAGATGACGCCGTCGATTTCGCTGATGAGTCAAATCGCCGCTGAAAGTCTGCAGGAGCAGGGCATGAAGCTGCTGCGGAAGAATGAATGGTGCAATCTGCTTGGCGCCGTTGCCCCGATGGTGGGTCTGTTCGGCACGGTTTGCGGAATGATTGACGCGTTTAATCAACTGGGAATTGCTGCGGGGCAGCCCCGGCCGGCTCAACTGGCGTCCGCTATTTCCGTGGCCCTGGTGACGACGTTCTGGGGGCTGCTGATTGCGATACCGTGCCTCTTTGTCCATGGAGTATTCCGTACCCGAATCGAAAGTTTGACGGCCGAAGCGGCGGTGGAGGTCGAAACGCTGCTGGAACGGCTGGGAGAACTGCGGACGGCCGGCGAAACCGGCGCTCCTGTCGTAAAAGAGCGGGTCGGGCCGACGCAAGCGGTCGCTCAAAAAATGACGGAAGCGACGATTTCGCGTCCGGTCAAACCGCGGCCAAACCTATTGCAGGTTCCCGGACGCATGGAAGTCCCGGTGAAAAAATGAAGATTTTTCTTTCGAGGCAGGAAACCGTAGGTTTCGATATGACGCCGCTGATCGACGTGGTGTCATTGCTGATTATCTTTTTTATGCTGGTTTTTCAATTTTGCGCCGCCGAGCTGTTTGAAGTCCAGGTGCCGGATAAAATTGTCAATGCGGACGCTTCGGCTTCGCAGGCCGGGTCATGGATGACGATTACCGTGATGCAAAAGGACGGCAAAATTTGTTATGCGGCAGGGGCGGATATTCTGCCTGGCGATGAGCCGGCGCTGCTGGAAAAGATGATTGTCTCGGCGATTGACAGCCGTACACACCAGGCGGGACAGGAAAAGACGGTTTGCCTTCGATGCGATAAGCAGGTCGCGTTTGAAAACATACGTCCCGTTCTGGCGGGTATCGCCCAAAGCGACGCCAAAAAAATCCAGTGGGCCGTCACACAGAACGATTCAACGGTCGAATAAACTCCCGTCGGCAGCTTTTAACCCTGAGCCTGTCGAAGGAGAAGAATCCCTTCCATTCCAAATCTCAATCATCAATCGTCAATCGAAAATCGTCAATTTTACGTGGGCAATGCCCACTTTTCTGTGAACCCTTTGCCCAAAAAAGCCGATAATACATTACAGAGGCCAATAAAAACGCTTTTTATGAAGGCAATATGAACGCTAAAATCCTTATCGTCGATGACCAGAAAGACCTGCTCGACCTGCTCACGATGAGCCTGTCGCCGGAAGGCTACCAGGTCCGGACCGCCCTCAACGCCGCCGAGGCCATCAGCGCAATCAGGCTCCAGAAGCCCGACCTCATCCTGCTCGACATCCTTCTGCCCGATATCTCCGGCGTCCGCCTCACCACACGGCTCAAAAACGACGCCGAAACCGCTGACATCCCCGTTATTCTGCTGACCGCCAAGGACAGCGAAACCGATATCATCGTCGGCCTCAGCGTCGGCGCAGACGACTACATCACAAAGCCCTTCAGCATCAAGGTCCTCCTCGCCCGTATGGAAGCCGTACTCCGCAGGGCCTACCCGCAGTCCAAAGACGTCAAACAGGTTATCTCCTCCGGCCTCGTCCGCATTTTTCCCGCCGCCCGGCAGGTCTTCGTCGAAGGCCAGCCCGTCGAACTCACCGGCGCCGAATTCGCCATCCTCATGGCCCTCATCAATGCCAATGGGACGGTATTATCCCGCGACGAACTCGGCAAGACCCTGCAAAACTCACCCGACGCCGGCGGCAGCGAACGCGTCGTCGATGTCCACGTCGCCGCGCTGCGTAAAAAGCTCGGCAAGGCCCGCAATTTCGTCAAAACCATCCACGGCCAGGGCTATCGCGCCGTACTGTAATTGGCTTAATGGGTTTGTTTGGGTTTGCTTTGATTTTGCGTTTTTGAGACTAGTCCTTTCTTTGTAATAAGTTATCGATTTTTGAAATGGGTTTGTTTTTCCAAAAAATGATGGTGAACCATTTTTTGGATATCAAAAATCAAAGTGCAAAAATCAAAATTAAGGAGTCGGCAGGGCCGACGGCTGAAATAAGCGGATTCCTCACCCGCAAGGGGTTCGGAACGACGGGCAAGATGCACAGTTTTGCTGCGCGAGTTCGCGGGTTGCAAGTGGTTTGCCATGATGAGTTTAACGGATTTTGCAGTCATTGGTTTTTTCATATTTGGGTTATAAATGGGTTTATATTGGGTTTTTAGGAGCAGTTTTTTGACCCCTCTTTGCAGTGGATGCGCGCGGCATCCGCGAGATGCCTTGCAAAGGCAAAAGGTAAAAGTAAAAAGGCAAAAATATTGTCGGCCTGCGGCCGGGCTGAATTATAAAATTACTATGACACGTCATACTCCTTTCTGAGGCGCAAAATAAGCGTCTCCTATATGGGCTGGAATTGCGTGGCGGTGTCGAAAATTCGTGATTTTTGGGGAGCGGGAAAGCCGTAAGTCTTTATGGCGAAACGAGTTAAGAATTTATGGGATTTTTAGGAATAGCAGGATAGTGCAATCGCAATTGTGTTGAAATAACATAAACCACAGATTGACGCAGATTTACACAGAGAGAAAAAAGGGAGAAGGCAAGAGACAAAAGGTATGTAGATATACAGGTATGGGG
>Ga0194127_10001238_pt1 | contig 37895 bp, 31 predicted proteins | sample TA2KigC100mmetaG_FD_148624 | JGI IMG/M metagenome (GOLD analysis project Ga0194127, IMG submission 148624) | Freshwater microbial communities from Lake Tanganyika, Tanzania - TA2015036 Kigoma Deep Cast 100m | ecosystem: Environmental > Aquatic > Freshwater > Lake | place: Tanzania: Lake...
ACCCAACTTGAGCATTATGCCCCGAAAAAGAGGTGAAAAAGAGGTAAAAACAACATTTTTTCGATGGATTAAAAATATAAGTCGTTGATATTCAATGATAATATTTTTTGAAATTGGTTTGTAGTCCCAGAAAATAATTAATATATTTGGTGGTTAGAAAATCATCACTATCTTTGCCGCATGTTTTTAAAAGCAGCAGATAAAAAAGACAAAGTCACCGGAAAGGTGTACCGGTACTTCAAGCTATGCGAAAGCTATCGCATAGGCGCTAAAACACGACACAACACCATTCTTGTTCTGGGCAAACTTGAACAAATACAGTCAGATGCGGAAAGAAAAATGCTGGCCGACCGTATCGAACAACTTCTTTCGGGCGGACAAAGCCTGTTTGTCAGCCAAATACCACCAGACATTGAAAAACTTGCGCAACATTTTTATCGTCAGATAAAGCATAAGCATTTGTCAGAACAACCTGTTGCACAGGCTGAATCAAGGCGAAAAGCAACAAAGGATAAGGATTTTCAGCACGTTGATCTTTCAAGTATAATCATGGAGGATGCACGTGAAATCGGCTGTGAATGGTTATGCAAACAAACGCTGGAAGAACTATCTGTTGGTGAATTTTTAAAGCAATGCAAATGGGATGAAAGACAAACAGAACGGGCGCTGATGCATATCATAAGCCGGGCGACATATCCTGCATCCGAGCATAAAACAGCACAATGGATCCATGACAATTCAGCCGTAGCAGAGTTATTTGACACAGATCCGTTGTCCATCAACAGATTTCACTTGTACCGTTGCAGCAGCATGTTGTACAAGGAAAAGGACAATATTGAAGATTTTCTTTCGGTAAAAACCAATGAACTGTTTGATCTTGAAGATAAGATCATCTTAAATGATCTGACAAACACCTATTTTGAAGGACGAAAAGAAGGCAGCAATCTGGCCAGATTCCACAGAAGCAAGGAAAAAAGAAATGATGCCCGCCTGGTGGCATTGGCTCTTGTAGTGAATGTAGAAGGCTTTATCAAATACAGTAAAATATTCCGGGGTAATATAGCCGATTGTAAAACCCTGGAGCACATCGTAGATCAATTAGCTCAGCGCACTTCTGCTATCGGGCGTAAACCTGTGGTAGTGATAGATGCAGGCATTGCCACGGAAGATAACCTGCAGATGCTAAAGGACAATCAATACTCCTATGTTTGCGTGAGTCGTTCGAAGCTTAAGGATTATCGTGCCGTAGGCGACCAAACGGTTCATCTGCACGATAAACGTGATCAGCCCATAGAAATCCGCTGGGTTGAAAAACCGGAAAATGACGACCGTTTTTTATATGTTCGCAGTCAGATGAAAGCAAAAAAAGAAATGGCAATGAATGATCATTTCAGTGAGCGTTATGAAGAAGAACTGGAGCATATAGCACAAGCCATCCACAAAAAAGGCGGTACAAAAAACTACGCCAAAGTATTGGAGCGCATTGGCAGAATAAAAGAACGCTATTCCGCCGCTAACAAGCATTATAAAATTGATGTGAAAGAGAAGCATGGCATAGCCGTCAAAGTCTCCTGGAGCAGGAAGCCATTATCCCCATCGACGACAGAGGGTGTGTATTTTATTCGAACCAATCTTCAAGAAATTGACGAAAAAACAATGTGGGATATATACAATACCGTTCGTGAAATAGAATCAGCATTTCGGGTTTTGAAAACTGACCTGAGCCTACGGCCAATATTTCATAAAAAGGACGAATATACCGAAGCTCATCTGTTCCTGGGAATACTCGCTTATACGGTGGTAAATACCATCAGATACAGATTGAAAAGCCATGGAATTCATCACGACTGGCAGAATATTGTCAGAATTATGAACACGCAGAAAGCGGCCACCATTGCCATGGAGCAAAGCAATGGCAAGCAGGTGAATATTAGAATATGCAGCATACCAACGGTGGATGCAAATGAAATTTACACGGCCATGGGATACAAATCCATGCCCTTTTACAGGAGAAAATTTGTGTTCCCCGAATAATGAATTCCTACTCGACAACAAATTCAATATGAGGAAAATACGAATACTGTATGCTCAAGTTGGGTTAAAGGTCAACCAGCAACGATCAATTTATCAGAACATGCAAATGGGTTATACATCATGCATGTCAGAAACAATTCATTGAATGAAAGCCTCATCTTAGTTAAACAATAAAATAAATCAATATGAAAACTATAATTAAAATCCTGGCAGTCTGTTTTATTCCTATTAGCGCTCATTCCCAGAACTTTCAATGGGCTGATCGAATTGGAGGCCCAGATAGAGATGTTGGAAATGTGATTCTTGATAAAAATGACAATATTATCATAAGTGGAAATTTTAGGACAAAATGTTATTTTCAAGATGATACATTGGAAAGCTGGGGACTTAATGACTTATTTTTAGTAAAATATGATAAGAATGATAATGAACTCTGGGTAAAAAAGATTGGTGGGTATAACGGTTATAATTTTGAATATCCTGGGGGATTTACAATAGACAAGAATGATAACTCTTTATACTACTCATGTTCATTTTACAACCAGGTTTCACTTCCTCCATGTGGAGCAATATCAAATGGTGAATCAGATCTTCTCTTAATGAAAATTGATTCAAATGGAAATTGCCTTTGGGGGCCCCACATCGGGAGTTCCTCATTTGATGATGGTGGCCCTGTAGCAATAGATGATAATGGAAATCTTTTTTGGATAGGTAAACTTAATTCACAAGTTTTATTTGATACAACATTTATTCCAGAGGGAGCCTTTTTAGCTAAACTTGATCCAAATGGGAATGTTTTTTGGATTCGCAATGAAATTACAAATGGAAATGCAACATGTTTATATCCGCTTTTAGATAATATTATTATGGCAGGAATAACATATGATGATACTATTCAGATAGACACGGTATCACTTATTTCTGATAATAAAATTGATTGTTTCCTAACAAAACTTAATCCTGATGGTTCAGTAATATGGGCAAAGCGTTTTGGAGGGAACGGGGATGATTATCCAGGGCAATTTATTCTTGATGACGAGGAAAATATCTATTTGGTTGGAAAGTTTAATGATTCTATCAATATTGATGGAATAGCTTTGGTTAATCATGGACGAAATGATATGTTTCTTGCTAAATTCGATACTGATGGTATGATCAAATGGGTGAAGCAAAGTCATTCTGATGGCGTCAATGGAGCCCTTTGCTTTTCAATCGAAATGAATATTGATAGTAGTAGTTTCTACATTGCAGGTACATTTAGTGGAAATGCAATATTCGGGAACATTGATATTACAAGTAATACCGTCAAAGATATCTTTATTGCAAAATATGATTTGGATGGAGATTGTCATGGTATAACTAAATTTGGTGCAGCAGATATTGGTGGTGTTCTTATTGGTAGGGATGGAAAACTAATTACTTCCGGATACTTTCATTCAACAATCCAACTTGGAAGCAATACTTTTACAAGCTTTGGTGATGCAGATATTTTCTTTGCAAAATTAGATTCACTCAATTTTGTTCCTGAAGATAATCAAAAAAGAGAAAATGGATTAATTATTTACACCAACCCCACCACCGGCAAGTGCAACATTACAATACCGGAGGAATTCATGAATGAGGACGAGCTGATATTAAGAATATACGACCAGATGGGAAAGCTGGTTCAGGAGGTAAAGGTGGAAAATGTGGAAGGAACTCTTCGGTTCGATATCCGTGCCCAGGCGAAGGGGCTGTACCATGCCACGCTGAGCAACGGCCGGAAAGTATATTCGGGGAAGATTGTGTTTGAATAGGTTGCTTCGTCCCGCTTTCGCGGGACTCGCAATGACGGCGCGAGCGCAGAAAAAATAGTGGTCGTAGAGCGGCGGGCGAAGCCCGCCGCTCTACGACCTTTTCTAATACCCCAGCGGCGCCGTCATTGCGAGGAGCGCAGCGACGAAGCAACCTTTATTTATTACGATCGACATCATAACGAGGAGCGCAGCGACGAAGCAACTTCATTGCGAGTCGCGAGCAATCGGGACGAAGCAACCTTTATTCCCCATCATCGAACTCAGCGACGAAGCAACTTCATTGCGAGTCCCGAGAAATCGGGACGAAGCAACCTTTATTCCCCATCATCGAACTCAGCGACGAAGCAACTTCATTGCGAGTCCCGAGCAATCGGGACGAAGCAACCTTTATAGTAACGACCAACCCCATCAACAGTATGCACATTGTCGCCAAAACACCTATTTTTGCAGGCATGAGAATATCGCGAAAAGAACGGTTTGCCCGCCTGATCGAATATTTCAGCGAGCACATGCCGCAGGCCGAAACAGAACTAATGCATACCGACCCCTACCAGCTCATTGTTGCCGTGATCCTCTCTGCCCAGTGTACCGACAAACGGGTGAATATGATCACTCCGGCACTCTATCAGCGCTTTCCGGATGTTTCATCGCTGGCCGCCGCTTCTCATGAAGATGTTTTTAAACTGATCAAAAGCTGCAGCTATCCCAACAACAAAACCAAACACCTGATCGCGATGGCTCAGATGGTGGTTCGGGATTTCAATGGCATCGTACCCTCTTCCCGGGAAGATCTTCAAAAACTCCCTGGTGTGGGCCGGAAAACAGCCAATGTGGTGGCTTCTGTGGCTTTCAGTAAACCTGCCATGGCCGTCGATACCCATGTTTTCCGGGTGGCTGCCCGCATAGGATTGACGTGGAAAGCAAAGAACCCCCTGCAAGCCGAACTGCAATTGGTGCAGCATATTCCGGAGCGTAGGATCAACATTGCACACCACTGGCTGATTCTTCATGGTAGGTATATTTGTACTGCCCGAAAGCCAAAGTGTGACCAATGTGGCATCCGGGATTATTGCAAGTATTTTCAAAAAACTGTTAGTAAGTCGTCGGGTTTGACCGGAAAATGATCCCGGGGAATTGATAATTTTGCCTTTTCATCATTGCCAAATAGCATGACATTTCTGAAGGTAGGATCCAAGGCGCCGGATTTCACGGCGAAAGATCATCAGGGTAAAGATATATCCCTGAAATCTCTCCGGGGGCAAAAAGTGATCCTTTATTTTTATCCGAAAGATGATACTCCCGGGTGTACTGCCGAAGCCTGTAATTTGCGTGATAACTTCGATGAATTGCGGGCTTCAGGATATGTTGTGGTTGGTGTTAGTGCCGACGATGAAACAGCTCATCAAAAATTTGTTGCAAAAAACAGATTACCTTTTGCCCTGATTTCGGATAAAGAGAAAAATATCATCAAAAAGTATGGCGCTTGGGGAACCAAAAAATTGTATGGCCGGGAGTACGAAGGAATTCTTCGCATCACCTATGTGATCTCTGAAGAAGGGACAATCAGCGATGTGATCACGGCGATGAAGACGAAGGATCATGCCAGGCAGATTCTCGGGGAGCCAGGTAAATAATCAAGAAAAACATCAACCATTATGGAAACAAACAAGGAAAAACTGAAAGCATTACAGCTGACGATGGAGAAGATCGAAAAGTCTTATGGCCGTGGATCGATCATGCGGTTGGGCGATTCAGCTGTGGAGAGTGTCGAATGTATCTCAACGGGCTCTATCGGGCTCGATATGGCGCTGGGTATTGGCGGACTGCCCAAGGGCAGGGTCACAGAAATCTATGGACCTGAATCTTCGGGGAAGACAACCCTGGCATTGCATGCCATCGCCGAATCACAGAAAAAAGGAGGCATTGCTGCTTTTATTGATGCGGAACATGCCTTTGACCGCTTTTATGCACAAAAACTGGGGGTTGACATCGAGAATCTCCTCATTTCACAGCCCGATAACGGGGAACAGGCGCTGGAAATCGCTGATAACCTCATCCGTTCTGGCGCCATCGACATCATTGTAATCGATAGCGTGGCGGCTCTGACCCCAAAAAGTGAGATCGAAGGTGAAATGGGCGATTCAAAGATGGGATTGCAAGCACGGTTAATGTCGCAGGCTTTGCGGAAACTTACGGCAACCATTAGCAAAACGAGCACCTGCTGCATCTTCATCAACCAGCTCCGTGAAAAGATCGGGGTCATGTTTGGAAATCCTGAAACTACCACCGGCGGGAATGCCCTGAAATTTTATGCTTCCATCAGGCTGGATATCCGGAAAGTCACCCAGTTGAAAGATGCAGAAGAGGCTTACGGAAACAGGGTTCGCGTGAAAGTTGTCAAGAATAAAGTGGCTCCTCCCTTTAAAAAAGCTGAATTCGATATCATTTTCGGAGAGGGTATATCGCGGCAATTTGAAATACTGGATTTAGCTACAGAGTTGAATATCATCAAGAAGAGCGGATCATGGTTCAGCTATGGCGAGACCAGGCTGGGGCAGGGAAGAGATGCCGTAAAGAAGTTGCTGGTCGACAACGCGGAACTGGCCGATGAGTTGGAGTCGAAAATCCGTGAGACGTTTATCAGCAAAAGCGAATAGATGATACGCTTTGGGATACCAAGTTTCCGAATCTTCTTGATCCTTGCTGTTATCCTTCCTGCTCTCTCGCTGAGCCCTTCGTGCGATCCTGATCAGAAGGAAAAGACAGCACAGGATAGTACAGCGTCACGGCTTCAATTCCTGAATGATAAAATCGCCAAGGATTCCTCCAATGCTGACCTCTACAGGGAAAGAGCGGAGCTCTATTACGAAGCACGTGACCTCGACCTGGCGCTGACGGATATCAGCAAATCACTGAGGTTGTACCCTTCAAATGTTCCCTCTCTCATTGTCCTTGCAGACATCTACCTCCTTTCCGGGAAGCCAGATAACTCGATAGAAGCCTTGAGAAAAGCAATGGCGCTGGAGCCCGGAAATGCAGAGGCCACACTAAAGCTTGCCAAACTCTATCTGATCCTGAAAGACTATCCTCAAACTTTTGAAATCATCAATGGCGCTATCAAACAGGATAAGATAAACCCTGAAGCATATTATATCAGAGGTATAGCTCTTCTTGAAACAGGAGATACAATCCGTGCCGTGAAGGATCTGCAAACCACGGTTAGTCAGGATCAGGATCATTATAACGCCCTCATCGAACTGGGGGATCTCTATGCTATAAAGAAAGACCCGGTGGCTGCTGACTATTTCAGAAGTGCCACAAAGGTCCGGCCTGATCGCCCTGAGCCCTACTATATGCTGGGGATGTTTTACCAGGAAACCGAAAAATTCGATGAAGCTATTCAGGTTTACAAGCAGATAATCAGCATTGATAAGGGTTTTAAGAATGCATACTACAATACCGGATATATCAACCTGGTGTACAAAAGGGATTTTCCGGAAGCTATCCGCCAATTCAGTGAAGCCATCCAGATTGACTCTACCTATGCTGAAGCCTATTACAACAGGGGATATGCGTATGAACTCTCAGGCCAGATGGCGCAAGCACGAAAGGATTACCAACACACCCTGAAGATTGCAGTAAACTATCCCCTGGCGATCGAAGGCCTGAACAGGCTGGATAAAGCAGGGATCAGCAAATAATGATTTCTGAATGATCTTTTAACGCTGACTCCAGCAGATGAATGGATTGCAGGAAAGCTGCGTACTCCTGATTCAACTTGGCCACATCTCTGTTACTGATCGCATCCTCCATCCGAAAAAAGCATTCGTTCAAAGTCGGATCAAAAAAGAAAGAAGCGCTTCCTTTTAACTGATGTATCTCCTTTTTTATTCCCTGCCAGTTAACATCGGTATGCGCTTCATGGATGTGCTGCAATCTTCCGGGAAGTTGTGAGAGAAAATCACCGATGATCTCTTTCACCACATCCTTTGGAAAGGCGCTATAATAGTCGTTGAATTGTTGCCAGTCGATCATCACAGTAGTTTTTTGACCATCTGCTGTTGCTACACTTTTTCTTTGAGCGAAGCGATCGCACAGCCGTTACATCCATCCGTACAACCTGACGGTTGACGGAATTGCTTTCTCATTTCCGTAAAGATATAAAATACGGCGGTGATTACTGCGGAAGAAACAATCAAATAGGTTATGAAGAGTTGCATGTTTCAGATATTAGGTATGATTAAATAAAGAACCAACCTGGAAAACCAGCAGCGCCAGCAACCAGGCCAGGAAGGTGGTATAAAAAACTAAAAACAACGCCCATTTCCAGCTTCCTGATTCCCGTTTAACTGCAGCAATAACGGCCACACAGGGGAAATAGATCAGAATGAAGATCAAAAAAGCCAGAGAAGCCAAAGGGGTGAACAAAGACTGTCCCTTTTTACAACCATTGGCATAAGTTGCATGGCGGAGTGTTTCCCCGAGGGCGGTCTGATCTTCCGAGTCGGCGGGATTAAACAACACCCCCATGGTACTGACAATGATCTCTTTGGCTGCTGCGCCGGTGACCAGACTGATACCCATGCGCCAGTCAAATCCAAGTGGTGTAATGACTGGTTCAATGAACCTTCCAATGTAGCCTATGTAGGAATTGGATAATTTTTCATGGTACTTTTCATGAGCAATTCTTTTCAGGTCATGTTCTTTCTCGGCGATCAGCTTTTCTTTTTCAGGAGATGCGGGAGAGATCTTGGCTATCCGGTTGTCGTAGTCCGTGGTGACGGCTGTCATCCTTACATCCCACTTGTTCATGGATTCTTTTTGCAAGGGGAAATACCCAAGCGCCCAGATGATGATCACGGCGATCAGGATGATTCCGCCCATCTTTCTAAGGTACTGTGCTCCTTTTTCCCACATGTGAAGCAAGGTTGATCTCATGGTAGGCAAGCGGTAGGGGGGGAGTTCCATGACAAACGGCGCCTCTTTCTCCCGGAACAGAAACCGCCTGAAAAGGAGTGAGGTCAACACAGCCAGCAAGATGCCGGTCATGTAGATCAGGAATATTACATTCCCTGCATGATGCGGAAAAAGCGCACCGGCGACCAGGATATATACAGGTAACCTGGCGCTGCAGGACATAAAAGGGAGGATAAGCATGGTCAGCAGGCGTTCATTCCTGTTTCGCAGGGTCCGGGTAGCCATGATGGCCGGGACATTGCATCCGAAGCCCATGATGAGGGGGATAAAGGATTTGCCATGCAGACCGATCCGGTGCATGAGCCGATCCATGATGAAGGCAGCCCTGGCCATATAGCCAGTGTCTTCCATGATAGAGATAAAAAAGAAGAGGATCAGGATATTGGGCAGGAAAACGATGACGCTTCCAACCCCTTTGATGATTCCATCCACGAGCAGGTCTTTCAGTGGCCCCGCATCCATCCAATGACTCACGAGGTTGCCGGCCTGTGCAAACAACCATTCAATACCCTGCTGCGGATACTCTCCAAAGGTGAAGGTGGCCTGGAACATGATCCACAGAAAGGCAATAAAGATCGGAAATCCAAGGATCTTATGCGTTAAAAAGGTATCAACAACTTCGGTTTCATTCCGCATCTTGCGGCTCTGGAGGTTTGGCTCCAGCGTTTCCCTCAGGGCCCCGGCAATGAATCCATACTTGACCCCGGTGATCAATTCCTGGCTTTCTTCCTTGAAGGTTTCTTCCAGTCTGCCAATCTCACTCCAAGCCGTATCGGCAACCTCTTCAACATGTTTTGAATCGCCCAACTCTTCCTTGATCTCCCTGTCTTTTTCCAGGAGTTTGATGGCGAAATACCTCGAAGAAACCGTATCGGTGATCGATTGATCCTGCCATATCTTATCCTGTATCCGCCGGATCGACTTCTCGATCTCATCCCCATGATGAATATGGATATGCCGGAGGGTTGGATCGTTATCCTCGAAAACATCGATCACTTTTTCAAACAATGCCTTAAGTCCGACGCCTTTGGATCCGATTGTTGGAACCACAGGGATACCCATCAGTTTTCCAAGCATCAGATAATCCAGTTTGTCTCCACGGGCTTCCAATTCATCGAACATATTCAGGGCCACCACCACTTTCATGTCCATATCGATCAACTGGCTCGTGAGGTAGAAGTTACGCTCCAGGTTGGATGCATCGACAACATTGATGATCACATCCGGTGTTGTTTTGAGCAGGTGGCGCCGGACGAAGATCTCTTCGGGTGTATACGCTGAGAGAGAGTAAGTTCCCGGAAGATCGGTAAGGTGAAAATGATATCCATGCAGAGAGAACCTGGCTTCTTTCATATCGACCGTCACGCCGCCGTAATTTCCTACATGTTCGCGTGATCTGGATGCGGAATTGAAAATGGTCGTTTTTCCACAGTTCGGATTTCCTACGAGGGCCACTTCGATGATTTTCCCTTTCTTTGAAATAGCCCTTCTGACGATTTCATCAGTGATCAGCGTATGTGGACTTGTCTCAGGAGATGTTTCTGTCGTGATCTCATCCGGCCGTACCACTTCGATCAGGGCGCTCTCGGTCCTCCGAAGGGAGACGTTGTAGTCCATGATTTTGTACTCGATGGGATCCTGCAAGGGTGCTGCCTTGATTACCCGTATGGGACGTCCTTTGACAAAGCCCATCTCTGACAAGCGGCGACGGAAAGCGCCACGCCCCCGAACCTTGACGATGATCCCGGTCTCTCCTTGTCTGAGCCCCAGAAGGGTTCCCATGTTAATCTGGATTAAATAAAAATTATTGCAAAAATATAGAAATATTTGATATCCAACCCTGTGATCAAGTAAATAATAAACACCAGGTTGAAGGAAAACGAAAAGCTGAGATGTTACCTCAGCCCCATGGATTGGATGATAGCTTCAGTTTTTGCCTTTAATGAAGATTCAACCTTGCGTAGGTCATTTTTATTCTCCAGGGGATGCCGAATACTGAAGTAGAATTTAATTTTTGGCTCGGTACCCGAGGGCCGGGCGCTGATCCGGCTTCCATCCTCCAGGAAAAACTGCAGTACATTCGACTTAGGCAAATCGATGGGGATGGACAGACCGGAGGTTAAATCGCGTTCTTCCGGTGTAAGATAGTCCTTGATTTTGATGACTTTTGATCCGGCTATGGTTTGGAATGGATTCTTTCTGAAGTTCGTCATCATTGACTGGATCTCTTCAGTGCCCTTCTGACCTTTCCGCGTGATCGAGAGGAGAGAATCATAGGATACGCCAAACTGCAGGTACAGGTCAATCAGCACTTCGTATGGTGTTTTACCCTCTTCTTTCGCCCAGGCAGCGGCTTCGGCAATGAGGGAACAGGCAGTTACCGCATCTTTGTCCCTGACAAAATCTCCGATGAGGTATCCGAAGCTTTCTTCACCCCCGATGATGTATTGCATCTTCCCTTCCTGCTGACGGATAACATCGGCGATATACTTGAATCCGGTCAGGACATCGAAACAGGGAACATGAAAATAACCGGCAATATCATGCAGTATTTCGCCGGTCACGATCGTACTTACGATAAATTCCTTCCCGATGAGCTTGCCACGATCCTTCCATTGCTTCAGGACATAATAGAACAGAACGGCCGCCGTCTGATTCCCGTTGAGAAGAACAAATTCTCCTGCATCATTTTTTACGGCAATACCTACACGATCGGAATCGGGATCAGTGGCCATAACCAGTTCAGCGCCTGTTTTTTTTGCCTTTTCAATAGCCAAAGCCAGCGCAGCCGATTCTTCCGGATTGGGAGAAGGGGTGGTAGGAAAGTCCCCATCAGGGATAAACTGCTCTTCTACCTTGATAATATTGGTAAATCCAAATTGATGGAGCGCCTGGGGAACCATTTTCATCCCCGTTCCATGAAGTGGTGTATAGACAATGGGCATGTCGTGATGTCGCCGGATGGCTTCCGGAGAGAGCGATTGTTGAAGAACCTTATCCAGGTACTTCCTATCTATTTCCGCTCCGACCATCTCGATATGTCCAGCTTCAGCATTGAACCGGACGGCTGAGATGTCGGTGATTTTTTCAACTTCCTGGATAACATTCACATCATGCGGGTTGATCATCTGTGCCCCATCATTCCAGTATGCTTTGTATCCGTTGTATTCTTTAGGGTTATGTGAAGCCGTGATCATTACGCCGGTATGACACTTCAACTCTCTGATGGCAAAGGAGAGCTCTGGTGTAGGCCGCATGTCGTCGAAGAGAAAAACCTTGAAACCATTGGCCGCAAACACTTCGGCAGTGATCCTGGCAAATGCCTTGCTGTTGTGTCTGCAATCATAGGAAACAGCAGCGCTGATTGCAGTGTCGGGATATACCGATTTGAGGTAGTTGCAAAGTCCCTGGGTAGCCATTCCAACGGTATACTTATTCATCCGGTTTGTACCAACACCCATGATCCCACGCAATCCACCGGTGCCAAATTCCAAAAGGCGGTAAAAGGCATCGTTCAACTCTTTGGTATCATGATCAATCAGATACTGCACCTGTTTCCTGGTTTCCTCATCAAATTGCTCGCCCAGCCAGCGTTTGGCGTTTTCAATGGCACTGTTTTCAACGGGATTGGTCATTTTATAAGAACATTAAAGCTTCAATAGGTAAGCTGTTTAACACATTTACGGAGGCTGTCTTCCCATCCGGGGATTTTTATGCCGAATTCGGTTTTGATCTTCGTCTTGTCGAGCACCGAGTACTTGGGTCTGGTGGCCAGACTCGGAAATGATTTGGACGGAATGGGATGGACTTCGTATCGTTTTCCACTGATCCTGAAAGTATGGATTGCGAGGTCGAACCAGGTAACCGCGCCTTCATTGGCAAAATGATAAAGATGGAAGCCCTCTTTCAGCATGAACTTGGGCAACAATGTCAGGATCAACAAAGCAAGATCATAAGCGTAGGTGGGAGAACCGGTTTGGTCAGAGACAACATCCAGCATGCCCCTCTCCCGGCCTTTGGCAAGGATTGTCTTCACGAAATTGTTCCCGAAGGCGGAATAGAGCCAGGAGGTGCGGATGATGATGGCATTGCATCCCGATTCCCTGATCTGGTCTTCGCCTTTGAGTTTTGATTGGCCATAGACAGACAGGGGGTGAGGTGTATCTTCTTCTGTATAAGGGATCTTATGCTTGCCATCGAAGACAAAGTCAGTGCTGATATGGATCAGGAGTGCACCTGAGGATACAGCGTATCTGGCAAGATGTCCAACCGCATCGGAATTCAAGGCAAAGGCTTTTTCCGGCTCTTCTTCAGCTTTGTCAACAGCGGTATAAGCAGCGCAATTGATGATAACGGATGGTTTCAGTTGTTGAAGATAGGCGTCAACTTTATTTTGATTTGTGAGATTAAGTTCCAGGACGTCGATACACGTGAACTGGTAATCATGGAAGCGTTTAGACAGAATCCTCAGTTCAGAACCAAGTTGGCCTTTACTTCCGGTAATGAGGATGGGCAGTGACATGGGTTATTGCAATATTTCTTTGAAGTAGTTGATGGTATGTTCCAGTCCTTTTTCGAGTTGCACCGTTGGTTGCCATGATAGCAGCGACTGGGCTTTGGAAATATCCGGCCGGCGTTGTAAGGGATCGTCAGCAGGGAGGGGTTGATGGATGATCATGGATTTCGTTCCCGTAAGGGCGATGACCTTTTCAGCCAGTTCCAGGATGGTGAATTCTCCCGGATTGCCCAGGTTGACAGGCCCGGTGACCTGATCATCGGTATTCATCAGGCGGATGAGTCCGTCGATCATGTCATCTACATAGCAGAAACTACGTGTTTGAGAGCCATCTCCATAAATGGTGATGGGTTCTCCTTTCAGCGCCTGGACGATGAAATTGGAGACCACCCGCCCGTCATTGGCATCCATCCTGGGCCCATAGGTGTTGAATATCCTTGCGATTTTGATCCTGACTTTGTTTTGCCGGTGGTAATTGATGAACAGGGTTTCTGCCACACGTTTTCCTTCGTCGTAACAGGAGCGAGGGCCGATGGGGTTCACATATCCCCAGTAGGATTCATCTTGCGGATGCACCTGGGGATCGCCATATACTTCGCTGGTGCTGGCCTGCAGGATTTTAGCCCGGATCCTTTTGGCAAGACCCAACATGTTGATGGCGCCCATTACCGATGTCTTCACCGTTTTGATCGCATTGTACTGATAATGAACAGGTGAAGCAGGGCAGGCCAGGTTATAGATCTCATCAACTTCAGTGAAAGTAGGGACAGTGACATCATGCCGGATCATTTCAAAATAGGGGTGACCCTGAAGCCGAATGATATTCTGTTTATTGCCGGTAAAGTAATTGTCGAGGGCAATCACTTCATGACCTTCTTTCAATAGCCGCTCACAGAGGTGTGAGCCCAGGAATCCAGCGCCGCCTGTTACAAGGATCCTTTTTCTTTTCTGCATATGATGGTTGCTGTTATTGAACACTCATTTCAATGCCTGATCCCAATGCAGTGATAATCAAATTGGTTTTTCTTCATCTCCATCCGGTCATAGATGTTTCTTCCGTCGAAGATCACCGGTTGCTTCATCAGGTTTTTCATTTTCATGAAGTCGGGAAAACGGAATTCAGGCCATTCGGTGACGATGGCCAGACAGTCGGCTTGCTGCAATACTTCGTATGGATCATTTGCATAATGAATCTTGTCTCCGATGATCCTCCGGGCTTCTTTCATGGCAACGGGATCATAGGCGACAACCCTGGCGCCGGCATCAAGTAAATACTGGATGATGACCAACGATGGCGCTTCGCGCATATCATCCGTCAACGGCTTGAAGGAAAGCCCCCAGATAGCAACGGTCTTTCCATTGAGATCACCCTTGAAATAGTTGCTGATCTTATGGAAAAGAACTGATTTCTGGTCATCATTGACCTGTTCGACAGCCTGGAGCACCCGTAATGGATACCCGTATTCCTCGGACGTGTGGATCAAGGCTTTCACATCTTTCGGAAAACAGGATCCGCCGTAGCCCACGCCCGGGTAGATGAATTTATTGCCAATCCTGGGATCTGAGCCAATCCCTTTTCTCACGAGGTTCACATCAGCTCCCACGAGTTCACACAGATTGGCTATGTCGTTCATGAAGCTGATCTTGGTGGCAAGCATGGCATTGGCTGCATATTTGGTCATCTCTGCCGATGTGATATCCATAAAGATGATCGGATGCCCGTTCAGGGTGAATGGTTTGTACAAGTTGCGCATGATCTCTTCGGCCCGTGTTGATTCCAATCCGACCACGATCCGGTCGGGTTTGAGAAAATCTTCCACTGCTGCGCCTTCTTTCAGGAACTCGGGGTTGGAGGCCACATCGAAAGGCAGGTTTGCATGCCGATTGTTGAGTTCTGCCTGGATGGCTTCCTTAACTTTTTGTGCAGTGCCAACGGGAACCGTGCTCTTGGTAACAACAAGCAGATAGTTGTTCATGTGTTTACCGATCTGGCGGGCAACAGATAATACGTACTGCAGATCAGCACTGCCATCTTCATCAGGAGGCGTTCCCACCGCATTGAAGATCACTTCGCAATCGCCAAGGGCAGAGGCCAGGTCGGTGGAGAAATGAAGACGACCTTTGGAAATGTTCCGGTGCACCATTTCTTCAAGCCCTGGCTCAAAGATCGGGATGATCCCTTTCCGGAGATTTTCAATTTTTTCCTTGTCAATGTCTACACATGTAACATCGATGCCAACTTCAGCAAAACAAGTTCCGGTAACCAGCCCGACATAGCCGGTTCCAACAATCGTGATCTTCATGAGGATGTTTTTGAAGAAAAATACGGCGCAAAGATAATCACAAAATGCTTACCTGATCAGAGTTTCAGTTTAAGTTGAATGGCACGGATGTCATCTTCCATTTTCCGGATGGATGTCATCATGGTTTTTTGTTCGGAAACTTGGTTTTCGGGCATTTCCGGACTGATATAATGGACAAACTGCCAAACTTCCCTGATTTCATTTACCTCCAGGGTGAAGGGGGGATACAGGGGGTTCAGTGAATGGAGCATTAACGTTCCTTCCGAGTCAATCCTGTTTTCCACAATTTTGAAGACAATCCCGTCATGGATGGTCAGGATGATGCAGGCATCTTTATCCTTGATGATGTTCCAGTCCTGCACGAAAACACCGGTAACGAATGCCCCATGGGGGATGGGGTGCATAGAATCACCGCTGATCTGGAAGGTACGGTATTTCTTGTTTTTCGATAGAAAGGGGAGGCGGAAAGTCGGAAGGATGCTGATGTACTCGGGATCGGCAAACCCGCTGGCATATCCTGCTTTGGCTTTTTCGTTGACCAGTTCGATGTTATCTTCATTGTCATCGCTGACTGTAGTAGTCAGCACCCGCAGTTGTGAGCCTTTGATGAATACATCGAATCCTTTTTCCAACTGGCGCACTTGACTTTCAGGGAGTTTGCCCAGGTCGATCTTGATCAGGGTATCGATGGCGATGCCGAAGTATCCTGAAAAGGCAGCCAGTGCTTCCAGGCCGGGCTGAGCCACGTTGTTTTCGTAGCCGCTCAGCGTGGAACGCTTCATCCGGAGGGCAAAAGCCACATCGTCCTGTGTTCTTCCCTGCCTCTTCCGCAGAAATTTGATATTGGAACTGAAATACATAATAGAAGGATTAGAAAAATTTTCAACAAAGATAATACTTTTTTAAAAAAATGATTAAATTGTAGGCGAAAAAATGATTAGAAATTAATCAACAGCCTCACCCCCGCCTTCGGCACCCCCTCTCCTGCAAGGAGAGGGGGCGGGGGGGTGAGGTCATCGAACGATGCTCTCTATTGCCCGCCATATCGTCCACCTCGACCTCGACTCATTCTTCGTGTCGGTAGAGCGCCTGTTGAACAGCAGCCTGAACGGGAAGCCCATCATCATTGGCGGCACATCTGATCGTGGGGTGGTATCCAGTTGCAGCTATGAGGCGCGGAAGTTCGGGGTCAGTTCAGCCATGCCCATGAAGATGGCCCGCACCCTCTGTGGTGATGCTATCATCATTCGGGGCGACATGGAGCTTTACTCCAAATATTCCCACATGGTTACTGACGTCATAGCTGAGCGGGCTCCGCTGTTCGAGAAGGCTTCCATCGACGAGCATTATGTTGACCTTACCGGCATGGACCGGTTCTTCGGAACACTGAAATGGACCCGGGAGCTGAGAAAGACCATCATCAACGAAACAGGATTGCCTATCTCTTTCGGCCTTTCTGTCAACAAAACGGTATCCAAGATCGCTACCGGGGAGGCAAAGCCAAACGGGGAACTGGAGGTGCCGGGAGAGCAGGTCAGGCCTTTCCTTTCCCCGCTGTCGATCAGCAAGATCCCCATGATCGGCGAGAAGACCTATCGCCTGTTGCGCTCCATGGGCGTGGTGACCATCGACACCCTCAGCCATATCCCACCTGAAATGATGGAAAAAGCGCTTGGGAAAAACGGAAAAGTGATCTGGGAAAAGGCCAACGGCATTGACGGAACGCCCGTCATCCCTTATTCAGAGCAAAAGTCCATGAGTACAGAAACAACCTTTGAACAGGATTCCATCGACGTGGTGAGGATGCGGGAGATCCTGGTCAAAATGGTTGAAAAACTGACCTTTCAGCTCCGGGAACAACAGAAACTGACAGCCTGCGTGACGGTGAAGATCCGCTATTCCAACTTCGACACGCACACCCTGCAGCAGCATGTCGCGTACACCTCTTTTGATCACATCCTGATCCCCCTGGTCAAGAGCCTCTTCGACCGGCTTTACCAGCGCCGCATGCTGATCCGACTGATCGGGGTGCGGTTCAGTAAACTCGTCTCCGGCAGCCAGCAACTCAACTTGTTTGAAGACAGCACCGAGCTGGTCAACCTTTACCAGGCCATGGACCGGATACGGATGAGATACGGGAGGAAAGCGGTGAGGAGGGGAGTTGGGATATGAAAATGGTGAAATGGTGAAATGGTGAAATGATGAAATGGTGAAATGGTGAAATGATGAAATGGTTTTACTTGTTGCGAGGAGCTTTATCCCGAAAGAAGTGAGGGAGAAGTGACGTGGCAATGGTGAAAATATTTTTAAAAGGAAGATGACTTTTGCGAATAATTTGGATTAAACAGTAATATGGGATGGAAAATGGATCAATATGAAGGAAGATATTATTTCTCAGATTTACATTCTTCGTGGAAGAAAAGTGATGCTTGACAGTGATCTGGCAAGAATTTATGGTGTTAAAACAGCACGTCTAAATCAACAGGTAAGAAGAAATATAGATCGCTTTCCTGATGATTTTATGTTTGAATTGACCAGTGAAGAATCACGAAACTTGATGTTGCAATTTGCAATATCAAGTTCACAACATGCTGAGCAATTGATGCTTGTTTTTGAAGCACTTAGAGAATTGGTTCAGAAGAAAGAAGAACCACGAACTGCTATTGGATTTATTATCAGAAAGAATGAAGGATCACAAGAATAGAATATCAGTGTATTAAATGCTGTTTTTCTCACATTCGTATTATTCTCTCCGTTATGGCACCCTTTCTCCGGAACAACTTGCGGCGGAGGCGGCTGCACGTGGCATCCGGTCATTGGCATTGACCGACATTAATAACACCACGGGAGTTCCTGATTTTATCAAGGCATGCAAGGAGCACAATATCAAACCCATTGTGGGCATTGAGTTCCGGAATGGGAATACCTGGGTGTATACCGGTATTGCCAGGAATAACGAAGGACTGCGGGAGCTGAATGAGTTCCTGAGCGAATGCAACATTCAGGGAAAGGCTTTTCCGGAGCGGGCACCGGTGTTTCATGATGCAATTTTGGTGTATCCAATGACCTCACCCCCGCCTCCGGCACCCCCTCGGATTCCTGCTTGCGCAGGAACCTGGGAGAGGGGGCAGGGGGGTGAGGCTGTCGCCATCCGGCCATACGACCTGCCAAAACTAACCTACTCTAAGAAAAACACCGACCTGTCTCGTGCCATCATCTATCATCCCGTCACGTTCCTCAACGATGACGGCTACTTCCTTCACCGTAACCTGCGGGCAGTGGATGAGAATATCCTCCTGAGCCGTCTGCAGCCGGAATACCTGGCCCATCCCTCGGAAAAGATGCTTCAAATGGATGAACTCCTTGCTTTCTACAAAGATTTTCCGCAAATTGTCAGGAATACGGAACGGATTGCTGAAGCTTGTTCGATCGAATTTGACTTTTCCTCGGTCAAAAACAAGAAAACCTTCACCGGCAGCCAGTATGATGATAAGATCCTCCTGGAAAAGCTGGCCATGGATGGCTTTGACTACCGCTATGGCAAGAAAAGCAAGCTTGCACTCAGCCGCATCCGGCATGAGTTGGAGATCATCGACCGACTCGCCTTTTCCTCTTACTTCCTGATCACCTGGGATATCATCCGATACTCCATGTCGCGTGGCTTCTACCATGTAGGCCGGGGAAGTGGAGCCAACAGCATCGTGGCTTACTGCCTCCGGATCACCGATGTGGATCCGATCGAGTTGGATCTCTACTTCGAACGCTTTATCAACCCTAAAAGGAGCAGCCCGCCTGACTTCGACATCGATTACTCCTGGAAGGAAAGAGACGAAGTACTCGACTACATCTTCAAACGTTATGGTCGCCGGCATACCGCCCTGCTCGGGGCCATGTCAACATTTAAGGGGAGTTCCATCTTCCGGGAGCTTGGAAAGGTTTATGGATTGCCCAAGAAGGAAATTGACGAACTGGTGGAACGCCCCGAATCGGAGGTGAACCGAAACGAAATCACCCGGACCATCCGCTACATTGCCCGCCAGATCATTGATTTCCCCAACATCCGGTCGATCCACGCCGGTGGCGTCCTGATTTCAGAAGAACCCATCTTCAGCTATACGGCCCTTGACATGCCACCCAAAGGATTCCAAACCACCCAGTGGGATATGTATGTGGCCGAAGACATCGGCTTTGAGAAGATCGACATCCTCAGCCAGCGGGGCATTGGACATATCCGTGAATGTGCAGAGGTCATCCTGGAAAACCGCGGGATCAGCGTTGATGTACATAAGGTGCAGGAGTTTAAGAAAGATGAGCAGGTCAGGAAACAATTGCGGGTAGGGGAGAGCATTGGATGTTTTTATATCGAGAGCCCGGCCATGCGGGGCTTGCTGAAGAAACTCCGGTGTGAAAACTACCTGACACTGGTGGCGGCCAGCTCCATCATCCGCCCCGGCGTAGCCCGGTCGGGCATGATGCGGGAGTACATCCATCGCTTTCACCATCCCAATGACTTCACCTATCTCCACCCGGTGATGGAAGCGCAACTGAAAGAAACCTACGGCGTGATGGTCTACCAGGAAGATGTCCTGAAGGTCTGCCATCACTTTGCCGGCCTCGACCTGGCGGATGCCGATGTGCTGCGCCGGGCCATGAGCGGAAAGTACCGGGCAAAGAAAGAATTCCAGCGCATTGTCGACAAGTTCTTTGAGAATTGCAAGAACTTCGGCTATCCTGATGCGACCACCAGGGAAGTATGGCGGCAGATCGAATCCTTTGCAGGCTACTCCTTCTCCAAAGCCCATTCAGCCTCCTATGCAGCAGAGAGCTACCAAAGCCTGTTCCTGAAAGCCTACTATCCGCTGGAGTTCATGGTAGCGGTGATCAACAACTTCGGTGGATTCTATAAAACCTGGGTCTATTTCAATGAAGCCCGGCGTTGCGGCGCCAACATCGAACTTCCCTGCGTGAACAGAAGCGAATACAAGACTTCCATCCGGGGGCAAGACATCTTCACGGGATTCATCCACATCGCTAACCTGGAAAACAAACTGGCAACCGCTATCCCGGAGGAGCAGAAAAGAAATGGCACATTCCGCGACCTGGAGGACTTTATCCGCCGCCTGCAGCCGGGATTGGAACAGCTGGTGATCCTGATCCGCTGCGGGGCATTCCGTTTCACCGGGATTCCCAAAGCACGCCTCCTCTGGGATGCCCATATGTTCGGGAAAAACCGCAGTCCGGCACCGGAACCCCATGCCCTGTTCCATGAACCTTCCCGACCGTACACCCTGCCCGACCTGGAAAAAAACCTCACTGCTGACGCCTATGATGAAATAGAATTGATCGGCTTTCCGGTCACCATGACCTACTTCGATTTACTGGAGACTGCTTTCCGTGGTGAGATCATGGCCGGGGAAATGACCGCTGCGGTGGGAAAGAAAGTACGCATGCTCGGCCACCTTGCAGCCATCAAATATGTGAAAACAATAAAAGGGGAACTCATGCATTTTGGCACTTTTCTGGATGTTCAGGGAGAATTTTTCGACACGGTTCACTTTCCCAATACCCTGAAAGCATATCCTTTCAGGGGAAATGGGATATACCTGATCTATGGTGAGATCACCCAGGAATTTGACTTCTCCAGCCTGACGGTTGAAAAAATGGCGAAAATGCCGATACGGAAAGACCCGAGAGGGATGTAGGGAGCTGGTGAGCTGGTGAGGTGGTCATTGCGAGCCGCGTAGCGGCGTGGCAATGGAGATTTGAAAATAAAACAATGAGTCTCCTCTGAAAAGTCTTTTTATGCCACTAAGGCACTAAATCACAAAATTGCACAAATTTTATTTGTTTGATTAACAGCATTTTGTGTTTCTTTGTGTTTTTGTGGTTTAGTGGCGAAAATGAATGATGGCATTATCGGAGTAGGCTCAACAATTAAACAATTTGGGACTTGGTTGTGGATATGTTGAAAGATGTTTTGGGAAGATATTAACATATTCGGAAAGATAATGGCATTCTCTATAATTTTGTAATATGAAGAACGGAAACGGGAATAGTGTTGAACTTTTTCTTGGTGATTGCAGGGAAGAGTTGAAACGAATCGATGATGACTCGGTTGATTTGATTGTAACTTCACCTCCCTATGCAGACCAACGGAAACAGATATATGGTGGCATTCATCCAGATCAATATGTTGAATGGTTTCTCCCTATTTCTGAGCAGTTGTTGCGGGTACTTAAGCCAACTGGTACATTTATCCTTAATATCAAGGAGCGGGTCCATGAGGGAGAACGCCATACCTATGTCCTTGAACTGATCATGGAAATGAAAAAGCAAGGCTGGTTGTGGACTGAGGAATTTATCTGGCATAAAAAGAACTGTTACCCTGGAAAATGGCCAAACCGGTTCAGGGATGCCTGGGAAAGACTTCTGCAGTTCAATAAGGATCGGAAATTTGATATGTATCAGGATGAGGTGAGGGTGCCGACAGGGGATTGGGCAAAAACGCGATTAAAGAAATTGTCAGATACAGACAAAATTCGCGATAATTCAAAGGTTGGAAGTGGTTTTGGTAAGAACATCTCAAACTGGCTGAACAGGGATCTGGCCTATCCTACCAATGTTTTACATTTGTCCACTGAATGTTCCAACAGAAACCACAGCGCTACTTTCCCTGAGGCACTTCCCGAGTGGTTTATTAAACTTTTTACCAAACCTGGAGATGTAGTACTTGACCCATTCATGGGCTCTGGTACAACTGTCGTCGTTGCACAACGCCTGAGCAGAAAAGCCATAGGTATTGATATTCTGTCCGAGTATCATGAGATCACCCTCCAAAGGCTTGATCCTGTTGTTGAATGGACGCTTTTTGAACCAAAAGTTAAATATGGGAACACTAAAACCTGAAGATCTGATCAAGTATGTTGAGGATAACATTCAATCTTTTCATGATAAACGATTGATAGGCCTGAAGGAGTTGAAATTATCGTCTATTCTGGCAAGAAAAAATCCATACCTGTTTAAAGCAAAAAATTACGAAAGCGCCGACAAGATTGTTATTGGCTTGGTTACAGCCTATTTATCTTCACAGGAGGAAACCTTATTTGGTGAATGGCTTGAAGGACTTGCAATTTTTGTTAGTACCAGGATTTTTGATGGCTGGAAATCTGGTATTACTGGAATAGATCTGGAGTTCAACCGGGAAGGGATCAGATATATTGTTAACGTAAAATCAGGGCCAAACTGGGGAAATTCGAGTCAAATCAAGAAGATGATCTCAGATTTTCAATCGGCCATCAAGACCCTTCGGACAAGCCATTCCAATATGCATGTTGTGGCAGTGAATGGATGCTGTTATGGGAGGGACAGTAAACCTGATAAAAAAGGGATCTACTTTAAATATTGTGGACAAAGGTTCTGGGAATTCATCTCAGGCAATCCTTCACTTTATATTGAAATTATTGAACCTCTCGCGCATAGAGCAAAAGAGAAAGATCAGGAATTCATGGAAGTCTATCCCAAGGTGGTTAACAAATTCATCTTAGAGTTTATTCAGGTTTATTGCCTTTCTGACGGAAGCATCAATTGGAATAAGCTTGTAGAGATGAATTCGTCAATCTTGAAGCCTGGGGCCAGGAGAAGAAAATTGAAATCCTAAACACTCTTCCATTTATTCCACCTGCATATAATACGAAATCAATCCGTCGATTGGGGATTGCATCATGGTTCCTGGCTTTAATCCGTGGTGATGCAATGCTTCTTGGAGAATATCCTGGAAGTGGTAAGCGATGGAGCCGGTGAATGACACCGGGAAGTCCCGGTAATTGCTGTACTTCATGACATAATTCTCCAGAAATCGGGAGAAGGAGTCGTAGACAATTGCATGGATGGAAGGATCCGTGCGGTGTTCATGGATAAATCCGGAGAATGAAGCGAGAAACCTTCCGGGCTTGGGCTGGTTGTAGATGCCGTCAAGAATGTTTTCCAGGGTAAGGTTGAACTGTTTCTTGAATGCTTGCTCAATGTCCTGGGGAAGGAGGTGCCTTAGATAATGGGTGATGAAGACCTTTCCGATATTCGAGCCACCACCTTCGTCGCCCAGAATGAAGCCAAGGGATCGGATATTTTCAATGATATCTTTTCCATCATACAGACAGGAATTCGATCCTGTTCCAAGGATGCAGGCAATGCCCGGATTTTCCCCGAACAGGGCTCTGGCAGCACCCAGAATATCATGGAATACTTCTGTTTGGGCATTTGGAAAATAAGCCGCCAACGCGGTTTTGATGATCTCGTGCTTAGCAGGTGTAGAACATCCGGCACCATAAAAGGAAATATACTGAATGGGCAATCCTTTGCAATCCGGCGCCAATTCATTCCCAATGATCTCCATGATGTCACCTGTGGATTGGTAATACGGATTGATCCCGGCCGTTTTAATCCTCACATGGTCTTTATCAGACTCCAAAACCACCCAGTCAGTCTTTGTCGATCCGCTGTCAGCTATGAGATGCATCCTTTTGAATTTAGTGATTTGGTGATTGTTGTCATTGCGAGCCGCGCAGCGGCGTGGCAATGGTGATTTAGTGATTAGGTGAGTCTTTATCTCAAATTTAAAAATTACAGCACCCATCGTCTTCCAAAGACAACAAGGGCAATTCCGATGGCGGTAATGGCAGCCAACAACACAGCGCCGGCGGCTATATCCTTGATCTTTCCTGCGGCCGGCTTGTGTTCGGGGGATACCAGATCTACCAGCCGTTCGATGGCGGTATTGAACATTTCTGCAATCCATACCAATCCGATGACGATGATCAATAAACCCCAGTCAACCGGCGAAACACTGAAAATGAAACCTGCAGCAATCACTACGATGGTAGCAAGTGCATGAATCCAGGCATTGTGTTGTGTTTTAAGGCAGTACAACATGCCGCGAAAAGCATACTGAAAGCTCTTTCTTCTCCCGGCAAATGAAAATCTTTTTGGCTTAGAGGTACCTTCTGACATGCTGCATATAATTCATGTAAGAATCACCAAATCTTGAAGAGAGGAACTTCTCTTCCTCCAATATCAGCTGGTGGTGTACGTAGACACCCATTAGCATGAGTGAGAAATTCAGCAGACTTGGAAAGTAGATATTGGAACCGATACAAATCAGGTAAGCTCCGACATACATCGGGTTTCGGCTGAAACGGTAAAGCCCTGTCGTACGAAGGTTCGTTTCCACATCAGGGATCCCCATCTTTGTTGAGCTCCCTAGGAAATAGAAGGAAGATAGCATGACGGCAACACCCGTCATCAACAAGATGACCGAAACCCAGGTGATCAATAAAGAAATGGTGATCATGCCAATCTCAGGCCAGATGGCTTTGACCAAAAAGAGCGTCCATGATCCGAAAATACCTACTTTCCCGACAAGGAATTTTTTTTTTCCTGTAGTCAAGTTTCCAACAAACTGCCTTCCCCTCCTCTGTTCGCTGACGATCAACAGGATCAACCCGATACCGAGGAGGGAAAATGAACTGATGATCAAGATGCTTGTAAGCGGCATAATGAATAAGGCAAGATATTAGGAAGGATTTTGAGTCTGAGCGGTAAATGGGACTCGAACCCACGACCCTTAGCTTGGGAAGCTAATGCTCTACCAACTGAGCTACTACCGCATGGTGATGCAAAAATAAGAACTTTTTTAATCCCTCACACATCTTACTGCCAAAGCATTTGATTTCAGCGTTGGCTTGGAAGAAACACTGGGCGTTTGAACATGAAGACCATGGGCCAGCGCATGGTCATTTCCACTTTCCGTAGAAGTCCAGAACAAGGTGGCATCATTCAGGAAAGCAGGGGAGATGTTTTGAAACAGGGCGCCTTGCATTTCAGCATTGAAGCCTGAGAATCCGCTGGCCTTCATAGCACTTCCTGCTGTTGACACATCACCAAGGAAGTTGAACAGGGTATTCCAATCGTCTTCCGAAGGAATATGCCATCCGGGAGGACAGATTCCCTGAAATTCTTCCAGGCGGGTATAAGACATTAACTCATCCCATTGATAGAGACCGCCGAATGAACCGCAATTCGCGTCCATGTTGGCATAACAGAATTTCTCCAGGATGCAGTTGTCTTTTTGCATCTTGTTGTCAGCGATCCGGGATCCGGCATCGAGGTTTTGTGCCATCCAGCACTGTGATCCGATCTGCACGGTCACATATTGCTTCCCCGGCTCCCGGATATCTGTGAGCATGCCTCCGCAGACAAATGGGGGGGATGCTACGACTGTGATGGTTGCCGTCGCACTGCTGGAACATCCAAAAGGAGCATTTGTAAAAGTGTAAGTAATGGTATGGTTTCCAATGCCTGCTGTAGCTGGGCTGAAGGTACTGCCAGCAATACCAGGGCCCGAATATACTCCTCCGAGCGGTGTTCCGCCTGTCAGCGCAAATGGTTTCCCTTGCATGGTAGTGAGGTTGTTGCAGATGGTGAGCGCGGAAGGAGTCTGATAGCCCACAGCAATGTTCAATGCCGATGGATCTCCGTTGCTGCAGATTCCATTGGCGCCAGCCACACTCAAAACGCCTGAAGTGGCTGATCCGGAGAAGTCGATGGTGGCGCTGGTTCCGCTGGGTGTTAGGGTGACTCCTGACCCTGAATAGGACCAGACATAGGATACTGCATTGGTGATGGGATCGATGGTGTAGGTGGCAGAGGAGCCCTGGCATATGCCTGGAGGACCGGTGATCGGGCCTGCCGGGTAGGCGCGTGGATTAACGGTGATAGACCGTGAATTGGAGGTTCCGTCACCACAACTATTGATTCCATTGACAGTGATATTTCCGGTTGCAGCTGTCTGACTGAAATTCACCGTAATGGTATTGATGGAACTCGTCCCGCTTACACCCGGAGGAAGACTCCAACTGTAAGAAGTTGCATTGGCAATTGGGGGAACACTGTAAATGATTCCTGTTTCCGTCTGGCATACGGGTGAAGGGCCGGAGATCGCTCCTGCAGCACCTGGAAATGGAGCAACAGTGATAGGAAACAAGGAAGGAGTACCGCTACCACAGCTGTTCACGCCCATGACGCTGAGTTGCCCGGGCGTGGCTGCTGGACTGAATTGTATCTGAACAGAGTTGGTATTACCGGGAGGCAGGATGGTCGCTCCGGTGCCGCTATACGACCAGGAATAGCTGGCTGCATTGGCAATCGCTGGAACTGAATAGGTATAGGTCTGGGTCAGGCAGACATTGGCTGTGCCTGAAATAACCCCTGCGGGGTCGGGGAGAGGATCGACAGTAATTGATTTTGTAGATGTCGGTCCAACCCCACAATCTGGATTCCATCCCTGAACAGACAAAGTACCCGAGGTCGCATTGACTGCGAAATTAAGCGTAACCGATGACCCCGTTCCATTGATTGTCACGCCTGTCCCGGAATAACTCCAGGTGTAGGATGTTGAACTTGGATCTGGAACAACAGAAAATGCTATTCCCAAAGCTCCCTGACAAACAGAATTGACCCCAGTAATGCTACCAAGGTTGGCTGGACTCTTTTTATAGGTGATAGTAACCTGTGCAGTCGAATTGGAAACTAGAAACCACCAGGTGTTAATGGTTTTTTGATCACCCCAATCATTATCCCAGATATGGCAACCAGTGGCAGGAGGTACGGAACATCCCGGAGGAGTTGTGCTTGTTATTCCATTCACGAGAATATCATCCCAGTAGAATGCTGGATCGGGTAATGGAGGTACGGTTATTGGGCGAATCAGATTTACTTTGAATCCATTAACGTTTTCCTCCACATCCCATAGCGGTAAATGAGTCAATCCATTTGTAAATGACATGGTAAAGGGGAATGAAGAACCGCTCGGGACCTGTAATCCATTTGCATCTTTTCCGTCCCAGGTAATGGTATCCCACCCACCAGTAACGCTTTGTGTCAGTTCACGGTCTGCATATGGTGCTCCAAGTGTGTTTAACAGGAGCATGACAGAACCACTCCCAGGTCCAGTGGTCTTAAATATAAAATCAATAGTTCCACTGTTGCATTTAGATTCGGTGAAAAGTGAATCCGCGATCAATTGCCCGATAGCTCCATCAGGATACGCTGTATGATCCGGATCGTTTAAAAATATCTTGTATTGAGGATAATTATGCGGATTTGGCCCGGGTTGCGATTGTCTTGCCAGCTGAGTTGTGGATGGGGGAACAGCATAACACCCCGATTCATTGCATGAGAATGAGAAATCTCTTCCTTCAAAATTATTGGGATCAAACCTGGTAACAATTCCATCAATGGAGTAGATGTACATTAACCCTTCAAAAGTGTAGTATTGCCCAAACCCAGAGGATGGATTTCGTATCTGCCAACATTTTGAAAAGACCCTTCCATCAATCTTGGTCATAGTTGTTGTATTCACTACAGTAATATCGAAATAGTCGAATTCCCTGCCGGAATTGTTGTTAAGTTGAAATGTCATGTAATAATCGCCGTTCATGGTTGGAGTACAGCTGTTCGAAGGATATCCGGTTGCATTCAGTATCTGTGGTCCAGCAACAGCCTGGGCATAGGTACTTATATAACCGGTTGGCGATGATGCTGTAGGTGTTGTACCTAACCACGCTTCAGTGCCATCCGGAGCTCGTATGCGCCAGTTGATCGCTATTGGATTATTGCTGGTTCCCAGCCCAAAGTGTATTACTTCAGTTGTATAGTCTGAAATATGAATATTCAAACGGTAATCTGCCGGTCCTCCCTCCAGAGCGAAAGGATCACGTTGATTTCCTCCAAAAATACCGTTTGCAGGCATTATATGTGCTTCATTCCCACTGTTTGGCATGATCTCCTTCGTCCCCTCAGCATATGCTACTTCATAGGCAAGAAGAATATTGAAAAGAAGAAAGAAAAGGAATTTTGAATAGTATTTTACTCTCATAACGGTAAAATCTGTCACAAAGATAATACAAAGAACAACACAATGATAACGATCGTCCATCAAACATCGTTGATCGATATTCCTCTGTTTGGTTCAAATTTCATCGTTGTTTCATTCCAGTGCCCCACGACCCTAGACCGGAAGAACCAAATATCGAACATTGATCAACGAGTTCCGAGATCAGATCGGACATCAAATGTCGTTGATCGATATTCCTCTGTTTGGTTCCCAAATTCAGCGTTTTGGAATTGTTGTTCTTTGAAAATGGGATAGAAGAACCAAATATCAATCATCGTTGATCAAAACTCTTCTGTTAAAAAAAATATTCATCAGGATACGAACCTTTTCGTGTTTTTCCGATAAAGGATATAATCCTAAATCAAGAAAAAATGAATCAAACCAGAAAATTCGATCTTGAGGATCGACTTGTGAAATTTGCTGTCGCTGTCTCTGCTCTGGCAGAGGGGTTACCGAGCACGATTAGCGGAAAATACCTATCTTCTCAGCTGATTAGGTCAGGATTTTCGCCAGCACTGAATTATGGAGAGGCAAAGAGCGCTGAATCAATCAATGATTTTATCCACAAAATGAAGATTGCTCTCAAGGAACTCCGTGAGACCTTTATTGCATTACGAATAATGCAGCACAAGAAATATGAGGGAATGGACAATCTTGTGGAATCTTGTTACGTTGAATGCAATGAACTCATTTCAATCTTTGTCAAGAGTATCCAAACAGCAGAAAAAAACCGAAAGCTTAAATAACTGTTTTACAAGGAACAGATCGGACATCAAATATCGTTGATCGGTATTCCTCTGTTTGGATCAAATTTCATCGTTGTTTCATTCCAGTGCTCCACGACCCAAGAATGAAAGATCCAAATATCGAACATTGATCAACGAGTTCTGAGATCAGATCGGATATCAAATATCGTTGATCGATATTCCTCTGTTTGGTTCAAATTTCATCGTTGTTTCATTCCAGGGCCCCACGACCTTAGAACGGAAGAACCGAATATCGAATAATGATCAACGAGTTCTGAGATCAGATCGTCCGTCAAACATCGTTGATCGATATTCCTCTGTTTGGTTCTCCAATCCCAATTCATTCCTTTGTATCTTTGTCTTCTCGAAAACTTGTCCAATGTCACACCATTTCAAGCCACGGATTGAATCCGACAGTTTAGGAGAAAAAGAGGTTCCCGGTGGGGCGCTCTACGGCATCCACTCGCTGCGGGCAAGGGAGAACTTTCCCGACAGCATCCCGTTTCATCCCGAGTGGTACCGGGCCATTGGCCTGGTCAAGCAGGCCTGCTACCGCACCTACCGGAGCTTCAGGGAAGCAGTTGTGAATGATGGATTGCAGCACACCCTGAACTTCCGGCTGATCTCCGATGATTTGCTGGTCCCGCTCATCGATGCTTCAACAGAGGTGTCGGAAGGAGCCTATTTCGAGCATTTCATCTGTCCGGCGATCAGTGGCGGGGCAGGGACGAGCATCAACATGAATGTGAACGAGATCATTGCCAATGCAGCGCTGAAAATGCTTGGCAAGCATCCGGGGAACTACAAAATCATCGATCCGGTTGAACATGCCAATGTCTTTCAGTCGACCAATGATGTGATCCCCTCCTCTCTCCGGGTGGCTGCGATGTTCCTGCTGCATGACCTGGAAAACGCCATCAATGACCTCCGTTTTGTGGTTGAACAACTTGAAGGAAACCACCGGAATGACCTGCGGATCGGGTACACGCAGATGCAGGAGGCGGTGCCCACATCATTCGGGAAACTCTTCAGCACATATAGTGAAGCCTTATCCCGTGACTGGTGGCGGGTCTCGAAATGCTTCGAACGGATCAAGGTGGTGAACCTCGGCGGGAGCGCCATCGGTACCGGCATCGCTGTTCCCCGTTTCTTTATCATGGAAGTGGTGCAAACACTTCAGAACATCACCCGGCTGCCGGTCACCCGCAGTGAAAACCTGCCGGATGCAACCTCTAATCTCGATCCTTTCGTGGAAGTACATGCTATCCTGAAAGCCCATGCCGTAAATATTGAGAAGATGGTCTCAGACCTCCGGCTCTTATCATCAGATTTGGTTGCCGGCCATGAAGTAAAATTACCTGCACGCCAGACAGGCAGCTCCATCATGCCTGGGAAGATCAACCCCGTTATACCGGAGTTTGTCATCTCCGCTGCACATAAAATTTATGCCCATGATGGCTTGATTGCTTCCCTCTGTGCCCAGGGTTGCCTGGAACTGAATGCCTATCTTCCGACGATCGGTCATGCCCTTCTGGAAAGCCTCAAGCTCTTGATCGCCTGTGACAAAACACTGAAAGAAAACCTGTTTCATGGGATGATAATCAACCCGATCTCCGGGAAAGAAAAACTGCTCAAAAGCCCGGCGATTGCCACCGCACTCGTCCCTTATGTGGGCTATCACAAGGCGGAAACACTTGCCAGGTTGATGAAGGAAAAAGCATTTGATGTTTTAGAGGCCAACAAACAATTAAAATTGATCAGCGAAGACCAACTGACCGAGATTCTCAAGCCTGAAAACTTGCTAAAACTCGGGTTTTCAGTGAAGGAGATGTAGAAGCTGATGTTGCACCTTTTGACCAGGCTTTGAGTTTTTGGATTTCACTACTTTTACATATTGATGGACGAGCGGAAAGCATATATCATTCATGAGGTTACATCCTGCATCAGGTCAATTGTTCCGGATGCGAAGATATTTCTTTATGGTTCAAGGGCCAGAGGGGATAACCGGGTTGATTCTGATTGGGACTTCCTCGTTTTAATCGAAGATTCTTTGAAATTGAATGAAATTGATGACCAAATTCGTGGATCTGTTCGTGAACTAGGCTGGAAGTTGAAAGAAGATATCAGTGTGATGGTTCAGACAGACAAGCATGCCTATCTCTTCCAGTTGGCACCATTTTACCTGTTCATCAGAAAGGAGGGGATCGAAGTATGAATCTCCGGGAGCCTGCAAATGGAAAGTACTATACGCTAAAGGAGCTCATTACTTTCAGAATGGAAAAAGCTTATGAATCTTTCAATGATTCTGAATTACTCTATTTTGAAAAAGTTAAGGCTTTTCTAGATGAAGCAAAGCGAATCAGTGAAACATAGAAATGACAATAATCACTAACTCACCATTGCCACGCCGCTGCGCGGCTCGCAATGACAATAATCACTAAATCACCAAATCACCCAATCACCAAATTCAATGTCTCGCGGAAAAGAACTCAAACCACACATCGGGATCTTCGGGCGAAGGAACAACGGAAAGAGCTCACTGATCAACAACCTGGCAGGACATGAAGTGGCCATTGTGTCGGATGTTGCCGGTACCACCACCGACCCGGTGAAAAAATCAATCGAGATACCCGGCATTGGCCCTTGTGTGATCGTTGATACAGCCGGCATTGATGACACCGGTGAACTCGGATTAAAACGGATCGCCCGGACGAAAGATGCGTTGAAGGCCATCGATGCTGCCATTCTGGTGATAACGGATAATCAATTCGGAGAGCCGGAAAAGGATCTGGTCGTCTCTTTTGCCGATTATGGGATCCCTTATATGATCGTTCACAACAAAGCCGACAAGTCCCCACTCTCAGCGGAGCTGGACGATGAACTGATGCGCTCTTTCCAGCATCGGGCGATCGTTTTTTCTGCCACCCTGCCGGATGATCCCGGCATGATTATTCAGGAGCTCAAACGGCTCATCCCTGAATCGGCCTACCGTTCCACCTCCCTGGTGGGTGACCTGATCTCTTACGGCGATGTTGTTTTGCTGATCACTCCCATCGACATCGAAGCCCCGGAAGGCCGCCTGATACTGCCCCAGGTACAGGTCATTCGAGATGTACTCGACAACGATGGTGTGGCTGTGGTTGTGAAAGAACGGGAAGTGGATGCCTACATCCGTAAGATGTCTCCCAAACCGGCACTCGTGGTGACTGACAGCCAGGTATTCCTGAAGGCAGATGCCTCGATTCCTAAAGAGATTCCACTAACCAGCTTCAGTATTTTGCTGGCACGGCAGAAAGGTGATTTTGAGAATTACCTCAAAGGCACCCCGCATCTTTCCAGGTTGAAAGACAACGACCGGGTGTTGATCCTGGAATCGTGCACCCATCACGTCTCCTGCGATGATATCGGTCGTGTGAAGATCCCGCGGTGGCTTAACAATTTCTCTGGAAAGAAGTTGGAGTATGATACGGTTGCAGGATTAGGTAACTTGCCAAGAGACATCAAGGATTACGCAATGGTCATCCAGTGTGGAGGCTGCGTCATCACCCGGAAACAGGTGATCAGCCGGCTGAAACCAGCCGTTGATGAAGGCATTCCGGTGACCAACTACGGCATGGCTATCGCCTATGTGCACGGCATTTACAACCGGGCGGTGGCACCATTTATGAAGACTAAAGAGAATTTAAATACTGCATATCTTTAATGACCTCATCCCCTGCGCCCCTTCTCCTTCAAGGAGAAGGGGATGGGGGTTGAGGTCCTATATGTCAACCCTTTTCATTACCTATTAGGTGTTTTAACGACAGCAACGAACAACGAGCAACGAGCAACGAACAACGACTGACATGACCATCATCATCACCGGAGCCAGCCGCGGAATAGGCTTTGAACTGGTAAAAGCATTTATTTCTGATCCCACAAACCTCGTTTTTGCGATCTCGAGGAGCATCGAATACACGAAGAAGCTTGCGCGTGCCGGCGAGCTTCCAAAAAACCTGGTTCCCATCGCCATGGATTTGCGTGAGGAAAAGACCATCGAAAAGTTGATACCTGAAATCCGCAACTACACTGACAGGGTTGACATCCTGATCAATAACGCCGGAGCTGTGTTGCGGAAGAAAATGGAGGTATGTACCCCGGAGGAATTTGATCATCTTTTCAGCATCAATGTGAAAGCACCGTTTTTCCTGATGCAAGCCTTGCTTCCCCTTTTTCATTCAGGAACCCATATCGTTAACATCAGCAGCATGGGCGGTTTTCAGGGAAGCGCGAAATTTGGAGGCCTGGCGCTTTATTCAGCCAGCAAGGGAGCGCTAAGCATTCTCACCGAAGCACTGGCAGAAGAGTGGAAAAAACAAGGCATTTGTGTCAACTGCCTGGCGCTGGGAGCCGTGCAAACCGAGATGCTGGCCGAAGCTTTTCCCGGATACCAGGCACCAATGAAACCTTCCGAGATGGCTTCATTCATCCATGATTTTGCCATTCATGCCCACCGGTACATTAATGGAAAAGTGATCCCTGTATCCCTCAGCACACCCTGAATTCAAATGCCATGAATGAACAAGAATGACGGATTCGGCGAATGGTATATTTTTTTTAATTTTGCACTTTGGTAATCCTCTTAATTATTAATTTTAATTTTCATTCATCATGCGATTTGTTTCCCTGTTTTTTCTTGTAACATTGCTTCTTCCGGGCTTACTTATGGCCCAGAACGATGTCATGAAGCCCACGCTGGTTGCGAAGGCTGTATACTTTGATGTCTCTCCTCCCATGAGTGAGATGACGCCCATCCCTTCCTCTGTGATAGATATGACGTGGAAAGATGGCGTTGTGAAAAACATGCTTTCTGTTCCGAAGAACAGAAATAAAGTACAAAAACCTGCCGGATTGGTTGATCCTGCCTTACAGACCTCAAAAGCGATCTACGCCCCAACACCTCCGATCCTGAGTATCGAAGGCATCGGCAATGTCAACAATGTCATGCCTCCCGATACTGACGGTGATGTAGGCCCCAATCACTACTTCCAGATGATCAACCTCTCTTATGCAATTTGGGATAAATCAGGCAATCAGATATATGGACCCGTTAACAACAGCACTTTGTGGCAAGGCTTTCCGGGTCCCTGGGCCGGCACCAACGATGGCGACCCGATCGTACTCTATGATCAGTTCTCCGACCGGTGGATCGCTTCCCAGTTTGCCTTACCCAACTACCCCAATGGTCCATTTTATGAACTTGTCGCCGTCTCCACAACCGGAAATCCCATGGGTAGCTATTACCGGTATGCCTTCCAGTTCAGCGATATGCCGGACTATCCAAAGCTCGGCGTATGGTCGGATGGTTATTACATGACCTGTAACAGGTTTACAGCCGGTTCTACCAACTATACGGGAACTGGTGTGGCTGCCTTTGAAAAGTCGAAGATGCTAACCGGCGATCCTTCCGCCCAGATGGTCTATTTTACTACCACCGCCTATCAAAATCCATGGAGTTTTGTACCAGCGGATGCGGATGGGACAACCCCACCCCCTACCGGAGCCCCTGCGCTTTTTTCCTATTATGATGAAGGCTTCCCGGATAGGGTCGTATTGTACTCCATGGCAGTTAACTGGACAACTCCGGCTTCCTCCACTTTTGGGTCATTGATCAGCCTCCCGGTAGATCCTTTTACAGCCAATGTTTCGGGGATTCCTCAACCCGGTACAACCAAGAAGCTGGAGCCTATCAACGACCGGCTGATGTATAAAATGCAATACCGTAATTTCGTAACACATCAATCAATGGTCGCTTCCCATACGGTCGACGCCAATGGAGCCGCCGGGATCAGGTGGTATGAATTCAGAAACACGGGGACAACCTGGAGTGTATACCAGCAAGGAACGTTTTCTCCTGATAATCATTACCGCTGGATGGGCAGCATTGCCATGGATGGCGCCGGAAATATCGCCATCGGGTATTCTGTGTCCAGTTCAACGGTCTATCCCTCAGTCCGTTATGCCGGACGGCTTGCCGGTGACCCACTTGGACAGATGACCATCCCCGAGGAGATCATCGTTACCGGTGGCGGAAACCAGACCAGTTCCTGGGGAGGGAATGTCAGGTGGGGCGATTATAGCGCAATGTCAGTCGATCCAGCTGATGATGCAACCTTCTGGTATACCCAGGAGTACGCCCAGGTATCCGGCGGACAAAACTGGCATACCCGTATCGGCACATTCTCCTTTGCATCCATCCTCACAGCCAATGCCACAGCAACCCCGCAAGACGTCTGTTTGGGCAGTTCAACCCAACTAAATGCCAATGCAACCGGCGGATCGGGTACCTATACCTACTCTTGGACATCAGACCCTGCCGGATTTACCTCAAATATTGCTGATCCCATTGACACACCTACAGAGAATACACTTTATTTCGTCACCGTAGATGACGGTACAAATAACATCACCGACAGCGTGGATGTAGAGGTAATTTTAGCTCCAACCGCTTTTGCCGGAAATGATACAATCGTTTGCTGGTATGTGATTGAGGTACCTCTCCATGGTACGGCGACCAACCAGTCGGAAGTTCTTTGGACAACCAATGGCGACGGCTCTTTCAGTGCACCGGCCAGCCTCATAACCTCCTATCTGCCCGGATCTGATGACCGCCAGAATGGGGGAGCTACCCTTACGCTGATGGCCTCCAACGGACCGGTCTGCAACCAGCAAGCATCTGATGACCTCTACCTGACCATTGATGCCTGTACCGGAATGGATGAAAACCAGTCACAAACGATCGTTCAGGTCTATCCCAATCCGGGTAATGGCAACTTCATGGTTACAACCATGCAGGATAACCTGCGTGTTTCTGTCACCAATATGCAAGGGAAAGAGGTCTATAAGGCCCAAACAGCTGACAATACTGCAGGAAAGCTTATGATGATTGACCTGACGGGAAAACCCGCCGGTATCTACATGCTGAAAGCGATTGGTTCCAACGGAACACAGGTACTGAAGTTGATCGTTCAATAGTGTTTTCCACAAAATTGAAAATTGTCGATTGTCAATCAAATTGTCCATTTTCAATTGTACCTTGTACATCCATTCGCTCTGATTTCAGACCTCGTTGATCAATGTTCGATATTTGGTTCCATTATTCCTAATTCCAGGAGCAGGAAGAAGAAAACGGCGAACGTATGAACCAAACAGAGGAATATCGATCAACGATCTTTGAAGCGCGATCATTTTATCACAGCAATCTTACCACTTATAGAATCTTTTCCGTTGTGCAGTGTATAGAAATACATGCCTGATCTCACATTCGTGGTTTGCCACTGGTATTGGCCAACTGCCGGAGAAAGGTTTATTGAATGAACCGTCTCCCCGGTAATGGTATAAATGCCCAGGTAAACGTTTTCTGATGCCAATAATCCCTTGAATGTGAAAGTAACCGATTCGCTGGCCGGATTGGGCGTTGTGATAACACTGCATTTTTCTCCCTTTTTAACGTCCGACATAGAAGTTGTCAGATCTGTTGCGCAAACCAGCCAGACATCATAATAACCATGTTTTCCGCACATAACATCGCCGGAACCATCCAGAGAACGGGTCCCTCCGACTAATATAAGTTTCCCGGGTTCAACTTCCAGAAGATCATCAAAGTAATCTTCAAGAAACCCACCGATGCATTGCTGCCATAATAAATCTCCGGAAGGGCTGATTTTAATAAGCCAGGCATCCCCGACAACACCCCCTGCGGGGGAATGATTTCCTGAAACATCTCCATTGTTAGAAGTAGTCACTGATCCAATATAATAATTCCCATCCATGGAGGGTATAATGAAAGAAGAAGTTTCATAATACATCCCTCCGTAGCACTTCTGCCATTCCAAATTTCCAATTGAATCTATTTTCACCACCCAAACATCATTATCACCATGGTTGCCGGTAACATCCCCATCATATGATCCGGTTCCTCCTGCAAGAAGATAGCCTCCATCAACAGTCAGAACAAAGTCATTAAAGCCGTCGCTTAAGCTCCCGCCATAGCAGTTCTGCCACTGGATATTTCCGGTAGAATCCAGCTTCACAACCCAGGCATCATAATCTTCATGGTAATTGCAATTGACATCGCCGTCATTTCGGTGAATTCCTCCTGTAGCAAGGTATCCATTATCTTGAGTTTCTTTGATATTACATCCCCCATCAACGGAGGTGCTTCCCAGGCAGGTTTCCCATTCAAGGTTCAGGTTTTTATCCAGGTTCACTACCCAGAAGTCTTCCAGCCCATGGTTGTTTGAAACATCCCCATCAAGAGAATTTGAAGTACCACCAAGAATATATCCAGAATCTGAAGTCATCATGAAATTACCCTCAGTTTCCTTAAATGATCCTCCATAGCAATGCTGCCAAAGCTGGTTTCCAATACTATCAGAGACTGTTTAAAAATTGAAGTATAAAATATTATTGTATTGATTAACATTCGAATGTGAATAAAAAGTAAAAAGGCTTTCGTCAATCGACGGATAGATTTCTTCAGTTTGTAATAACCAATAAAACAAACGATTATGAAAACCTATCCAAGCGATTTGA
>Ga0194127_10001241_pt1 | contig 37860 bp, 33 predicted proteins | sample TA2KigC100mmetaG_FD_148624 | JGI IMG/M metagenome (GOLD analysis project Ga0194127, IMG submission 148624) | Freshwater microbial communities from Lake Tanganyika, Tanzania - TA2015036 Kigoma Deep Cast 100m | ecosystem: Environmental > Aquatic > Freshwater > Lake | place: Tanzania: Lake...
AATGAGCTGAGATGTTTGATTAAAGAGAGTGCCGGGCGACAAATCGAAGATTCAACAGGCGGGAAAAATCAATTTCAGCTGCTTGAAATCTGCAGTTGCGTGCAAAATTCAGGTAATAGGTGGAAAAAATTCCATCATATCAGCCCATATAGATGGAAGAAAATTCCACGTATTGCGTTAATAAGAGTGAAAACCGGGAAAAAAACGGAAACATTTTCCACGTATTACAAAACGCCCTTGAAATTCCACTTATTACGATATTAAGGCATAACCATGGAAAATAAGCCGAAGTTCCGCCCCAACCAGAATCTGAGATTAATGGATCAGGTGCGCGAAGTCCTGCGCTACCACCACTATGCCTATCGCACAGAGCAGACCTATTGTCAATGGATTCTTCGCTATATCCACTACTTCGGCGGCAAAACGCACCCGCGCCTGCTCGGGGCAAAAAACATCGAGGAGTTTTTGTCCCATCTTGCCACCGCGGGCAGGGTGTCGGCCTCCACGCAGCGGCAGGCGCTCAACGCCCTGGTGTTTCTCTACCGGCATGTTCTCGACATTGATCTGGATGAAGAGATCACGCCCGCGCGCAGCAGGCGCTTTGCGCGACCGCCCACTGTCCTGACGTGCGACGAGGTTCAACGCCTGCTTGCGGCCATGGAGGGCAAAACCGCCCTGATGGCAAAGCTTATGTACGGCAGCGGCCTGCGGCTGATGGAGTGCATCCGGCTGCGCGTTCAGGACGTTGACTTCGGCCAGAACCTTATCTTCGTGCGGGGCGGCAAGGGCGGTAAAGACCGCACAACCATCTTGCCGCAAAACCTGCGCGAGGAAATGCTCAAACAGGTCGCCGCTGTTAAATCACTGCATCATGCGGAGCTTGGGGCCGGATTCGGAGAAGTCTATATACCTGAAGCGCTTGCGCGGAAATATCCCGGGGCTGCGCGGCAGGCCGGCTGGCAGTGGGTGTTTCCGGCAAAGGGCAGGTCACGCGATCCGCGCTCCGGAAGGGAAATGCGCCATCACGTTCTGGAATCGGTGCTGCAGAAAGCGGTCAAACGGGCCGCCCTGCAGGCAGGTATCGACAAAAAAACAGGCTGCCACACGCTGCGGCACAGTTTTGCCACCCATATGCTCGAAAGCGGAGTGAATATCCGCGTGCTGCAGGAGCTGCTGGGACATGCAGACGTGAAGACCACGGAGATATACACCCACGTCATGGCCCGTGACATCCGGCAGCTGCAAAGCCCTTTTGACCGGCTGGATGCGGCAGTGCCTGTACCCTCGGGATAAAAAAGGCTATCTCGCGCAGAGGCGCGGAGACGCGGAGAGTAAAAAACACTCATGGGTTTTGGGTTTCCCCTGCGCCCCTGCGGCTCAGCGGGAGGATAAGATTTTGAGGCTATCTCGCGCAGAGACGCAGAGACGCGGAGAGTGAAAATCACTTATGGGTTTTGGGTTTCCCCTGCGCCCCTGCGTCTCAGCGGGAGGATAAGAGTTTGAGGCTATCTCGCGCAGAGGCGCGGAGACGCGGAGAGTAAAAAACACTCATGGGTTTTGGGTTTCCCCTGCGCCCCTGCGTCTCAGCGGGAGGATAAGATTTTGAGGCTATCTCGCGCAGAGACGCGGAAGCGCGTCCCTCCATAATAGATCATTGTTAAACTGTATGGTTTTCAACCCCATCGGGGCGCAGCATAGGGGCAGGCCCCTGTGCCTGCACGTGCAGGGGCGAAACAATTTCCGCCCTCACATCGGAATTAAAATCAGGGCAGGGAAGAAACCGCACATTAGAGCGACTAAAGTATGCTGACAGCGCGTAGCCCGGAGGCGCGAACGGGCGAGACATAAAACTTATATATTTGACATTAACTTATAATTAGCTTATATATGAAGGCAGCGGAATGTACGAAATTCTGTGGGAGAAAAAAGCATTCAAGCAGTTGATGGGTATTGAGCTTACCCAGCGCAGGACCATAACACACGCTGCGGCCAGACTTCATAACTGGCCCGCCTGCGCCGGTGTTAAGCGCCTTGCCGGGCATCAGTATGCATACCGCCTGAGGGTTGGCCGCTACCGGGTATTTTTCGATGTCGACTCAGCCGTACGCATCATACGCATAGAAGAGGTGAAAAAGCGCGATGAACATACCTACTGAGCATCAGATCATTCAAAAAGACGGAAAGCCCCTGTTCGTGCTTGTGCCCTACGATGAATACGTGCGCACAACCGCGCGCAGCGAATCGAAAACCTACCTCCCGCACGCTGTTGTAGAAAAAGCCGCCGTAGAGGGCAAAAGCATGGTCAAGGCCTGGCGGGAGCACAAGAAGATGTCGCAGGCCGATATTGCCGGCAGGCTTGGCATAACCCAGGCAGCCTACAGCCAGCTTGAAAAATCGCAGGACCGGATGCGGGGATCAACCCTCAGGAGGATCGCAGCGGCGCTTGGTATCACAGAAGCGCAGTTGGAGATGTAGCCGGGGCAGTGCTGAGTAAAAGAAAGTCCAGTGTCCGGCCATCCAGAAACATGTCGGATTACGCCCAGCGTCTCTGCGGGAGAAAAAATTGATGAAAGACGGTACCTCGCGCAGAGGCGCAGAGGCGCGGAGAGTGAAAAAGATTAATGTTTTTTGGGTTCCCCTGCGCCCCAGCGGCTCAGCGGGAGACAAGAATTGTTCAAATACAAGATCATATCTCGCGCAGAGGCGCAGAGACGCGGAGGGTGAAAAAGAATAATTTTTTTGGGTTCCCCTGCGGCTCAGCATCTCTGCGGGAGAAAAAATTGATGAAAGACGGTACCTCGCGCGGAGGCGCAGAGACGCGGAGGGTGAAAAAGATTAATGTTTTTTGGGTCCCCCTGCGGCTCAGCATCTCTGCGGGAGGGAAAATTGATGGAAGACGGTACCTCGCGCGGAGGCGCAGAGACGCGGAGAGTAAAAACATTAATGGTTTTTGGGGTTTCCCTGCGCCCCAGCGGCTCAGCGGGAGGATAAGAGTTTGAGGCTATCTCGCGCAGAGGCGCGGAGACGCGGAGGAACCATAGTTTGCCTGCCCCACCCATAAAACTATTTTTAATAAAAACTTTCTAGAAAATATAAATATAGCCATTTTTATACAAAAGCCTTTTTCGCCTGTCCAACTCCCTGCGCATGTTTTTCAGGTTTAAAACCCCTCGGGTCGCCCACACCAAAAAGTTTGCAGGGTCATCCCCCTGCAGGCTCACCACGAAAGTCTTAAGATTTCCGCTTCGAGAGGGATACGGAAAAAGAACCGGTTTCTGGAACAGACACCTTTCAGTCTGTTTTTCTGCTGCATGGTACTTCAGCTCGTTTTAAAAAATTTTTTTATTTTTTTCTCTATATAGAGTATAGTACGCTCATGTTTCACGTGAAACACGCGCCGGAACGTCGGTACCGTTGACCACAACCTATAGGCACATTGCCCAGATGCACAACAATAACTGGCTTGATTTTTTTTTAACTGCTGCCGCAGAGGCCGGCACGATACTTACACGGCAGCAGGGTGAGCTGTTCCTGCGCTACATGCAGGAGATGCTTGACTGGAACAAAACAACAAACATAACCCGCATCATTGAGCCGCAAGCTGTTGCCATAAAGCATTTTCTCGACTCAATCCTGATAGCCCGCTATATCGACACTGCCAGCAAAACCATTGCCGATGTCGGCTCCGGGGCCGGGCTGCCAGGCATCCCACTGGCAATCCTTGATCCCGCAAGCCGTATCGTGTTAATGGAATCAGTCGGCAAAAAGTGTGCTTTTTTAAAACATGCTGTGCGTACGCTGGGGCTCAGCAACGTCGAGGTGTACAACGGCCGCGCGGAAAGCTGGCCTGAACCGGGCTCATTTGATCTGGCAGTCAGCCGGGCTATTGCCTCACTGGAGGGGTGCTCCGCGGTTTGCCGCCCCCTGATAAAGCGGCAGGGGGCTATTGTCTGCATGAAGGGGCGCCTGCCGGTTGATGAAATCGCCGGGCTGCAAAAGAGAAAAAATCCGGGATTTGCGATTGATTCCCACAGCTATTCGCTTCCTGAACACGCAGGTGAGCGCAGCCTTGTTATTCTGCGGACGTGTTTCACGTGAAACATAGGTTTTTTAGGCCTAAGCGTTAGTTTTTTCTTTAAAAAAATCCTGTTCTGTGGTATAAGTTCACAACATTTACCCTGAAAGGGCTGAGCCTCTGCTCCAGGTGCCGTGCTTGTGTGCCTGTACGACAAAAAATGGGGGACAACCGGGTTCCGTATGGCCAAAACTATCTGCATTGCCAATCAAAAGGGCGGGGTTGGAAAAACCACCACGGTAATAAATCTGGGCACATCCGTGGCCCTGCACAACAAGCGAACCCTGATTGTTGATATTGATCCGCAGGCCAATGCCGGCAGCGGCATGAGCATGGCATCCGAAACGCACAACAGTATTTACAGTGCGCTTGTTCTGGATCAGGACATCGGCTCAATCATCAAAAAAACCGAGGTCCCCAACCTCTTTTTTGCCGCATCAACCATTGATCTGACCGGCGCTGAAATTGAGCTGGTCAATATGCCGGAACGTGAATTCCGCCTCAAAAAAAGCCTGAAGGGCATACAAGACCAATTTGATTATATTTTTATTGACTGCCCGCCCTCTCTCGGCCTGCTGACGATCAATGGCCTGGCAGCAGCTGATTCAGTCATCATACCGCTGCAATGCGAATACTACGCACTTGAGGGGTTAAGCCAGCTTACAAAAACCATAAAGCTTGTCAAGGCCGGGCTCAATCCCAACCTTGTGCTTGAAGGCATTGTGCTGACTATGTTTGACGTGCGCAACAGGCTCTCCCATCAGGTGGCGGCTGAAATCATGCAGCATTTCCCTTCCAAGGTTTTCAAGGCCATTATTCCGCGCAATGTCAGGCTGGCCGAATGCCCCAGCCATGGGAAGCCGGTGTTTTATTATGATCGCGCGTCCATTGGCGCACAGCGCTATATAGAACTCGCCCGTCAGTTGCTCGGGATTGAAAGCGAACAGGGCTGCGGTGAACAGGAGGCTGTATCGTGATAAAAAAAGGCCTTGGCAAAGGCATCGGGGCTTTGATTCCCGTTGCTGAGGAAAAACCGGTTCCCCTGGCAGCGGCACAGCCCCAGCGGGTTCCGGTAGCTGAAATTGCAACCAACCCCAATCAGCCGCGCAAAAGGTTCAACGAAGAGCGCCTGCAGGAACTGGCTGCCTCCATTAAAGAAAAAGGCGTGCTGCAGCCGCTGCTGGTGCGCCGGATGGATGGCGGCTATGAGCTTATTGCCGGCGAGCGCCGCCTTCGTGCGGCCATGCAGGCCGGACTCGAAACGGTTCCGATCGTGCTGAAAAATGTCGATGAGCGCGAGCGCCAGGAAATCGCCCTGATTGAGAACATTCAGCGTGAAGATTTGAATGCGCTTGAAGAGGCCCAGGGGTATCAGAGCCTGATCGAGCAGTACAAGTATACGCAGGAGGATGTAGCCCAAAAGGTCGGTAAAAGCCGCAGCGCGGTAGCCAACTCACTCAGGCTGCTCAAGCTCGACGACAGCATCAAACAGGATCTTTTGAGCAACACCATAAGCATGGGCCATGCACGCGCCTATCTTGCACTGGAAACAGCTGCTCAGCAGAAAAAACTGCACACCCTGGTTGTCAAAAAAGGCCTGTCAGTGCGGCAAACAGAAAACTACATAAAAAAACTAAAAATAGGAAAAATAAATATAAAAATAGCTTCAAGGGCATCTCGCAAAACCTGCGCGGATTTTGATCATCTGCTCGAGGGGCTGCGCAAGCGTTTTGCCACAAAAATTAACGTCGAGGGCCGGGCCGAAAAAGGCCGCGTGGTCATAGAGTTTTTTTCGCGCGACGACTTTGAGCGCATCTACGAATTACTGCGAGGATAGCTGTATGGGTGACACAAGCACAAAACCGGGATCTGACAAAACATATACCGCCGAGAACATCAAGGTCCTCGAAGGGCTGGCAGCCGTGCGCAAGCGGCCTGCCATGTACATCGGCTCAACCTGCGTCAAGGGCCTGCACCATCTGGTGTATGAGGTTGTCGACAATTCAATCGACGAAGCCATGGCCGGCTACTGTGACCGGATCGAGGTCACCATTCATCTTGACAACACGGTCTCTGTAGCTGATAACGGCCGCGGCATCCCGGTTGACATGCACCCCACGGAAAAAAAATCCGCGGCCGAGGTCGTCATGACCACCCTGCATGCCGGGGGCAAGTTCGACAACGATTCCTACAAGGTGTCAGGAGGCCTGCACGGCGTGGGTGTCTCGGTGGTGAACGCCCTTTCCGAGCGGCTTGAGCTTGAAATCTGGCGCGACAAGCAGGTCTATTTTCAAACCTATCATCGCGGTGTGCCCGTGGCTCCGCTGGAGATAACCGGCAAAACGAACAAAACCGGCACGCGGGTGGTGTTTAAGCCGGATGCGGAAATTTTTGAAACAACCAACTTCAGCTTTGAAGTGCTTTCCAACCGGCTGCGCGAAATTGCGTTTTTAAACAAAGGGCTCTTGATCCTGATTCAAGATGAACGCGCGGGAAAAAAACACGAATTCTGCTACAAGGGCGGCATCAATTCATTCGTTGAATACATCAACCGCAATAAAAATATCATCTACCCCAAGCCGATCTATGTCAGCGGAGAAAAAGACGGCGTTGAGGTTGAAATATCGTTTCAGCACAATGACGGCTATGCCGAGAACACGTTCTCCTTCGCCAATAACATCAACACCTACGAGGGCGGCAGCCATCTCTCGGGCTTTAAAGCCGCGCTCACCCGCACGGTCAACAGCTACGCCCAAAGCGCCAAGGTGGCCAAAAACCTGAAAAGCTCGCTTGACGGCGATGACATCCGCGAAGGTATGTCCTGCGTTATCAGCATAAAACTGCCCAACCCCCAGTTTGAAGGGCAGACAAAAACCAAGCTCGGCAACAGCGAGGTCAAGGGTATTGTTGAAACCCTGATGAATGAAAAACTCGCAACCTATTTTGAAGAGCACCCCAATGTTGCCAATAAAATTTTAAGTAAAGCCGTTGATGCCTCACGGGCCCGCGAGGCAGCCCGGCGCGCCAAGGATCTCACCCGGCGCAAATCCGTGCTTGACAGCGGTTTTCTGCCGGGCAAGCTGGCCGACTGCCAGGAGCGCGATCCCCAGTTTGCAGAGCTGTACCTGGTTGAGGGCGATTCCGCCGGCGGATCAGCCAAGCAGGGCCGCGATCGGAAGAACCAGGCAATTTTGCCGCTCAAGGGCAAAATCCTCAATGTCGAAAAAGCGCGCTACGACAAGATGCTGCAAAATGATGAAATCAAAACCATCATTACTGCGCTGGGGACCAGCATCGGCAAGGATGATTTTGATATCGCCAAACTGCGCTATCACAAGGTCATTATCATGACCGATGCCGACGTGGACGGCTCCCACATCCGCACACTGCTGCTCACGTTTTTCTTCCGCCAGATGCCGGGGCTGATTGAGCGGGGGCATCTCTATATCGCACAGCCGCCGCTGTTCCGGGTCAAAAAGGGCAAACAGAAAGCAAGCTATATTGCCGATGAAGGGGCCCTGGCCGAGTACCTTCTGGCCTGCGGCATCGAGGGCCTGAAAATTTCATCGGAAAAATCAGGGTCTCAGCTGAGCGGGCAGCGCCTGGCGCAGCTTGCCCGGCGCGCAATGCAGTTTGAGGACATCCTGACCAAAATGTCGCATCGCGGCCTTGATAAAAATATCCTGTCGGCCCTGGCGCTCGAAGGCTCATTCGACAAGGACACGCTCAAGGATCAAAAGCAGCTCAAGGCGCTGCTGGAGTCGCTGCGGCGGCATGCAAGTTTTTATTACCAGTATATTACACCGGCCAGCTTTGAGCTGGACGAGGATGCCGAGCATAACTGCTACTGCCTGCGCTGCACCTGCGGCGGCAATGGCCGCAGCAAAAAAATGACCATTGATTTTGAGCTCCTGATTTCGCCTGACATGCTGGCCCTGAAAAAAATCGCCGCCGTTCTCAAGGGCGCCGGCGAGCCGCCCTTTACCATTGAGGAGCAGGACCGGCAGACGGGGGTCCCCACCCTGTCGGAAGTATTGCACTATATACTTGAGCGCGGCCGCAGGGCTCAGGAAATACAGCGCTATAAAGGCCTGGGCGAGATGAACCCGGAGCAGCTCTGGGAGACCACCATGGAGCCCGAGAACCGGCGCATGCTGCAGGTTAAAATCGAAGACGGCGTGGAAGCCGATGAGGTCTTTACCATCCTGATGGGCGACCAGGTCGAGCCGCGCCGCGACTTTATTTATGAAAACGCGCTGCACGTCCAGAATTTAGACATTTAACGATTCACTTCGGATCAAAACCCATGGAAACAGGAAACCCTTTGAACACGCAAATCAACATTGAAGCCGAAATGCGCAAGTCCTATCTGGACTATGCCATGAGCGTTATCGTCGGCCGCGCACTGCCGGATGCCCGCGACGGGCTCAAGCCCGTACACCGCCGCATTCTCTATGCGATGGAAGACATGGGCCTGCAGCAGAACAAGGCCTACAAAAAATCAGCCCGTGTCGTGGGTGATGTGATCGGTAAATATCACCCGCACGGCGATTCGGCTGTCTATGACACGATTGTGCGAATGGCCCAGGATTTTTCTCTGCGAAACCCGCTGGTGGACGGTCAGGGCAACTTCGGGTCAATGGACGGCGACTCGCCCGCAGCCATGCGCTACACGGAAGTGCGCATGACCAGGATCGCATCCGAGCTGCTGGCCGACCTTGACAAGGACACGGTTGATTTTGTACCCAATTACGATGAGACCATGCAGGAACCCGCGGTGCTGCCCGCCCGGGTGCCCAACCTGCTGCTGAACGGATCATCGGGTATCGCGGTAGGCATGGCCACCAACATTCCGCCGCACAACCTCGGCGAGCTGGTTGACGCCCTGATCGCCCTTATAGTCAATCCGAAAACCTCGATTGATGAGCTGATTAAAATCGTCCCGGGCCCCGATTTCCCGACCGGCGGCTTTATCAACGGCCGCGACGGAATAGTTTCGGCTTACAAGACCGGCCGCGGAGTTATCAAAATACGCGCCCGGGCCTTTATTGAAAAGAAGGGTAAAAGCGAGCGCGAAAGCATCATTATTTCCGAGATCCCCTATCAGGTCAACAAGGCGCGCCTGATTGAAAAAATCGCCGAGCTGGTGCAGGAAAAGAAACTCGAGGGCATTTCCGATATCCGCGATGAATCCGACCGCGAGGGCGTGCGCGTTGTCATCGACCTGAAAAAAGATGAGGTATCACGGGTTGTGCTCAACAACCTGTACAAGCTGACCCAGATGCAGATTACCTTCGGCTGTATTTTCCTGTCAATCGTGCAGGGCCAGCCGCAGATTTTAAACATCAAGCAGCTGCTCGAGCATTTTATCGAATTCCGCAAGGAGGTTATCACCCGCCGGACGCTGTTTGAGCTGCAGCGGGCGGAACGGAGGGCCCACATTCTGGAGGGGCTCAAAATCGCGCTTGATAATCTCGACGCGATCATTGCCCTGATTCGCAAGTCCGCATCCCCGGCAGAGGCCAAAGAGCAGCTCATGGCCCGCTTCAAGCTCTCGGACGTGCAGGCCCAGGCGATTCTGGACATGCGCCTGCAGCGCCTGACCGCGCTTGAGCGCGATAAAATCCTGGAAGAATATGCCCAGCTGCTCAAGGAAATCGAGCGCCTGAAGCGCATTCTGGCCAACGAACAGCTGGTGCTCGACATTATTGTGCAGGAGCTGCGCGAGATAAAGGAAAAATACAGCGATGCGCGGCGCACGGAAATCGTGGCTGCGGCCGAGGATATCAGCATCGAAGACACGATTGCCGACGAGGATATGGTCATCACGATTTCCAGCAGCGGCTATATCAAGCGCACCCCGGTCTCTCTTTTCCGCACACAGACGCGCGGCGGCAAAGGCAAAATCGGCATGACCACCAAGGAAGAAGATTTTGTCGAGGATCTGTTTATTTCTTCAACGCATGCCTATATGCTGATATTTACCGACAAGGGCAAGGTCTACTGGCTCAAAACCTATGAGGTGCCGCAGGCCGGGGCGGCCGCGCGCGGCAAGGCCACGGTCAACCTGATCAACGTAGCGCCCGGAGAAAACATTTCAGCGGTGCTGCCGGTTAAGTCCTTTGAGGGAACGCAGTATGTTGTTATGGCCACGAAAAACGGGGTCATTAAAAAAACCGAGCTTGAAGCCTACAGCCGGCCGCGCGCATCAGGCATTGCCGCTATTACCATCGATCCGGACGACGCCCTGATCGGCGTTGAAATCACCGACGGTGGGGAGGATGTGTTTCTGGGCACCCGGCGCGGTATGGCGATCCGCTTCAACGAAAAAAATGTGCGGCCGATGGGCCGCACCTCCCGCGGGGTGCGCGGCATTGCGCTCAGCAAAGGCGACGAGGTTGTCGGCATGGAAGTGCTCAGGGGCGATTCGACCCTGCTGACCATAACGGAACGGGGCTACGGCAAGCGCTCAAACGCCGCGGAATACCGCCGGCAGACGCGCGGCGGCAAGGGGATCATTACCATCAAGGCCGATGAACGCAACGGCAATGTGGTCGGGATCAAGCAGGTCGTCGAGGAAGACAACCTGATGATCATTACCAGCAGCGGAAAGATAATCCGGATCGGCGTGCACAATATCTCCGTTATCGGCAGAAACACCAAGGGCGTGCGCCTGATCAGCGTGGACAAGGATGAACGCGTCGTGGGCGTAACCCGGCTTGTCGAGCGGCTGAAAATTGAAAACGAGTAAAGCGCGGTAACTGCTCCCGGCAGCCACTCCCGCTGGAAAGCGATCCTCTTATGAATAGTGTGCGCGATTACAGGATCGGGGTGATCGGTGCCGGCAGCTGGGGCACCGCCCTGGCAAACATGCTGGCGGAAAAAGGCTACAGTGTTACCCTGTGGGTCTATGAGCGCGAGCTCCTTGAGCTGCTGCTGCAGGGCCGCTGCAACACCTGGTATCTGCCGGAACGCGCTCTTGATGAGCGGCTCGAGTTTACCGGAGATCTGAACCGGGCTGTTGCGGACAAACAGGTACTGCTCTGGGTCACTCCTGTAAAAGTATTCCGCGAGTTGTTTGCCCGCGCGCTTCAGGCGGTTGATCCCTCAGGCATTCATGCCAGCGCCTCAAAAGGCATTGAAATCCAGAGCCTGAAAACGATTTCCCAGATAGCGCGGGAACTCATGCCGGGCTGCGCGCTGGACCGCTTTGCGGTTGTGTCCGGCCCCAGCTTCGCGCAGGAAGTCGCCTTAAAAATGCCCTCGGCCGTGGTCAGCGCCAGCTGCAGTGAGGATACCGCCCGCACGGTCCAATCCGTACTGGCAACACACTATTTCAGAACCTACACCAGCACCGACGTGCCCGGCGTTGAGCTGGGCGGCGCGCTGAAAAACGTAATGGCCATCGCTGCCGGGATTGTTGCGGGACTGGGTTTCGGAGCCAATACCCGTGCGGCGCTTATCACGCGCGGCCTGGCTGAAATCATGCGCCTGGGAGCGGCGCTGGGGGCTGATCCGCTCACCTTCAGCGGGCTGTCCGGTATAGGCGATCTGCTGCTGACCTGCACAAGCACGCAGAGCCGCAACTACACTGTCGGCCTTGAAATCGGCCGGGGTGCGCGTCTTGAAGAAATCATGAAAAACATGAAAATGGTCGCCGAGGGGGTCTACACCGCACAATCAGCTCATGCACTTGCCGATAAACACGGCATTGACATGCCGATTGTGCGGGAGATATATGCAGTGCTGTTTGACGACAAGCCGCCGCGCCGGGCCCTCGAAGACCTTATGGGGCGCGATTTAAAGCAGGAAACACGGTAACCGACATGCGTGCCTCCGGAATACTTTCACGCTACATTTTTAAAGAACTTATAAGCCCGTTTCTGCTGGCCCTGCTGGTTTTTTCGTCTGTGGCGATGATGGCGAAACTTATCGACCTGATGGACATGGTCATTAATAAGGGGCTGGCGCCGGGACAGGTGCTGCTGCTTGTGCTGTATGTGATGCCGTCCCTGCTGGTTTACACCGTGCCGATGTCGGTCGTGCTGGCTGTTCTCATAGCGCTCGGGCGCCTGTCGGCCGATGCTGAAATCATTGCCCTGAAAGCCTCCGGCATAAGCCTCTATCAGATGCTGCCGCCCTTTGCTGTTGTGTGCCTGACCGGCTTTGTTATTACCGCACTGTGCTCAATTTCGCTGGAGCCGCTCGGCCGGAGAGCCTTTCGAGGACACGTTGAAAACGTGGGAGCGCAGCACATTGCCGCCGGCCTTCAGGGCGGTGTGTTTAACAATACCCTTGACGGCCTGGTTATTTATGTGCAGGAATTCGATCCGGACAGCCTGCAGGTAAAAAACATCATGATTTCCGACCGGCGAGACCTCTCGCAGCCCGTTCTCATTGTTGCAGCACGCGGGATCATTCTTTCGGATCAAAACAACCTGCAGCTGTTATTCAAGCTCTACGACGGCAGCATTCACCGCACCGACGCAGCCCAGAAATACGAGTATGCCGTATTTACCACCTATCAAATGCGGCTGCTGCTTGCGGATATAGCCGGAGCAGAAAACAAACCTCTCAAACAAAAAGAGCTGGGCCTGCACAGCCTGTTTGAGCAAGCCCGCGACCGCAAGAGCCAGGGCCTCGCCTTCCTGCGCGAAACCACCGAAATACACAAGCGGTTCGCGCTGCCGTTTGCCTGCCTGGTATTCGGCCTGCTCGGACTTTCACTCGGGGTGTACCTTCGCAGGGGCGGCCGGGCCGGGGGCTTCATGCTCAGCCTGGTCATTGTCACACTGTATTATCTTCTCTTGTCCCTGGGAGAGGAAATATCCAAAGGCGGGTTCGTGCATCCGGCAATCGGCATGTGGATGCCCAACGGGGTAATGGGCGCGCTGGCCATATACCTGTTTTATACCACCGCACATGAAAAGCCGTATCCGTTCGGCCGCGTGTATACAAAAAAAATCGCGCCGTTTTGTGCCGAGGCTGCAAAGAGGCTTATCAACAGAATTGACCGGATAAAAAAATAAAAACGCCCCCCCCTGGTCCGCGGGCGGCGCTGGACCGTCCGGGCACTGCATCGGACGGCAGAACAAAACCATTCACGGGAAGGACGCTGTAACCGTGCTGATTATAACCCGCTATTTCCTGCGCGAATTTTTACGGGTGCTGCTGCTGTGTATGGCAACATTTGTAGCGCTGTACCTGATTGTCGACCTGTTTAACCGCCTCGAGGACATTCTAAGCCACCAGGTGCCGGCGGGGCTCATACTGCAGTATTTTATCTTCGGCCTGCCGCGCATCATGTACCAGCTGTGCCCGCTGGCGGTGTTGCTTTCAACCTTCATCACGATCGGCATTTTTGTCCGCAACCAGGAAATAACCGCGCTTAAGGCGCACGGAATAAGTCTCTATCGCGTATTGAATGTTTTTATCCTGATTTCCGCGGGCATATTCGCAGTCTCGCTCCTGATGCAGCAATACATCATACCGGGCAGCACGTCACGGTTCAAAGAAATCCGCCACGAGCATATGAAGGGACGGGCCCGCTCAAAGCTCATCGATACGACAGCCTTCTGGTACCGGTCGCAGGACGCTATTTACAATATAGATTTTTTCGAACCGGATACAAACCGCCTGCGACAAATCAGCGTCATGTATCTGGATGATAATTTCCAGGCGCTGCGCGCAGTTTTTGCCAAAACAGGAACCTGGGACGGAAAAACCTGGGTTTTGCAGGACGGTTTTGAGCGCCGGTTTCATCCTGAAACCAGCCAGACCGCGACAAACTTCAAACAGCTGGCGATGTCCCTGAACGCTACGCCCGAAGACTTTCATGTTTCGCGCAAATCCGGCGAAGAGCTCAGCTTTACAGACCTGCGCGGCCTGTTGAAAAAAATCCGCGCAAGCGGATATCAGTCAGCCTCGTATGCAGTTGACCTGCATGCCAAGGTTTCCTATTCCTTCATTAATATTATTATGGCGATTCTCGGAATACCCTTTGCCCTGATGATCGGACGCAGCGGCGGAATGGCGCTCGGCATTGCAATCAGCACCTGCCTCGGTCTTGCCTACTGGATGTTTTTCTCGTTCTGCCTGTCCCTTGGCAAGGGAGGCTTACTGCATCCTTTTATAGCGGCCTGGATCGCCAACATAATCTTTGGCATGCTGGGCATATATCTGTTTCTGCGCGTGCGGCAGTAGCCAAACCACTCTGCCGGCTTCCGCTCGCCCGCAGAACCCGCTCCACGCCCAAAACATACCGCGCGTATTTTTTAAAAAAGCGCACGGCACAAGGCGTTCTTTCATCCTGTGCACTGCCGCATTCTTTGCGCTCAACGCACATGTCGATGCTGTTCCCGACTCTGTGTATATGCTTTTTTAAGACTGCCGGAGGCTACTGCACCATCACCTGAAGCGTCTGTCCGGGGAAAATGGTACAGCCCGAGGTCAGGTTGTTGATGCCCAGAAATTCAGCAAGATTCATTTTGTAACGTTCGGCGATAATGTACGGGGTATCGCCCTTTTTAACCTGATACTTTGTAGTCTTTGTGTTCTGTGCCAGCGTATCGGCGCGCGGTATACGCAACACCTGACCGACCGAAAGCCGCGATGTTATTAGATTATTAACCGACTGAATGGCCTTGGTAGTCGTATTGGCCCTGTTGGCAATCTGCCAGAGCGAGTCACCCTTGCGGACAACATACTCCTCAAGCTGAAGGCTTTTTGCCGTTACAACGGAACGCTCAGGCACACGCGGGCCGGTGGTTCCTGAGGGGATTTTAAGACGCATGCCGACACGGAGCACATTGGCGTTTTTTAAATTATTGGCCGCCATAATTGCAGCCGCTGACATGCGATACTTCCCGGCAATCCCGGACAGGGTTTCACCTTTGCGCACCTGGTGTTCAATACCGCGCTCAACCGGTACGGCAGCATACACGGGCATATCGTTGAGCTTTGCCAGCAGGGTCTCCACCATGCCGGGCGGAACCTTCAGACCATAGGGCTCTGGCGGCGTAACGTCATCTCGCAGCTCGGGATTAAGCAGCCGTGTATCATCCAGGCTGTAGCCGATATTGGCTGCAATTGTTCTCAGGTGAAGCTGGCGGTTAATCGTCAGGCGCTCATAGGTTTCCGGCTCCGCAACAGGCGGAAGCTCAAAGCCGTATTTAGCCGGATCATTAATTATATGCAGCACCGCAAGAAAACGCGGGACATATGCGGCGGTTTCCCGGGGAAGGCGCATATACAAATCCCAGAAATCATCGAGATACTGGACTTTCTGTGTGCTGATAGTGCGCAGCACCCGGCCTTCACCGCAATTGTACGCGGCCAGGGCCGTTGTCCAGTCTCCGAAAAGGCTGTGAAGTTCTTTGAGGTAGGCAATCGCCGCCAGGGTAGATTTTTCCGGATCCATGCGCTCATCAATCCAGGCATTGCGCTGCAGTCCGAACTTATAGCCGGTGGATGGAATAAACTGCCACATGCCGAGTGCCCGCGCAGGCGAGAGCGCCCGCACCTTAAAACCGCTTTCGATCAGCGGCAGCCAGGACAGCTCGGGAGGAAGGCCCTCTTCCTTAAGCGCCTCCAGAATCGCGGCTCGATAGCGGCCGGAGCGGACATAGGAGCTGATGAAGAAATCTCGTTCTCTGCCCTGAAATGATTTAATCTGCCGTTCGATGTGTTCGTTCATCACCAGCGGTATGGCCTGATATCCGTTGACAACCCGCACCCGGGAAGCGTAGACCTCGACAATGCGGCGGGCAACCGTTACGCGCAGATCTTCCCGTTGCTGATAAATATCAGAGTCGGGATCTGTTTCTATGTCCAGAATCAGCGCATAGGCCCTGTCCAGCGTCTCTATAGCCCGTTCAAGCTCGCCTTGTTCCCAAAACTCGATTGAGGCCTGATAAAACCCCATGGCTGCATCAATTCTGTTCTGTGCCTCTTTACTATCCTGCACAACCGCGGCACCCTTACACCGGGGTGATCCCGCGATGCGCGGGGAACCGCCTGTTTTTATCGAACACGCCGGCAGAAGAAAAAAAACCAGAAAGAAAAGAACCGCCCGAACGGTGCGCTGGTTTTGAAAGGCTGTCATGTGATCTCCCTCTCAATTAAAAACCGGGGATAAGGGGCATACGCTGGATACAACCGCATTCAAATGCCTGAAAAAGTAAAACAGAAACATATTAAATAAAATATTATGCACAAAAACATCAAAAAGTAAACCATTAAAAATTGTGCGCTTCTGTCGAGGTATCTATGCAGCTGCTTAAAAGCAGAAAGGTTCGAATAATCTCCGGCATCAAGCAAGTGCAAGAGCTCAGCCGCGCCGGAGTTTAAAAAACAGGAACCAATCCGTGCCTGCGTGGAGCTCCCGACTTTCCCGGCAGCCTGCCGATAGTTAAATAAGCGCGTGACAGGGGGGCTGGCGTGCTGATTCATCGGCAGCGTTGTTTCCCTGAAAAGGTGGCGTAGCTTTCTTCTTGTTTAATCAAGGCAACAATACGCTGCGCGCAGGTTTCATCAAAACCGGGGCCGACGTTATCCTGCCCGTCATAATCCCCATTCATCGAGCAGGAACAATCAATCTACTCTAAAGCCGCAGCGTGGCCGCCAGGCGCAGAGGATTCTGCAGCAGGCCCAGGGCCGACAAAATATCAGGAGCTATAATGTCTGCACAGCGAAGTGCGACGGCGGCGGCACATTCCTGCTGAATAACGGCTATGCCCACGGCAGCGCACTCCAGCATTAAACAATCATTTCGCCCATTGCCAATGCAAACGCAGGCATGCGAGCCCAGAACCTCGACATAGTTTTTTTTATGTTCATCCTGCTGCGTGGACGGAACAACAGAAAGGGTCAGCGGAAGAGCCTGCAACTCGCTCGCGCAGCTGCCAAACGTGTCTGCGGTAAGCACATGAATGGCAAGCCGGGCGGAAAGCGTTTGGAGGCATTGCGCTACGCCGGGCAGCAACCTCCCGTCAAGCGCTAGCGTGCCGTTATAGTCAAGAACGAGGTGTTCAATCGCGAGGGGCTCGCAGCCCGGTATTTCCAAATTAATCATATACTACCTTGTCCCGGCTGCAGGAGTCGTGCCTGTTGTTCTCTGACAAAAACTCACCGCTTGCGGCTGTCCAGAATTTTGTTCCATTCAGAGACGCGGTCGGAGAGTTTATGCAGCAGCCCCTCGGCGTCTCCGCCGATAGAGATCGAAATAATTGTATCCCCCTGCTGTATACTGTTAACAACCAGCTGATCGCTGTCGGAAACAACCTTTCCGAAAACTGTGTGTTTGCCGTTGAGCCAGTCGGTCGGGACATGCGTTATAAAGAACTGGCTTCCGTTCGTGCACGGACCGGCATTGGCCATGGACAAGATGCCGGGGCTGTCGTGTTTGAGCGCCGGCGTACACTCATCTTCAAAGCGATACCCCGGCCCGCCGCGCCCGCTGCCCTCCGGACATCCGCCCTGAATCATAAAATCGGCAATAACCCTGTGAAAGTTAAGCCCGTTGTAAAACCCGCGCCGGCAGAGGTTTACAAAATGTGCAACGGTTACCGGCGCCTGCTCGGCAAACAGTTGCAGGTTAATGGTTCCCCGGTTTGTTATTATTGCTGCGGATAGTTCGTGTGCCATATGAATATTCTCCTGCGTCGACTGTTTTCCTGTTTTTTATAATGGTTTTCTACATCTTCTACATGCTGCTGATGCTGCATCATTTTTGGTGAAACAGAAAGGACATCCTTTGGATTTTTTTAGCTGTCGGGGCATGCCGCCGGCATACACGGCAATACCGACGAAGGCAATCAAAATACCCAGAACGTTTAATGAAAACAAAAGCTTTTTTTCAACAGAAAGGAAGACATCTATCCGCGCAAGGAAAACGCCTGCAGCTGAAAGCAACATACCCTGAATTTTTTGTCGGTTCCACATAACCAAATAAAAGAACCCCGCAGAGACGCCCCCGCGAGGTTGTTTTGAGAGAGTTCTTGTTTTTTTAAAAGGTCCACTTGGGAACCATTGTAACATAAACAGCCATAATGATGGCTGTTGTAATAACTCCGGCGATATTGGGCCCCATTGCGTGCAAAATGAGAAAGGCCGCCGGGTTGGCCTCCTGGGCGCATTTATGGGCGACTTTTGCGGTGGTGGGTACACAGGAAACCCCGGCTACACCCATCAGCGGATTTATTTTCCCCCTGCTTACCCAGTAAGCAATCCACCCCCCAATCAGTCCGCCTATGCCCGAAATAAAAAGGGCGATAAATCCCAAAACAATGAGCTTGAACATTTTGGGGTCGGCAAAAACGTCGGCGCTCAGCAGGCAACCCAGAGTAAACCCTAGAAACATGGTTGCGCCGTATAAAATAACATCTTCGGTCACCCTTTTAAATCGGGCCATTTTGGCTTCCCGGATAATCACGCCCAAAAAAAAGCTGCAAAAAAGCGGAGAAAAGACAGGAAAAAGAAGGCAGAGCACCGTTCCGCCAACCAGGCTGAACGCTATTTTTTCCGTAGATGAAACCTCCTTTATCTCAAATTCCGACATGGCAATGCCGCGAATTTTTTTCGGCACGGTAAGCTTAATAAGATAGGGGTATCCGGCATAGACAATACTTAAATAAATATAGGCTACGATGCCGATCGGCACAAACAGATGGGGGGCCAGTTGCAGCGATGCGAAAAGAACCATTGGCCCGTCCGCCCCTCCAATAATTGCAATTGAGGCAGCTTCGTTTGCTGTAAATCCCATTGCCGTTGCTATGGGGAAGGTAAGTATGGTGCCAAGTTCGGCGCAGATAGCAAGAAGAAGGCTCAACTTGGGGTTCGCAATAAAAAAATCAAGCTCTGTCATTACCCCAATACCAATAAAAACCAAACAGGCGATAAGACCATTAGAAAACATGAAGGTATAAACCGGTTGTAAAAAATAGACCTGAACACCGTCAATAATGGCCTTGGGGTCGGTCAGCATGGAATTTAAAAACATGGTTCCCACTTTATGAACCTCGGGGTTTGAAGGATCCGGCATCATAAACATGCCGGCGTTAACCATGGCCATACCGATTCCCATAGGGATCATAATCAGGGGTTCCAGTATTTCCTTATATCCCAGATAACAAAGCAGGAAACCCAGAAGTATGAGAAAAACACGGGTTATCCCTATTGTTGCATCTATCTGAGTAAAAAGCTGAAGACCCGGAAAGATGCTGAGAAAATCCATTAACAGCGTTTCCATTTTTTTTCCTTACTTTAATTTTCTTTTTTCTGCAGGATTTTATTAAGAATATTCACCAAACCCAGAACAAGGAGAACGATAAAGGTAGAAATGACATACACATTTAAAGCAAATTTTAAAGAACCCCAGAAAGTATCCACACAAGCCTCCCTATCCTACAACGATGAGAGCTTGTTCTTTTCTCACCGTATCTCCGGCAGCAACAAGTATCTCTTTTACTGTTCCTGAAAGAGATGATTTAATTTCCTGTTCCATCTTCATGGCTTCAAGGATAACGACAATATCTCCGGTTTTGATCTGCTGACCCCTGGTAACGTTAACAGAAACTATTTTCCCGGGCATGGGTGCGCTAACCCCACCGCCTCCTTCGGCAGTTACAACAGGAGGGGTTTTTACGGGAGAAACGGCTTTTGGGGTTGAAACAGAACTTGCAGCGGCAGATACCCCCCCGATTTCTTCTACTTCTGCTTCATAGATGCGTCCTTCAATTTTAATTTTAAATATCCTTACAGCCATTGGTAGTACTCCTCTCTCTTTTTAACACCTTATAGTCTTTTTTTCATCATGCCTTCACTTCTTCCGGCAATTTTCCATGATGAAATTTTTTCATCCACATTTCCTTTTAAAAAAACCCTTTTGATGATATGAGGTCTGTTTTCCATTGCTGCTGCAATTACCGCAAAAACAACCGTGATATGTTGATTGTTTTTTTCCCCATCAACCGGTGGTACGAATAATTTTACTGCTTCTTTGTTTTTTTTGTCTTCATATACTCTTTTTTTTATAAAAGAAAAAACAAGAAACAAAATAATAAAAAACAAGAAAACAAAAGTCGTTCTTTCCATAAAAATCCTTTTTTTTATTAAAATCAATCCATTCTCATTGGCATTATTATATATTTAACATTATCTTTTTTTTCTTTTTTTACAACAATCGGTTTGTTTTCTTCTTCAAAATATTCTATAATAAAATCTTCTTCTAAAACATTTATTATATCAATTAAATATGATCCATTAATACAAAAATTTATTTCTTTTTCTGCTTTATCTTTTAAAATAATATCTTCTCTGGCGCTCCCAAAATCACTATCTTCTGTATGCAAAGAAAGATTATTATCTAAAAATCTAAAATAAACAGGTCTGTTATTTTCATTTGCTATAACGCACATTATTTTTAGAGCTTCTCTTAATTTATTTTTGTCTAGTTTTATTATTTTTTTATTATATCCTTCTCCTGGAATTATTACTTTATAGTTTGGATATTTTTTTTCTAACAATCTTATATATAGCTCAACATCGTTTATTTTTAATATAAATATATTTTTTTTTATATAAACATAAATTTTTTCTTCGTCTTTTTTTTCTAAAAGTATTTTGTATATTTCATTTATTCCTTTTACAGGAATAGTTATTCCCTCATTTAAATCAAATATTTTTTTACTCTTTTCTTCAACTATTGAAAGACGATATCCATCCGTTGTAACCATACGAATAATTCCATCTTCAATATATTCTATAAAAGAACCGCAAATATTTGGTTTTGATTCATCCCGTGAAATAGAAAAAGAAGTAAGATTTATCATTTCTAAAAAAATATTTTTATTCCATTCCTTAAAATCGTTTTTTTCTTCTTCAAAATCAGGAAAATCTTCTGGGGGAAGACCAAGCATTTCTATAAATGTTTTCCCGGCTGAAATAGAAACATGAAAATTGTCTTTTTCTTCTATAATTAAAAATTCTTCCGCAATATTTTTAACTATTTCAAATATTTTTTTTGCATTAAGAGATATTTGTCCTTCTTTTTCTATTTTTACATCAGATAAATTTGTTTTAATTGCTATTTGCAGATTTGTGGCCGATAATGTTATTTTTTTATTTGATGCTTTAAACAAAGCATTAGATGTAATTGGTTTTATACTGTTTTTTTCGACGATTCCCTGAATACGGGAAAGGGCATTTAAAAGAATTGTTTTTTTTATTTTTATTTTCATATAAATACCTTATATATAAAATAAATTTTTATAAATAAGCAGTAGTAGTTTAAATTTATTTTGTTTATAAATAATCTAAGTTTATGAAAAAGCTTTTATTTTTCCTGTTTAAAAGATGTTGAAAAATATTTTATTATGGGTTTTTTTTGTGTTTAAAAAAAACAAAAATAATATTTAACGGGGTTTTATGTTTTTTTAAGAAGATCATCAACAGTATTTTTTATATGAGAATCTTCTTTATAAAGAGTTTCTATTTTTTTTATTGAATGTATAACTGTCGAATGATCTTTTCCTCCAAAAACATCTCCAATCTCAGGAAAAGAGAGGGAGGTTTTTTTCCTTATAAGATACATTGCTATTTGACGAGGTAATACAACGAGATTGTTTTTCTTTTTGCCTTTCAGGTCTGAGACCTTAATGTTGAAATATTTTGAAACAAGTTTTTGAATTTCCTCCGGTGCCGGTTCCCTGTTTTCAACTTTTATAAAATCCTTCAATACATCTTGGGTGAATTCAGGGGTTATGGGGCATTTATAAAAAGAAGCATACGCATCAAGTCTGTTTAAAAGGCCTTCCAAGTCTCGAATGTTGGATTTTACACTATTTGCAAGCAGAAAAGCAACCTCGTTTGAAAGATGAATTTTTTTAGAGAGAGCTTTTTTCTTTAATATTGCTACTTTTGTTTCTGTGTCCGGGGGCTGTATGTCTGCAATTAAACCCCACTGGAAACGGGAAATAAGTCTTTCCTCAAGATCATCAATATCCTGTGGTTTTTTGTCGCTCGATAAAATAATTTGTTTTTTTATCTCAAACAAAGAATTAAAGGTGTGAAAAAACTCTTCCTGGGTTCTCTCCTTGCCGGCAATAAATTGAATATCATCGAGCAGCAAAACATCTATACTTCTATATTTTTTTCTAAAGAGCGGCATTTTTTCATATCGAATAGAGTTTATCATTTCATTGGTAAAAGTTTCTGCGGTATCATAACAAATAGTAAGGCGAGGGTTCTTTCTTAAACAACTTTGAACAATTGATTTCATGAGATGGGTCTTGCCCAGGCCTACCCCCCCATAAAGAAAAAGAGGATTATATGTACGACCTGGATTATCAGCAACAGCAAGACAGGCAGCATGTGCAAACTGGTTTCCCGATCCAACGACGAAATTTTCAAAGGTAAAGGGTGAAGAATTATCCTCTTGATGTTTTTCCTCTATCATTCCTTCCGGTTCGGTCTCTGGCGGTTTTTTTTTCTCTTCCGCCTCCACCACAAATAAAAGTTGTTTTTTTCCACCCGTAGTATCGAACAATATTTCTTCAATAAGGGTTTTATAGTTCGCAAAAACCCAATCAGAAGTAAAAGAGTTTGGCGCAGAAATAGTTAGTTCCGCGCCATTTATTTCAAGCAGTCGCAGGTTTTTAAACCATGTATCAAAAACCTGGGGGGAGGTTTTTTCTTGTAGTGTGAGCAGAATCTGCTCCCAGAAAGATTCCAAGCCGGGCTCGGTCATTTAATTTTTCTCATTCCTATGTTTAATAAAAAAGCGACACCCATAAAACTTGTAACCATCCCGGAACCGCCATAACTGAAAAAAGGGAACGGCACTCCGACCACGGGGAAAAGACCAAGCGTCATAAGTATATTTATTATTGCCTGCCAGAAAAAATAAACCGTTATGCCGACAGCCAGGTAGGTTCCTGATAAATTTTTGCACTCATGGGCTATTCTAAGGCCGCGGTAAATTATAAAAAATACTATAAGGATCAGAAAAAGACAACCGATAAAACCCCACTCTTCAGCCCAAACGGAAAAAACAAAATCAGTATGCTGCTCGGGAAGAAAACGCAGGTGGCTCTGAGTTCCCTGCATGAACCCCTTGCCGAAAAGCCCACCCGAACCGATCGCAATTTTTGATTGAATGAGCTGATATCCGGCGTTTAAAGGATCGAGCTCGGGATTTAAAAAAAATCTGATTCTCACCTTCTGGTAATCTTTCAAAAAAAACCACACGGCCGGCGTCAAAAAAAGACAAGAAGAAAAGAAAACACCGACAAATTTTTTGTTTATATTAACAAAAAAAACCATGGATAAAAAAGTGATAATAAACATGCTGGCAGTTCCAAGATCAGGCTGTATGCAAATTGGCGCGATGGTTAATCCAAGCAATAGAAAAGGCAGGATCATGTCTTTACCTCGGATATCTTTTTGAGGAAGATTCTCGGAGAAGCATTTGGCTATCAGAAGAATAAAAGTAATTTTTGCGATCTCGGAAGGCTGTAAATTAAAACCGGCTACATTAAGCCAGCTCTGCGCGCCGTATTTTGATGTTCCAAAAAAATAGACGAAAACAAGAAGCACGACAGAGAAAGAATGAAAAAAATAAGAAGACCGAAGTATTTTTATGTAGTTAGTGTTTATGATAACCACCATCAACAAAAAACCCAATAAAACCCAAACAAGCTGTTTTGAAAAATAATCAGCTTCAGAAAAACAACAGATACTTTTTAAGTTCACGCAGCCCAGGCCGCATAATAATAAGACGGCGAAAAGTAACGGGAAGTCTATTGAGAGAAAAAGACGCCGATCAACCAACACCCCTATATACCTCTTTTCTTTTTATACTCATAAAAGGCCCTGATTACTTCGCGGGCCACCGGAGCGGCATTACCTCCTCCGCCACCGCCGTGTTCAAGAAACACACTTACAACAACTTCAGGTTCTTCAACAGGAGAAAAAGCAACAAACCAGGCATGGTTTTCCAGGTGGCGCGGTACCGGACGCCCTTTTTCGGGTTTCTTTTTTAAACTGACGACCTGCGCGGTACCAGTTTTTCCGGCAACCAGTGCGCCGGGAACCCGGGCATTGTACCCGGTTCCATTCGGGGCATGCACAACATCACATAAGGTGTTTTTCAAAAAGTCAAAAGTCGTCTCCGCTAAAGAAAACCGCCTGAGAACCTCGGCATTCTCAAGACCATTTTTTGATGTTCGCGCGATCAGGGTTGGCCGATAAACAAGCCCCTCGTTGGCAATGCCGCTGTACACGAGGGCCATTTGCAGGGGTGTTGCCTGCAAAAAACCCTGCCCGATGCAAAAGTTAAGCGTATCCCCTTTTTGCCAGCGGGCTCCGGTTTTTCCCCGCAGCCACCCTGGAGAAGGCAGAAGGCCGGGCCTTTCACCTCCAAGCTCAATGCCGCCAGGGAACCCAAACCCGAGTATTTCGGCATATTTTACAAGGGTATCTATGCCGAGGCGCAGAGCGAGATTATAAAAATAGGTATCACAGGAAACTATCAGGGAGTTTTGCATGTTCACATGCCCGTGGCCTTCTTTTTTCCAGCACCCAAAACGCCTGTTTCCCAGAACAAAATAACCGGGACAGAAAAAAGTATGTTCCGGGTCAATTATTTTCTCCTCAAGCGCTGCGACTATCGTCACAATTTTGAAAATAGATCCCGGTGGCTGCTGGCTTTGTATTGCCCGGTTCATCAGTGGATGATGGGGGTGGCTGGTAAAATAGCGCCAGTTTTCAGGGCTTATTCCCCGAGAAAAAAGGTTTGGATCAAACAGCGGCGCGCTGGCCATAGCAAGAATATGGCCATTGCGGGGATTAAGGGCTACAACAGCCCCGGTTTTTCCCTCCAGCATGTGCTCGGCCGCCTTCTGAACTTCGGGGATCAGCGTTGTCCAGATATCTTTGCCCCCCCTCGGCTCGATTTTAGCAAGAACATTTTTTCTTTTTCCGAAAGCATCAACTTCGGTTTGTAAAAATCCGCAGGTTCCGCGCAGCGTATCCTCCGCCCATTTTTCAAGTCCGTACTTGCCGATAAGCTCGCCGCGGCGATAGGGGCGCGAGCTGCTGAGCGAGATGTCCTGTTGATCTGCTTCGCCTAAAAACCCGAAAACATGAGGTGCCCGCACATCGGTAAGATAGCGCCTTCTGGGTACAACATCGATGGATATACCCGGCAGATCATTTTTTTTTGACAGCACGGTGCTCATTTCATTCCAGCTCAGGTTTTTTTTCAGCACAATGGGTTCAAACCTGGGCCGCCCGCGCCTGCTTTGCACAAGGTCTGCAAGGTTTTCTTTGTTAATAGACAAAAGAGCGGAAACGTCGTTGAGTACTGCATCGATACTGAGCGTATCCTGGGGAATGAGAATCAAATCAAAGGAGGGGGTATTATCTACAAGTGTTTGATTGTCGCTGGAAAAAATATGGCCCCTTGGGGCGGGCAAAGCAGTCTGGCGAATGCGGTTGTTCGTGGAGAGCTCTGCGTATTTGGCACCCTTTATAATTTGTAAATAACATAATCGCAGTATAATAAGAGAAAAAAAGACGGCAACGATAACAACGGCAATTTTAATTTTGCCTTTAAGGACTTTGTCCTGCGTTGTTTCTTTAAACTCAAGCGGCATGTTTGTACGTTTCCGCGCCTGCCCTGCCGGCTGTGTGCTGCGGGTTAATGCATGAGCGCAGCAACGGAAAGACGAGCGGGAACAGAATAAGGGTAAAAAAAGCTTCTCTGAAAACGGGCTGCATTATGTAGGTATGGTGATACTCATAAATAAAGCGCATAAAGAAAAGGAGCAGCAGATTTTTTATCAACAAACATGCCAGTAAAAGTCCGAACATTTCTATCAGGGTGTTGAAGTTGAAAATCCTGCACGGGAGCTTGATGGCACTAAAAACAAGCAGGTAGGTTGCGATAAAAAGACCCGATGGCGCTCCGGAAAGAGTTTCAAAAAAAACCCCGATGATGAAAATAATACAGGCGCCATGCACGGCCGGCAGCGCAACCGAGGCATGCAGCACGAGAAACAGCAGAAGATCGGGCCGTATCCCGTGGTTGCCAAACGGCAGCAGGGCTGTTGTTTGAATAAAAAGCAGGCCGGCGGTGAAGCCGATATAGAGTGCGTATATTTTAAACATGTCGGCGGAAAACACAGCGCTGACGCTGCGTCAGTGCTGAAAACAGGGCCTGTTTTTCAGGCCCGTGCCTCAAGCGGGACGCGGAGCATTTTCAGGCCTGTGCGTGTATGGCAACCCTCTCTCCGTGCAGGCAACGGCGTTCTATGGGCCCTGCCCGGGGAGCGCCTGGGCTGCTGGCTGTCGTTGCCTGTCCCGGTTTGTGTTTTCAGTGTCGTCGCCTGTCCCGGTTTGTGTTTTCATGACAATCAAAACCTCATTCAGTTTTGAAAAATCAACCGCCGGCGCAACGGCAACGTGCTTAAAGAAACCATCCGGATTGTTGCTGGTTTCAGCTACGGATCCGATGAGAATGCCGCCCGGGAAAACGGCATTCAAGCCGGAGGTAATGATTTCATCGCCCGGCAGGACATCTTCTTTTTTTACAATGTAATTAACCCGGCAGACTGTTTCATCCTGTCCTTCAAGAATACCGCGGACCCGTGAACGCTTTACAATAATGTCGACGGTGCTGTTTTGATCGGATATGAGCAAAACCTTGGAGCTGTGAAGCGCTGTATCAATGACTGTCCCGACAACCCCCTGAGGTGAAATTACCCCACTACCTCGCATAACGCCGGCACTGGTCCCCCTGTTTACCAGGATGGTTTTAAACCAGCTTGACGGGTCTCTGCCAATTGTTTTTGCGGGCAGCAGGGTGTATTCAAACTGCTGTTTAAAATCAAGCAGCTCTTTCAGCCGCTGGTTTTCGAGAAAATGCTCGCGCAACTGCTGGTTTTCGAGGATAAGAAACTGTATTTCCTGCCGCAGGCCGGTGTTGCGTTTTTCGACATCAACCAGATAAACATAACCGGTCCAGAGAGCAGTTATGTTTTGGACACACAGGGTTGTCAGGCTGAGCGGGTAGGAGAAAAGAACCTGGAGGGCCTTCTGGCCCGGGAGCCGCTCCCGGTTTTTATCAGCGCCACGCGTAATCAGGGAAATACATACGATTATTATAAAAAAGAAAAAGAAAAATCGTTTACGCTTGAAAAAAAAGTGGAGCATTATTCACGAGAACGGGCGTCAGTCAAAAGCGACGTCTTTTAATAGGTCAAGTTCATCCAGCGCCCGGCCTGAACCGAGCACAACAGCCGTGAGCGGGCTGTCGCAAACGATTATCGGCAGACCGGTTTCCTCGCGCAGGAGCACGTCAAGATTTTTAAGCAGGGCGCCGCCGCCTGCCAGTACAATGCCGCGGTCTACTATGTCTGCCGCAAGCTCGGGAGGGGTACGCTCAAGTGCTATTTTTACGCCTTCGACAATGGTATTTACGGGCTCTTGAATAGCCTCCATGATCTCTACTGAACTGATTTCCAGTGTCTTGGGGATGCCGGTGACCATGTCGCGGCCCTTGACGTCGACAGTTTTAATGTCCTCTTCAGGAAAAGCCGTACCGATGGTTATTTTGATCAGTTCAGCGGTGCGCTCACCGATCAGGAGATTATACTTGCGCTTTATGTAGTGAACGATGGCCTCATCCATTTTATCGCCGGCCGTGCGTACGGACTGGCTGTAGACAATACCGGAAAGGGAAATAACGGCAACCTCGGTGGTGCCGCCGCCGATATCAACGATCATGCTGCCGACGGGCTCGCTGACAGGCAGGCCTGCACCGATTGCAGCAGCCATGGGTTCTTCTATCAGGTATATTTCGCGTGCGCCGGCAGATTCGGCCGACTCGCGCACAGCCCGTTTTTCAACAGGGGTAATTCCCGACGGTACGGAGACTATAATACGGGGCTTGACGAAACTTTTACGGTTGTGAACTATCTGTATAAAGTATTTGAGCATTGATTCGGTGACATCAAAATCTGCAATAACACCGTCTTTCATCGGCCTGATCGCCGTGATGTTTGCCGGCGTGCGACCCAGCATTTTTTTGGCTTCATTGCCGACGGCAAGTATTTTCTTTCCACCGGCTTCTCTGCGTATGGCAACAACCGAGGGTTCGTTTGCGACAATGCCCTTGCCCTTTACATAGACAAGCGTTGATGCCGTACCCAGATCAATGGCAAGATCATTTGAAAGCATGCCCCAGAACCGGTCGAAAAACATAGTCGTGTGCTCCTGTAGGTGTGGGTGAGCCAGAAAAGATAGTGTGAAAACAAACTGTTAACCCTACGTGTAGTACCAGACCTGCCCGATAAGTGCAAGTAAAATTAAAATATTACCGCTTGATAATTTGTAAATATTTTATTAGCATGTATCGCTCGGTGAAATCGCATGCGGCCTGTGGGCGCAGTTCTTAAATTTCTGGTTGCGGGAGAACACATCAATGCTGACATATATGCGTAAAAATGCCGGATCGTGGATTATAAAGGTACTTTTTGCGGCCATCATAATAACATTTGTCTTTTTTTACGGATACAGCCCGGAGAAGGACCCGGGCGGAGCGGTTCTGGCGAGCGTGGGAGAGAAAAAAATCACTGCGGAGCACTATAGAACTGCCTATGCCAACATGCTGCAGATGTATCAGCAGATGTATCAAAATCAAATCCCCGACAGCCTTGCCCGCACGCTCGGTCTGCGGGAGAATCTGCTTGATGAAATGATAGAGCAGGAACTGCTGCTGCAGGAAGCAGAGCGCCGGCGCCTGCGTGTTTCCAGGCAGGAGGTTATGGGCGCGATAATGAAGCAGCCGTACATGCAGGAAAACGGTATCTTCACCGAGGGCAGATACGCCTCGGTACTCAAGAGCATGAAGCTGACGGCAGCAGAATATGAACGGCAGGCTGCGCAGGAGATACTGCTGCAGAGCCTGCGGGCCATGATTACCCAGGCGGTGAATGTTTCAGATCAGGAGCTGCTGGAGATGTTCCGGCTGCGCGGCGAAAAGCTGACCATGGACTACCTGGAGTTTACGCACGCCGATATTACCGAAGACATGCACGTAAGCGAGGAAGAGCTGCGGGCATATTACGGGAAAAACGCTGAAAGTTTCCGTGTTAAGGAAACTGTCGAGGCCAAGTACCTCGTTTTTGACCCCGAAGAATTTGCGGGCCGCATGAACGTCGAAGAGGAGGCTATCAGGGATTTTTATATGGTAGATCAGGCCCGCTTCCTTGATCCGGAACAGATACGTGCCCGCCATATTCTGCTGAAGGCCGACAGAGCCGCCGCGCCGGAAAAAGCGCCGGCCCGGCAGGCTGAAGCGCAGGCTTTGCTTGAAAAAATACAAAAAGGAGCCGACTTTGCCGCACTTGCCAAAAAGCATTCACAGGATGAAGCAACGGCTGCCGCGGGCGGCGATCTGGGTTTTTTCAGCCGGGGAGCCATGGTCGGCCCTTTTGAGCGGGCCGCTTTCGCACTGCAGCCAGGCGAGGTCAGTGGCGTTGTGGAAACCACGTTCGGGTATCACATCATAAAACTGGAAGAGAAGAAGCCCGAACGCCTGCGGCCGCTTGAGGAAGTGCGGGAGGAAATTGCAGGCGAGCTGCAGCAGGAAATGGCCGAAAGCGAAGTGCGCGCGGCATCCCGTCGCGCCTTTAATCGCCTGTTCAACAGCCGGGACCTTGAAGGCTATGCACAGGCCAACGGCTTAGCCCTGAGAAAGACGGGCGCGTTCGCCTTTGGCGGCGCTCCGCAGGACGCACAGAGCGAAAATGCTTTTTCACAGCAGGCCTTCGCCTTGCAGCCCGATGAGCTTTCTCCGGTTTTTTCAATCGGGAAAAAATATTTTCTGATTAAGCTCACCGCCAGGACCCCGTCGCATATTGCGCCGCTGGAAAATGTGCGCGACAAGGTGATTGCTGCTGTGCAGCGGGAAAAGCGCATTGAGAAGGCACGGCAGCTGGCGCAGGACGCCGCACGGCTGCTTACAGAAAACAGCTTTGATTGGGACGCTGCGGCAAAAAAATACGGTCTTGAAATCAAGCAGGCTGAGTTGAGCCGCATGGGCGAACATGTGCCCGGTCTGGGCCGCAACCCGGAACTGAAGCAGGCCGCCTTCAGGCTCGAAGCCGGACAGACCGCCGATCGGATTTTTTCAACAGAGGCCGGCGCTGCTGTGGTTCGTGTGCGCACGAAAACCCTGCCTCCGGAAGACGGCTTTGAAGCCGAAAAAGAGGGCTTGCGCCAGCAGCTCGTTCAGGCCAAGCAGCAGGAAGCTTTTAAAGGCTTTATTCAGGAGCTCAAAGGCCGCTACAGCGTCAGCGTTGATCGGGACCTTTTTGAAACGCTTTGATAGGCCGGAGAAAAACCCATGCAGGGGCAGCCGATAGAGACTCTGTCATGCAAAGACGGGCAGCCTGCGATTGTTATTGATAAAGAGGGCACCTGGTTTTATAACGGGCTTCCGATTATCAACCGGCAGATCATACTGTATTTCTACAAGCTGCTTGAAGCCTCCCCGGCCGGCGGCTATCAGTTGAGAAACGCCCGGGAAGTCTGTCCGGTAGAGGTTCAGGACGCGCCTTTTGTGGTTGTTTCGCTGTGGCTGTCAGTCGGGCAGCCACAGCAGTTTTGCATAAAGCTCAATGATGATACAGTTGAACCTCTGGACCTGAAAACGCTGACTATCGGCCCTGGAAACATCCCCTACTGCCGGGTGAAACAGAGCAGGTTCAGGGCCCGCCTCCTGCGAGCACCCTATTATCGTCTGGCTGAGTCAGTACAACAGGAAGGCGAAACAGCTTTTTTTATCGAGCTTAACGGCGAGCGCCATTATCTCGGCACGGCCTGAGACCACAGTGCTCAAAATCAGCATACAGGATGTAAACCATGAAGCCGGATTGCAGCGCCGAGAGCGGTATCAGCCGTGAGCGGGCCCTGGAGCTGATGCTGCAGTATCTGCCGCAGGAGGCCATGCGCAAGCACAGTCTGGCCGCCGAGGCCATCATGCGCGCGCTGGCGCGCAGGCTTGGCGCCGATGAAGATGTCTGGGGCATGGCCGGACTGCTGCACGATCTCGATTACAACGAAACGAGAGAATGCATGTCCCGCCACGGGCTTGAAACAGAGCGGATTTTGACAGAGCGTACCGTTGCTCCCGAAATTATACAGGCAATCAAGGCGCACAATGCCGACAATCTCGGTTTTGTGCGTTCCACGGAATTCGAACATGCGCTCGTGTGCGCCGAGTGCATAACCGGACTTATCGTTGCCACCACGCTGGTCTATCCCGAGAAAAAAATTGCCGGCGTCAAAGCCGCATCGATTATCAAGCGCATGAAGCAGAAAGAGTTTGCGCGCTCGGTGAATCGCGACCATATTCGTGAATGTGAAAAGATCGGCATATCCCTGGAGGAATTTGCCGTTTTGAGCCTGTCCGCCATGACACAGATAGCGCCGGAGCTGGGGTTATAGGCGCGGCATTGCTGCAGGCACGCTTTTAAAGGAGTGCAGGGGCCTTCGCAGGCCCTGTTTGATCATCACACCGGGGTGCAGGGCCCATGTGGGTATTTTTCAAAACAGTACTGTTAATCGCTGCTGTTCCCGCTCTTGCCGGGTATGCGCTTGCACTGTATGTTGAAATTGCGTCCGCGCTTGATCATTCAACGCAGGCGCGCCTCGGGCTTGCAATGATTCCGGCCGGCATGCTTCTGTGGCTGCTGCTGGGACGGTTTCTGCGTTTTTTCCACGTGTTTGAACATGAAGTTACCCACCTGGTGACCGGCCTGATTTTTTTTATTCAGCCCCGGCAGCTGGTTGCTTCCGAATCGGGCGGCCGCATGGAGATGTACGGCAATAATTTTATCGTCAGCCTTGCCCCTTATTTTGTTCCGCTCTTTTCTCTGGTGCTGATGGCTCTCATGCCGCTGTTTGACAGCACGGTAGGCGTGTATGCCTGCGCAATGCTCGGCCTTGTCACCGGCTATCATGTTATAACAAACCTGCAGGAGTTTTCGCTTCACCAGCCCGACATCCGAAGTCACGGCCCGGTTTTTTCAACAACCATCTGCCTGTGGGGCAATGTGATCGCGCTGGGAGTTGTGGCGGGATTTCTGCAGCAGGCCTGGCCGGGCAGCTGGGCCTATCTTAAAAGCGGGGGGCGTGAGACAGCCGCGATCGTTGAGTTTGTTGTAACGCAGTTGCCGTTGCGCATAGCCGGGCTTTTTTAAAATAATCCGCTGCCGAAGCATTTTTAAAATCGCTAAACCGGCGCTACTCCTCGCTGGCATTTTGATGAGGATATCAGCCCGTGCTGGATTATTTCGGACGGCGTTCACCGGATACCGCCTGCGATATGTGGCGCAATCCAAACAGCACCTGCTCTAAAATCAGCAGTTCATCTGGTTCACTGGATTTCACCAGCGGCATCACAGAGAAGGACCCTCAAAATGCCCAGAGGGACTTCTCACGGCCGGGGCTTGCATGAAAAATTCGAACGTGGTACTTATTGGTGTATTATGCGGCCTGTTTGTTACACTTTAATGATAGCGTTAGCGTGTGTGCTTGTTTGTTTGGGGCACGGCCGGCCGTGCTGTGCGGAGCGGCTCAGCGTTGTTAAAGTCTATACTGGCGCAGAGGCAAAACTTTCTGACGGCCGCAAAATTGTATACAGCGGCATCAGCGTTCCGGGTAAAAAGAACAAACCGTTTTTTCAGGAATGTCGGGCGGCTCATCAGCGGCTGGTTCAGGATGCCTCCCTTATTGTTCTGGTGCAGCCGGGGGCTCAGGACAAGGGATTACGCCGTCTTCCGGTTGTGGCATTCATCGGCACACTTCTTATCAACGCTGAACTTATCCGCCAGGGGTATGCCCTTGCCGGCCACAGCGAAGATGATTTCCGCTACCGCGAGCTTTTTTTGGAGCTGCAGCAGGAAGCCCGCCAGGCGGGCCGGGGCTTGTGGGCTTACCGTGATACGTTCAGTGAACCCTATTATGTCGGTTCCCGGTCGCGCCGCGTGTTCCACCGCCCCGAATGCTCTCAGGCTAAGGATCTGCAGTTTGAAGACCGTGTAATTCTGCGCACACGGGAGGATGCCCTGTCTGAAGGCTATGTGCAGGATTGGCGCTGCAGCCCGCTTTTTAAGGTACCGGATACGGATACCGGTCAAAAATAGCCGCTACCGAGATACTGCAGGTTTTCCCGGATATGGCAATTCAACTCCCCGGACCAGAAAAATTTTTTGTGCAGAGTGTAAAAATGGAGGATGCAAGTAACGGGCAGCCGGTGCTTACCGGCACACGGGAGATATCGGGCGGTGATATTAAGCCGCCGCGCAACCGGACCAAGGCACGTGTCAGGAAGATCGTGCGCAATGGCTGCGAGTTAGTCATAAAGGATTTCAGCCACTGCAGCCTGCTGATAAAAAACCTCTACGGCCGATATACTCTGCACCGGGAGGCCCGGGCCTATGAACTGCTTAAAGGTATTGCGGGCATCCCGGGATGCTTTGGCCTTGAAGGCAGGTATTGCCTTGTCATTAAAGACATTCCCGGCCGCCTGCTCGGCAGTTTCAAGCGCGGAGAACTCAAAGCAGATGTATTTGACCGGCTTGATGCGATTGTGGCGCAGGCGCATGCGCGCGGGGTGGCGTTCGGTGATGTGCACAAGTCCAATATAATCATTACCGCTGAAGGTGATGTTTTTATCATAGACTTTGCCACTGCGTTTTTTGCCCGGGATCCCGGCAGCCCCGGGCTTTTTATGCGCCTGGTCATGGAGCTTGACCGCCATGCCGCGCAGCGCATGCGCGCGCGCTATCTGCGGCTGGCCGCGCCGGTGCCCACGGGATTATTCGGGTTCTTGTACCGGTTAGGCCGGGGGATGAAAGCTGTCCTCAAAAGAATAAAAAAGAGTGTGCGCCAGAGGGGATGAATATGCGTATTCTGGTTGTGGAAGATGATCGCGGCACAGCCGGGTTTATTAAAAAAGGTTTCGGCGAACAGGGCTTTGCGGTCGACACGGCTTTTGACGGAGAGGAAGGCCTGCATCTGGCCGGCAGTAACTCCTATGATGTGCTGATTCTGGATGTTATGCTTCCCGGGCTGAGCGGTTTTCAACTGCTCAAAGACCTGCGCAAGCAGGCAATTATCACACCGGCTATTTTTTTGACGGCAAAAGATGAAAAGCGCGATGTGGTGCATGGACTTGAACTGGGAGCCGATGATTACCTTGTCAAGCCGTTTGAGTTTTCAGAGCTGCTCGCGCGCGTACGGGCCGTGCTGCGGCGGGGGCCCCAAGAGCAGCCCTCGGCCTGCCTTGCGGTAGATAACTTGACCCTGGACCTGCTTACACGCACAGCCCAGCGCGGTGATCGAATGATTGATCTGACGGGCAAGGAGTTTCATCTGCTTGAGTATTTAATGAAAAACAGCGGACAGGTTTTGACCCGCACCATGATTATTGAAAAGGTCTGGGGCTACAGTTTTGACACCGCCAGCAACATTATCGAGGTGCATATTAACCGGCTGCGCGCCAAAGTCGACAGGGGTTTTTCTCCCAAGCTGATTCACACCATCAAGGGCGTCGGCTATGTTCTCAAGGATGTTTAGTCTGTACCGCAGCCGGCTATCAGTCCGGCTTACCGTATATTATACCGTGCTGCTTCTGTGCCTGTTTATGCTGGTGGCGGCGTTTTTCCTGTATCGCCTTAATTCCAAGTTAATCAAAGACATTGACCGGCTGCTGTATGACGAGGCCCGCGAACTGGTAGATGACCTCAATACTGAAAAGGATTTATTATCGGGATGCTCCGAATATGCAGAAACCGTATCGCAGCGCAAATATTATCCAATGTTTTTCCGCCTTCTTGACCCCGGCGGTAATGAAGCCTTCGCGCTTCGGGCGGTAGTTAAAAAGAAACAACAGCAGCTGCTGCGGTATCCTGAGCCCCGCCCCGGGAACAAGGAGTTCTTTTTTTTCAATGTGCCCTCGCGCCGGCCCTTTCGCTGCTACCAGCACAGCATTACTGTTCGAGATAAAGACTATATTTTACAGATAGTTACGCCGGCCGGCCGCGCCATGAAGACACTGCGCCAGATGGCCAAGACAATGCTGCTGGCTTTGCCGGTGGTGCTGTTGCTGAGTCTGCTTATAGGTCTCAATGCCTCGCGCCGCCCATTTGTGATTATGCGGCGTATGAATGCAATCACCCGGCGCATTACAGCAGAAAACATGCAGGAGCGGCTGCCGGTGCCGCAGATTGAAAGCGAAGTGCGCGAATTGACCGAAACCATCAATGATATGCTTGGCCGGCTGGAGGCCTCCTTTCATGAGGTGCGGCAGTTTACCGCTGATGTCGCCCATGAGCTAAGAAACCCTCTGTGTGCGGTTCAGGGCGAAATGGAGGTCGTGCTTTCAAGAGACCGCTCCGCCGCTGATTACCGTGACATGGTTGCCGAAACACTCGGGCGGATCAAAGCTCTGATCAAAATAGTCAATGATCTTTTTCTGGTTTCGCGATTTGATAATCACAAAGTGCTGCTTGAAAAGGAACACATTAATTTCGCCGGCCTGGTGCGGGATTTGTATGAGTTTTTTGAACCGGTTGCGCAGGAACATCAGATCGTCTTCACGCTTGAAGCCTGCCCGCAGGCAGGCGCCGTTGTCGACCGGACGCACATGCAGCAGCTGGTGAGCAATCTTATCGATAATGCCTTGAAGTTCACCCCTGCCGGTGAAAGCGTAACGCTGCGCCTTTCACCGCTCCCGGGCCAGCTCGTTTTTCAGGTAATCGACACGGGGATCGGGATTCCAGAGGAGGATATGCCGCATATTTTCGAGCGCTTTTACCAGGCGGACAAGACGCGCTCAGCAGCGCAGCGCGGCAGCGGTCTCGGCCTTCAGATCTGCAAGCGTATTGCGGAGGCGCATGGAGGGGAAATAACGGTGCGCGCCAATGAAGACAAGGGTGTGACGTTTACCCTGCGCCTGCCCTGCGGGCAACAGGATGCGCTCACGAACGTGTGATCACGGGAGCGTTGAGATGCGTACACTCAGGACCGGCCCCCGTCCTTGACAGGGCAAACATACTTTGTTATAAGCTTGGCATTGCGTTATTGAGGGCGGTTAGCTCAGTTGGATAGAGCGTTGGCCTCCGAAGCCAAAGGTCGTGCGTTCGAGTCGCATATCGCCCGCCAAGGGAAATTAAGCACCCGGGAGTTTTTCTCGGGTGCTTTTTTATATAACGATTTCTCCCAGGGGTTGAAATGACCCAGGAAGGTTGTATTGTTTTTGTACAGGGCCAGCACTTTTCGGTGCCTGAATCTAAAAACAAGGTGCTAATTAAAACAATCGCCGCTTTGAGCGGCGCATAAATTAATCCTCCGGCGTTGCCGAGGCAGCTGACTTCTGTAGCTTTTATTATTGTACAGCAGGCCCGGCAGCAGCGCGTAGGCCAGAGCATCTTGTTGCATCTCAGGGTCAAGGTCCGTTGGCACAAGCTGCCTGTCCGCTGTAACGCTAAACTGAAGAGGTTTCATCTTCGGCCGCTGTACAACCAGATTGTTGTCACGCAGGTATGCGTGGGTATCTCCATACTGCATAACAGCCCTGTCCGGCCGATCCTCCTGCATGCTCACCAGTGAGCGACCGATCATGGGGTGCGAGCAGCTGATACCCATGATGTCGAGAACCGTCGGTGGCAGGTCAATCTGGCTTGCCACCCTGTCATAGGTTCCCGTTTTAATACCGGGGGCAATAATCAGCCCCGGTATATGAAATTTTTTAATCGGGATAAGATCCTGTCCTCTCAGCCTGGTGGAATGATCGGCAATAACCAGAAAAACAGTATTTTCATAATACGCAGCGTGTTGTGCCTTGTCAAAAAAAAGCCCGAGAGCATAATCAGCGTATTTGATCGCATTGTAGCGGCTGCTTTCGCCCTGTTCATACAGCTCAATTCGTCCATCCGGAAATTCAAACGGATCATGGTTCGTGGTTGTCAGTATCAGGGCAAAAAACGGTTTTTCGCCGTGCGCACAAAATGTTTCATGGGCTTTATTAAACAGATCTTCATCTGAAACACCCCAGGAACCTTCAAAAACAGGGTTTTTAAAAGTATCCTGATCATGAATAGCCGTAAAACCATTCCCGATAAAAAAAGACTTCATATTATCAAACGTGCTTTTGCCGCCGTATATAAATTCAGTGTGGTAGTCTAAACTTTTCAACAACTCTGCAAGCGTAAAGAAATCCTGCCGGGACTTTTCAAGTGCTACAACACTTTCCCCGGGAGTTGGCAAAAAACCGGAAACAACAGCTTCAATACCCCTGACCGTGCGTGTACCAGTGCTGTAGAGATCAGTAAACAAAAGCCCTTCCCTGCTTAAACGATCAAGATTAGGCGTAAGGGGCATACCGCCCAGACACCCGACATACTCTGCCCCAAGGCTTTCTGCAAGGATAATGACAAGGTTGAGCGGACGGCTGCGGGGAAATTGCGAGTGGCGGTAATGAAGCAGGGGACTATCGGATGCGGCGATTTCATCGGGTGCAATATTGTTGAGCGACATGACCCTGCGCAGAATTTCGTCCTCTGACATTTTTCCATACACAGCGGATGGATCCTGTTCATGCTTTGTTACCTGATACAAGGCATAGGTAAGACTGTAGGTTGAGCTTATGCCAAGCTGATTCACAAGAGGATGCATTGAAAATGCGGCATCGCTTATATTAACCGGGCGATGGGTCA
>Ga0194127_10001242_pt1 | contig 37836 bp, 35 predicted proteins | sample TA2KigC100mmetaG_FD_148624 | JGI IMG/M metagenome (GOLD analysis project Ga0194127, IMG submission 148624) | Freshwater microbial communities from Lake Tanganyika, Tanzania - TA2015036 Kigoma Deep Cast 100m | ecosystem: Environmental > Aquatic > Freshwater > Lake | place: Tanzania: Lake...
CATTTGAGGCGGACACCTTCGTCATCTTCGGGGGCGATACATAGAATGATTTGCGACACTTCTTTTCGCGTGGAGAAGATTTCGACGCTGCGCAGAAACGCCGCGCGTTTGCCAAGCTCCACAAACGGTTTTTTCCTGTCTCCGCCGAAGCGCAATCCCGCCCCGGCGGCACAAATAATTACAGCAACTTTTTTCACTCCATTTCTCCTTATCGGTCACAGTCCCATTTGGGCGGCTTCTTCTTCGAGGCCGTAGCGTTTCATTTTTTTGTATAAGGTAGTACGATTGATCTTGAGTGCTTTTGCGGTTTCCTGCCGGTTCCAGTGGTTGGCTTCCAGCGCGTTTCGCAGGACGGTCCGTTCGGGGCCTTCGAGGGATTTTTTGAGGCTGGCGGCGGGATAACTTTTGGCCTGCTGCTGGGAGCAATTCTGCACGACCGTCGGGGGGAGGTCGTCGATGTCAATATAAGCGTTTTTACTGAGCAGCACCGCACGTTCGATGACATTTTCCAGTTCGCGGACGTTGCCGGGCCAGATGTACCGCTGGAGACATTCCATCGCTTTTTCGGTGATGCCCAGCCGGGTCTTGTTATGCGTTCGGCTGAAATAGCCCAGAAAATGATTGCACAACAGCGGGATGTCCACCGGCCGTTCCGCCAGCGGGGGGATGTTCACTGTGACGACGTTGACGCGATAATACAAATCCTCGCGGAATCGTCCGGCTTTGACTTCGGCGGCAAGGTCGGTATTGGTTGCCAGAATCACCCGCGTATCGACGCTTTGCGTGCGGTTGCTGCCGACGGGTTCGAACTGGCGTTCCTGCAGAACGCGGAGCAGTTTGACCTGCATGGCGGGTGATGCGCTGGAAATTTCATCGAGAAAAATCGTTCCGCCGTCGGCGGAGGAAAACTTGCCTTCTTTGTCGCGGATGGCGCCGGTGAAGGATCCTTTGGTATGGCCGAACAATTCGCTTTCGAGCAATGTTTCGGGAAGCGCTCCGCAACTGACTTCGACGAACGGTTTTTCGCGTCGGCCGGAGCGGTAGTGGATTGCGCGGGCCAGAAGACTTTTTCCCGTGCCGCTGGGGCCGGTCATTAAAATGGTGGTCCGGCTGTCGGCCACAGCTTCAATGAGCTCGAAGATGCGTGACATTTTATAATCCTGGCTGATGACGTTTTCGAGTCGATAGCGATTCTGCAACTGGTCGCGGAGCTGCTGATTTTCGTTCATCAGGCTTTGCTGTCGAACGGCGCGCTCGACGGTCAGCCGGAGGTCGTCATCGACAATCGGCTTGGTCAGGTAGTCGTAGGCTCCGTTTTTGATTGCTTCGACGGCGCTTTCGATAGTGCCGTAGCCGGTGATTAAGACGACCACTGTGCCGGGGTGGTTTTGCCTGGCAAACGATAAAAGCTCGAAACCGTCTCCGTCGGGCAGGTTCACATCGGAGATAACCAGGGCAAAGCTTTGTTCCTGGAGTTTTTGTTTTGCCTGAGCCAGTGTTCGGCTTGGCGAGGCGAAATAGCCTTCAACCCGGAGAAATTCGCATAACGAATCAAGGATAATGCTGTCATCGTCAACGACCAGAATAGTGCCTTTGTGCATAGCGATTTTACCTTATTTTGAATTTATCGTAATGCCTGCGGAAGCGGGAAGCCGGACAATAAACAGACTTCCGCCCTCGTCGGGGCATTGCACGGAGATGGTTCCCTTGTGTTTTTCGAGGAGGTCTTTGCAGATGGCCAGTCCAAGTCCGACGCCTTTACTGCCGGTTTTTGTGGTAAAGAACGGCTGGAAAATCAGACTCCTTGATTCAAGCGGGATTCCCGGCCCTGTATCCAGGAAAGAGATTTGCCAGTCAGTATCTATTCGTTCAATGGTGACGGTGAGTTTGCCCTGACCCTGCATGGCATCGCAGGCGTTTTTAATCAGGTTGCAAAAGACCTGGAACAGGCTGTCGTTACGCATCTGAATTGTCTGTCCTTCATATTTTCTCAGGATTTGTACCTCAATCCCGCTCAGAGCCGAGGTTGATGCCGCCAGTGCATCCTGAACGATTTTGTCCAGCGGCGCCGGCTCCATCGCCTGACTGGAACTGCGTGAAAATTCCAGCAGCTCGCTTAGAATATGCACCATTCGCATCAGGCCCGTCCGGCTTTGCCGCAGGTATTCCTGGGCCTTGTCGATGTCACCGTGTTCAAGAATTCGCATGGCCAGATTCAGATATCGCAAGATGCCGTCCATCGGATTATTCAGCTCGTGGGCGACTTTACCGGCGACCTTGCCCATCGTGACGAGCCGTTCCGAGTGCGACAGTTCATTTTCTCTGCCGATTTTTTCGGTGATGTCTTCCAGGATAATCATACCGCAGGAAACCGCCCCTTCGGGGGTGCGAATCGGGATACAGGTCAGATTAAGAAGTCGATTTTTTCCTTTGTTCACGGCTCGAACGGCTTCAAATCTTGAGATTTCTCCGTTTTCCATTGCTCTTTCGAGGAGCATTTTCCAGTCCGTCTTTGAATCGACGGCGCAGGCCAGACTCTGGTCGATTCGCGTATTCAGTTCAAGTAAAAGTCCGGCCAAGGCGGTGGAGTGCCGGATTTCGAGGTTGCGGTCAAAGATAATCAGGCCGACGCCAAGGGATTCGGAGATAGAATGAAATAAAAGATACAGGTCAATCGTTTCACTATCAGAGTCACGCGTCTGCGATTCTGTTGTTTTTTTTATCGCAGAGTCTTCTTTTGTGAGAGCTTTATCTACCATAATAGAAAATATAACCAATTTTAGCGTAAAAAGTCAACATTGATGATGAAAAAAAACAACGATTTGTCAATCGGAACAAAATCTACAGTTTCGGATTTCATATAAGTCCTGTAAAAATATAGTAATATAGTTATTTTTATGGGTGATTTTGTGTATGATTATGAGAGAAATCGTCGATAATAAAGATAATAACATGTTTATGGCCGTCATCGTATTTAGTAAAATGGCGGCGGGAGATTTTTAAGCGGCGATTTATTTATTTTATAAGTTAATATATATCAAGTAGTTATATATGTCTCCGGAAATCGATTATTTTCTGTATGCGATGGAATAAGTTTTGCTCCCATATTTCCGGTGTAGAATATCAAGTATAGCTTCGTTGCATGGAGGCAACCATTATGGAATCAGAATCAGACAGAAGAAGGCACAAAAGGCTGCCGGTGAAATTTTCGGTGCTTTGCCAGAAAGTGGGGCTTAGCGATGGCCGATTTTACTCCGGCAATACTGTCAATGTCAGTCCGGGCGGAATGCTCGTTGAGGTTGCCAGTCCGCAGCTCAAAGACGGCGAACTGGTGAGTGTGGAGGTGACGGTTCCGCCGACGGAGGGTCTGCTGGAGTACGGAGGCAGTTTTTCCGGCTATGCCCGTGTGTTGCGCATTCATCAATCCGAAGCGGCGCTGCAGTCCGCCGGTTCCTCCGCCAATGCCATTGCCGTGGAATTTTGCGAGTCCCCCCATCTGCGCGTATAAATTGTCGAGGGGTTTCAATCCGCTATTGCCGCGTTGACATATTTCTCGCGGCGGCTACAATGTTTTTCCATGCGAAAAATTATATTATGGCTGTGTCTGAGTTTGTCTTTTTGCGTCGGCTGCGGAAAGCGGTCTGCGCGAAGTACAATTGTGCCGCCGCCGCAGAAGAGATTAACCGTGCAGGACCTCAAGCCGAGCAATTCTTATCAATTCCAGACGCGGATTATTTTTGAGATTGTCACGTTTGAGGTGCCCGCCGGGAGGGTCAAGGATATCGCCCCGGCGTTGGCATCTTTTGGACAGGCGGAGGTGAGGTTCCGGGACAAGACGTATTTTTCAACAAACGGCCTGAGTCTTTTTCGCGGCAGCAGCGAAGCGGGGGACAAACTGACATCGCAACTGCGGTTTCTGGAGGCCCAGCGTACGATGCGGAGCGATTTGATGACAATAGACAAGGCCGACGAATTGTTTTCAACGGCCGCATTTTCCGTTGAGCGACATATCTTTTCCACGAATTACGAGGATCATACGGTCGGCAAGATGTTTTTGCCGGGGCAAATCGGGTGGCTGATTACACCGACACTGACCATACGCAGGGATGTTATCGGAGCAGCCATGATGCCGGTATATATGTCTCTGGGAGGGAGTAATATCCGGCTGGCGGCGGGACAGAAGGAATATGACACAATTTTTGAGCGGGGGCGGGTTGAACTGCTGATGCGGGAGGGGGATTTTGTGGTTTTGGCGCCGACGCGTCTGACGACACAGACGACGCTCGACAAGATGCTGTTTGGGGCGGACGGCAAAAAGGACACCATGCGATTGTATGTCATTATTTTTTTCGGGACGCAGCAGTAATGACCTCGGCCGGTGCGGGAAAGTCGGTGGTGGCGGTGTGCCGGTGTCCGGATTATGAGCCGGGGCGGGTTCGGTGCCAGGTCGAACGGTGTCTGGAACTGCTGGGCGGGGCGGAAAAATTCATTGGGCCCGGCCAAAAAATCCTAATCAAGCCAAATCTTATCGTGCCTGCGCCGACGGAGCAGCCCGCTCAGACGCATCGAGAGGTTATTATTGCGATGGCGCAGGCGGTCAAAGACCGTGGTGCGAAACCGATGGTTGGGGATTCGCCGGCGTGGGGGAATATTCGGGGATGTCTTGCGGCGATGGGGGCGATTGAGCCGCTGGAAAAAATGGGGGTCGAAATTGTGCAGTTGAACCGGCCGGTCGTGTGCAATATTGACGGCGCGAGGGTTCGCCTGAGTCGGTACGCGCTGGAAGCCGATGCGATTATCAACCTGCCCAAATTCAAGGCTCATCAGCAGCTTGTAGCGACGTTTGCGGTGAAAAATATGTTTGGCTGCGTGGTGGGCAAGGAGAAGCCGTATTGGCATTTCGCCCGCGGCAAAAGCGAACGGCGATTTTGCCGGCTGCTGATTGAGATTTATAAAAAGCTGTCGCCGTCGCTGAATTTGATTGACGGGATTGTGGCGATGCAGGGGCAGGGGCCGATACGCGGGCAGCCGTATCCGTTGGGGTTTTTGATTGCGGGGACGGAGCCGATAGCGTGCGAGGTGGTATGCGGCAGGCTGATTGGGATAGAGGCGGGGGAATTGCCGATGGTGCGGACGGCCGAAAAGATGGGGTTTGGGCAAAGTCGGTGGGATGAAATTGAGATTAGGGGTGATGATTTTGGGCCGGTTGTTCGGAAGGATTTTCAGCGGGCGCAGTTGACGCCGCTGCGATTTTCTCTGCCGCGGATTTTCAAGAGCATCGCCAAACAAATGCTGCTGCTGGCCGGGAATGCGGTGAAGAAGGTGTCGGTAAATAGGTTGACAAGAAGATATGTTTGGTAGAAAATAGACACTGATTAACATGGGCTGACGCTGATTTTAAAATCTGAGGGAAAAAGTTAAATGTCCAATACGCCCCAACTAATTTTGCAGCTTGTCGAGACATTCGACAGGAATATCGACAATTTCAAAAAACAAAACTACAACGAAGCACAAGTCCGGCAGCAATTCATCAACCCATTCTTCGAAGCGCTCGGCTGGGATATGCAAAACAAGGCGGGAATCGCTTTGGCGTACAGTGATGTGATTCACGAAGACGCGATCAAAGTCGGCGGGTCAACAAAAGCACCCGATTACTGCTTTCGCGTCGGGGGAACGAAAAAGTTTTTCGTTGAGGCAAAAAAACCGTCTGTTGACATAAAATCAGACGTCAGCCCCGCCTATCAGCTCCGCAGATACGCATGGTCGGCAAAGCTGCCGCTGTCGATATTGACAGACTTTGAAGAATTTGCGGTGTATGACTGCCAGGTCAGGCCGAATGTCAGCGACAAGCCCTCAACGGCAAGGATTTTCTTTTGTACGTATAAAGAGTATGCCGACAAGTGGGAGCAAATCGCGAATATATTCGGCAAAGATGCGGTGCTTAAAGGATTGTTCGATACCTACGCATCTGAAAAGACAACAAAAAGAGGCACAACCACGGTCGATAAAGAGTTTCTGGCCGAGATCGAAGGATGGCGAAACGAACTGGCAAAAAATATTGCGATTCGCAACGGCAGACTGTCCGTTTATGACCTTAATTTCGCGGTGCAAAAAACCATCGACCGGATTTTATTTTTGAGGATATGCGAAGACAGAGGCATAGAGCGAAGCGACCAACTCCTCGGGCTGATTAACGGCTCAAGAGTATATCCGCGGCTTTTTGAACTCTTTGAGAAATCCGATGAACGATATAATTCTGGCATTTTCCATTTTCATAAGGAAAAAGATCGGCCGGAATCGCCGGACGAACTGTCGGCAAATCTGAAAGTCGATGATGATGTCCTCAAGAAAATCATCAAAGATTTGTACTATCCGTGCCCTTATGAATTTTCCATTATGCCGGCCGAAATCCTCGGCAATGTCTATGAGCAGTTTTTGGGCAAGGTCATCCGCCTGACCGCGTCGCATCAGGCAAAGGTCGAGGAAAAGCCAGAGGTTAAAAAGGCGGGCGGGGTTTATTATACGCCCTCGTATATTGTCGATTACATTGTGAAAAATACGGTCGGCAAACTTTGCGAAGGCAAAACACCTAGACAAATCGAAAAATTAAAGATTTTAGACCCGGCCTGCGGTTCCGGTTCGTTTTTAATCGGGGCGTATCAGTATCTTTTGGATTTTCACCGTGATTATTACGCCAAAGAACCCGCCAAACATAAAAAGGCGATATATCAGGGTAAGGGCAAACAGTGGTTTTTGACAATTGAGGAAAAGAAAAGGATTCTCTTAAATAATATCTACGGCGTCGATATTGATTCGCAGGCGGTGGAGGTAACGAAACTTTCCCTTTTGTTAAAGGTGCTTGAAAATGAGACGCAGGAGAGCTTGAGACTGTTTCACGAGCGGGCTTTGCCGGACTTGGGCAATAATATCAAGTGCGGCAATTCACTGATTGGGCCGGATTTTTATCAAAATCAGCAGCTAACCCTTTTTGACGATGAACAGCAAAGAAAAATAAACGCCTTCGACTGGCAAAAAGAATTTGCGGAAATTTTTGCAGGCAAAACCGGCGGCTTCGATTGTGTTATCGGCAATCCGCCGTGGATATCTTTAACTGGAAAATTTGGCACGGACACTTCCAGCAAGAGTGAAATTAACTACCTCATACGAAAATATTCAGGAAATACATATATGCCTAATATGTATGAGTACTTTGTTGCTCATGGTTTGAATATTGTGGCATATAAAGGTTTGTTTTCATTCATCGTTCCGGATCGACTAGGATTCAATGCGCAATTTGTCTCTTTGCGGCAAAGAATGCTTACAGAATCACAAATTTATTCTATTGTTAATCGAGTCCCATTTCCAGGTATAACTGCAGATACAATGATTTTTGTTTTAGAAAAGACAAATAATCCTGTTAAACACCGACAGGTAAGAATTGGAGAATATGGTCTTGAACAAATGATGACACCTCAATCGTATTTTGAACAATCCGAGGATTTTTCTTTTAAATACTATGATAATTCCGAGGCAATGCATCTTATCGAAAAAATAGAAAAAAATAACAAAATAAGTCGACTGTTTGAGATTTGTGAGTCAACTTCTGGATTTGGAGGTAAATCCAAAGAAATTACATCCTCAAAAATTTCAAAAAATCAAGTAGAGATCATAAAGGGGAGCTCTATATTAAGATATGTAACAAGAGAGTCTCTTTGGTTTGATTTTAAGAAGGAAAATATTACGGGACGAACTACAGATAGAAATAAGCTTGGAGCTGTGCCAAAGCTCTTATTACGTAAAACAGGAGATTCATTTATTGCAACATATGATACAACGGGCATCTACCCCGAACAATCATTGTACTTTCTTTATGACAATCATACAAATATAAGCTTCAAATACTTGCTGGGGCTTATAAATTCAAATCTCTTCTCTTTTTATTATCGAAATCGGTTAATTACTAACAGGAGAAGCATTGCTCAGATTAAAAAAATGCATTTAGATACTCTTCCCATTCGTACAATTGATTTTTCCAACAAAACTGACAAATCCCTTCACGACAAGATGGTATCTTTAGTCGAGCAGATGTTGGAGTTGAATAAGAAGCTTTCGGGGATAAAGAATCCTGATGAAAAAACGCGGCTGCAGCGACAGATTGACGCCACCGACACCCAAATCGATAAACTTGTTTATGACCTCTACGGCCTGACCCCCGAAGAAATAAAAATCGTCGAGGGAAGCTATGTAAAATAAAAGGTCAGACACTTATCCCGTAAACCTTCATAAAACCATTGCTTATATTTTTGAATCTTTCCTCCAACACTTTGCCCTGCGTCTTGTCCTGCGTAGCTTCAGCGAAGCGGGAAGCCGATTTCTTCGTAGCTCAAGAGTGAAATAAAATGGCGAAGTAGGGTTAACGCCCACTTGCCGCGTCGAAGTTTTCGTGCGTTTCGTGGTTTATATCTTTGATTTCTCAATTCTAAATTCTGCATTCCTAATTCGCAACACGTTTTATCCATATAAAACGTGTTGCGATTGCACTATCCTGCTATCTTTAAAAATTCCATAATTCTTTAACTCTATTTTCCGTAAAGACTTACAGTTTTCACGCCCCGCAAAAATCACGAATTTTCGACACAAATATGCAAGTAGCGGGGTAATTATGGTGGGCTGTTTTTCCGCCCTTGTGGTTCTTTGAAATATAGGCTCTGTAGGGTAGGTCATTGACCCACCGATTCCTTCTATGAACTCTTAACTATGGACTCTTGGCTTTAAAAAAAGCCAATCTAAAGCCAAAAAGTGAGCAAAAATGAATGTCAAATATGCCTCAAAACCCAATTTCAACCCAAACGAACCCATTAAGCCAATTGTGGATAACTTTCGGGTGGCACATCTTCCCCGTAAGTGTCAAGACGCAGCGAGAAGGTGTTGTTTTGTTGCTTTTCTTTTCAATCGAAAATCGACAATCATCAATCGTCAATTGCCAGAACGAACCCAATTTTTTTACGACAAAATATGCGTTATCAGTATCAAAAACGTAGAAATGGAGGCTAAAAACTTACCCAAAAAAACGAAACGAACCCAATTGTGGATAACTTTCAGGCGGCTTGCGCCGCCGCGCTTTTAGAGATTACCGAATTTTTTACTTTGTGGTTTTTCGGACCTCTTCTTTAATCCGCTGGATATGGCCTCTGCCGAGGGCTTTGACTTCACAGCCGAGTTCAAAATACCGGCGTATCCTGTTATCATCAAGTATGCCGAAACAGTCAATGACGGCCAGAGGACGACCCGCCCATTTAACAATCTTGTCGGGGTCAAGCTGCAGGTAGGGGCTATGCGGAACGGCCAATATCACCGCATCTGCTCCCTTAATCGCCGTTTGAAGGTCTTTGAGAACCTTTGTATTCATCAGTTCGTCCTGATTTCGGAAGAATCTCGACCATGAATGGCCGGGGGCGGGATAGGTATCCTGATTTTCCAGTTCGAACCAGTGGTCCAGATAGGGGTCGTGTATTCGCATTTCCGCGTTCATCTCGGTCAGCTTTCGTACGACAATCTCGGAACCGCTGTAGCGGGTATCGGCGACGTCCTGACGGTAGCTTGCCCCGCAGAGCAATACGGAAGCGCCGGCGACCTGTTTTCCCATATTGCGAAGGGCGTCGCGTGTCAAGTCGGCGACGTGCAGGCCCCGCGTATCGTTGATGTCGATGGCCATCGTTGACATTTTAAATATATCATCACTGAAGCCGAGGATATGTTTATACGCCCAGAAGCCCAGCCCGCCGTCTTTCGGGAGGCAGTATCCGCCGATGCCGGGGCCGGGGAATATCATATTGCTGTGAGTGGGGCGCATCCGGATGGCATTGATGACTTTTATCAGGTCAACGCCGTTGCGTTCGGCGAACATGCTCCACTCGTCAAGGAACGCCAGCGTTGTCGCTCGATAGGAGTTTTCCACGATCTTGGTGGTTTCCGATTCGATGGGGCGGTCCATGACGGTCAGCGGGAATTGTTCGGTATTGAGAACTTCGCGCAGGAATTTTTCCACGCGGGCTCTTGCTTCGGCGTTGCAGCCGGAACAGACGCGCCAGAAATCGCGAATGGAGGATACATAGTTTTTGCCCGGCATGACCCGTTCAAAACTGTGGGAAAGCAGCGGTTCGGATTTTATGCCGCGGGCGGAGAAGGCTTTTTTCATTATCGGCCAGGCCACAAACTCCGTTGTTCCGGGCGCTACGGTTGTCTCGATGAGCGTCAGGCAGTCCGGCTGGACTTTTTCGCCGATTACCTTCATCGTCGCTTCCAGCGCCTTCATCTCGGTTGTGCCGGTGCGCATATTGCCGAGTTCACTTTTCGTGTAGTCGCACTGGACATCGATAACGACGCAATCCGCAAGTGCCAGACAATCGCTGTTGTATGTTGCAGCCAGTGTTTTCTTCTCAAGGACGCAGCGGGATATCATCGGGTCAACTTCCGGGTCTTCGGCCTTGACCGGCGACTGGCCCCTGTTTATAAGCGGTATCTTCCAATAGCTTCTTGGACTTGGACGCTGGCAGCCGATGACGAATTTGCTGGGCTTGCCGGTCTTTTTATCCACGGTATCGGCGATAATGGCGGCCATCACGGCGCCGACAAAACCTACGCCCATGACCACGACGATTTCTTTGCCTTCCGTCCTCGCCTTTTCGACAAGCTCCTGAATACGATTGAATTCATCGCGGTATTGGCTCTGTGCAGGAATTTCGAATTTTTCACCCGTCGGACTTATTGAATACTCAACCATTTCATTCCCCTTATAAAAAATTCTTCCGCGTTATCTTCTAAGGCCATCGGCCATTCATCCGGGATTTTGCATATTCAACGATTCGCTGCGCAACTCTGTCCGCCAGTTCGATGATAATATCAAAATCTTTCTCGAATTACAACCCACTTTATAAGTTATGGTTTCGAGAGGGGGTCGGAGAGGAAATAAGCGCCGAAGCGGAGAGTTGTCTGAGTGTTCAATATCATCTGAACTTCGGCATAGTGGAGCGGATAGGTAAATTCATCTCCGTATCCATTCTCACAATCGTACTCATTCCACGGGCGATAACACAATGGGGCGGCAAAAGGTCTGTCGCGGCCATAACTATAATATGGCCATGGATGGACTTCGGTGCGGAAGGATACCTTTTTCTGTCCGACGAGGGGGGTTGGAGGCGTTTTTCCCTGATATAACCAATTCAATGCCAATGTGCCGGTAATGGCATTGGTTTTGGTGACGGCAGCGGTGTTCGGGTCGGTGACGGAAGGGAGTAATTTGACAAGTGACATATTCGGGTCACAGATGGTCTGATTCGGGTCTGTGGATATGGTCGCGTGCGCATTGTATGCCGCGGCGAAACCGAGCAAAACATATCCCGCAATCGTCCATCGGATTATACCGATGTTTATCATTGCCATCCTTCGATTATACACTTGAAACGGTTTTTATGAGACTGATTATGAACTTATTCGGAAACAAATGACCCCTGTTAAAGAAGGACAGTAGTATAATGAAAACGCAGGGATAAGCAAGCAGATTTTCTGAAATCGCGGGGTCAAAACAGGGGGTAAAAAGCAGGATGAAAAAAGGTGTCAAGATGTATAGGATTCTGGTATAATAAGTTTGGAAGGTCGCGGCGGACAGTCCGCTGCGGCTGAAGCGTCATATCTTACAACAACAGGAGAGCCGATTATGTTTGAAACACTGGATAAGTTATTTCTGGCGGGGCTTGGGGCGATGTCGATGACGAAGGAAAAGGCGGAGCAGATTTTTGACGAATATGTCAAAAAAGGCGAGGCTCAGCGTGAACACAAGAACGGCTTTGTCAAGGAATTGCTCGATTCGGCCAACAAGACCCGCGCGGATATGGAAAAGCTGATTTCCGAGCAGGTGAAAAAAGCCATCGCCGCCAATCCCATCGCCACCAAAGAAGACATCAAACGCATTGAGCAGAAGCTGGATCAAATTCTGGCTGCGAAGGGGAAATAAACCTTGCTGGAACTGTTTGGCGGAATTCGGCGGACGTTTGTCCGGCTGGCCCGGTACCGTCATATTATGACGGTGCTGATGAAGTACGGCTTTGAGGAACTGGCGGGTCAGGTGGGCCGGCATTTGAATGTGGGGTTCGGCTCCAAGGGAATTCCTTTAGCGACGCGGCAGGAAATTGCCAAGGCCAGTCTCGCCCGGCGGGCGCGTCTGGCGATGGAGGAGCTTGGGCCGACGTTTATCAAGCTGGGTCAGTTATTAAGTACCCGGCCGGACTTGCTGCCGGCGGAGTTTATTGCGGAACTGGAACTCCTGCAGGACCAAGTCAGCCCGGAAAAGTATTCACGCATCCGTGAAGAAATCAAACGTCAACTGGGGGCATATCCGGAAAATATTTTTGAGCGATTTGACACGGAACCGATTGCCGCGGCCAGTATTGCGCAAGTGCATCGGGCTCGCACGAAAGACGGGCAGGAAGTGGTCGTCAAGGTGCGCCGGCCTGAGATTGTCAAGACGATTACGGCGGAACTGGAGATTCTGCGTGACCTGGCGAAATTGGCGCGGGGGCGACTGTCCCTCGGGACGGATACGACGTTTGACCCGCAGCGAATGGTACGGGAATTTTCGCAGGCGGTGCATAAGGAAGTGGATTTAGCCAATGAACGGCGAAATCAGCAGCGATTCGGGCGGAATTTTGCCGATGATACGACGGTACACGTTCCGCAGGTGCTGGAGCAATACTGTTCCGAAGGCGTGCTGACGATGGAATATATCGACGGCATCAAGCCTTCGCAAATTGATAAGCTCACGGCGGCGGGAATGGATTTGAAACTCCTGGCGCGGCGCGGAGCGGATTTTGTGCTCAAGCAGGTATTTGATTACGGTTTTTTCCATACCGACCCGCACCCGGGAAACTTTTTGGTGATGGCGGATAATGTTTTAGCGCCGCTGGATTTCGGACAGGTGGGCCGGCTGACCAACGAAGATACGCTTTTATTGCAATATATTGTACTTGCGGTTGTCGATGGTGACGCATGGCGAATCGTGCATGGGCTGGAACGGGCGGAAATGCTTGGCGAGCAGGCCAGCCTGACAGAACTTGCGCGGGATATTGAGGATATTTTCAATACCTACGCGGGGCTGCCGTTGAAAGATATTCCGTTTCGCGAGGCGCTGGCGCGGGGTTTTGACATCATTCGGCGGTATCAACTTGGGGCGCCGCGTGATTTTACGCTGATGCTCAAGAGTCTGATGACGATAGAATCTTTCGCTCGATCGCTGGATTCGGAATTTCAGATTATTGAGTGCCTTAAGCCGTACGCTCGTAAATTTGCGATGGAGCAGGTCAGTCCGAAAACGATGCTCGACCAGATTAAGCGGGCAGCAATGGGGGCGGGCGAACTGGCGGGTCGGCTGCCGGAAGATGCGGCGGCGATTATCAGTAAATTCCGGCGGGGACAATTTAAGGTGCATATTCACCATGAGCATCTTGAAGAACTGGCACAGACGCTCGATAACAGCTCCAACCGCATCAGCTTTGCGGTGATTATCGCGGCGCTGCTGATCGGGTCGAGCCTTCTGGTGGCACAGGATGGGACAGTGCTGGGACTCATCAGTCTTCAGGCGCTGGGGGTTCTGGGCTATCTTGTCGCCGCCGTGATAGGAGGGTGGATTTTGGTGTCGATACTGCGCAGTCGAAAATATTAGAGCATCTAACAAAATGCCTTTGCATTCAAGCGGCTTATTTTGCGTCCGGCGGCGTTGGCCGGGCCAAAATCGTCCTCGACGTAGTATTCCGCTACGCCTGCGGCAATTTTGCCCCGTCCGCCTTGCCGGCCACAAAATCGCTCGCTTTCGGTGCGACAATTCATTTTGTTAGAGGCTCTTAAAATAGTAAAAACCTAAGATAAAAGAAATCAGATAAATACAGCAATAAAAAAGGCGGCTTTTGGGCCGCCTTTGGAGTTTTGGGTGTAAATAGTTCTTAGGGTTTGACGACATTGACACGTCGGCCGGTCATCTGGACGACGCCGTCGGCGGTTGCGAAAATGGTGTGGTCTCTGCCCATTCCGACATTATAGCCGGGGAAGAACTTTGTGCCTCGCTGGCGCACAATGATATTGCCGGCGATAACGGACTGGCCGCCCGCCATTTTAAAGCCCAGATACTTCGGCTGACTGTCGCGTCCGTTTCGTGTTGAACCTTGTCCCTTTTTATGTGCCATATTGAAACCTCGTACTTTTGTTTCGTTTCTTTCGTTATTTACAAATCAAGAGCTACATAAACTAACGATTTCCCCTGGCTTTGTCCAGAAAAAATTTCGGTCTTTGTGGAAATTGTGTAAGTCGTTATATTAAAGAAGGTTAAGATTGAGTATAATGTCACCCCTTCGGGCTGGAGAGAGAGGAGGATTTATCCATTATTTCGAGGGCCTTTCACCTCCGGCTATTTTATTTGCCCCCTTCGGTGTCTGAAAAAAACAGTTTCTGAATTACTTTTGGGTTGTATTTTTTGGGTTTTCTGTTTACCTTTTCGTTTTAAAAGTAAACTGTTTAAGCATTCAAAAGATATACACACAGGAGGCGACAATGAGTAAAGGCGGTTATGCGGCGGTGGATTTGGGTGCCGAGAGCGGGCGCGTCATGCTGGCAGAGATGGACAAGGGTAAACTGACCTTGCGGGAAATGCACCGTTTTGCCAATGGGCCGGTCGAGCAGGGGGGCGCTCTTCACTGGGACTTCGACAAGCTGATGAAGGAAATCACGGCGGGGATTCAAAAGACCGCGGCGGCATGTAAAAATATTCGGAGCATCGGTGTAGATACGTGGGGTGTGGACTTCGGGCTGCTGGACAAGAGCGGGAAGCTATTGGAAAATCCGTATCACTACCGCGACAGCCGGAACGACGGAATGATGGATAAGGTTTTTTCGATTGTTCCCAGGAATAAAGTATATCAGTACACCGGCATTCAGTTTATGCAGTTCAATTCGCTGTATCAGTTGTTTGCATACAAGACGCAGAAGCCGGAGGTGGTGGCCAAGGCGGACAAGCTGCTGTTTATGCCGGACTTGATTACCTACGCGCTGACGGGTTTTGTCGGGGCTGAGTACACAATTGCCAGCACGTCGCAGATGATGGATATGAAGACCGGCAAATGGTCGGATGGATTGCTAAGGGCGCTGGATTTGCCGCGGGCGATTTTGCCGCAGGTGGTGATGCCGGGGGCCAAAGCGGGTGTGTTGAAAAAAGAGTTGGCTGACAAGCTCGGCTGTGCGCCGATTCCGGTTGTTGAGGTCGGTTCGCACGATACGGCGTCGGCGGTGGCGGGCGTGCCGGCGGGCGGCGACAAAAACTGGGCGTACCTGTCGAGCGGGACGTGGAGTTTGATGGGTATTGAAACGCCGGGCGCGATTATCAATGAAAAGAGCCTTTCGCTGGATATGACCAACGAAGGCGGTGTGCTGAATACAATTCGGCTGCTCAAAAATATTATGGGATTGTGGCTGGTGCAGGAATGCCGGCGGCATTGGGCGAAAGAGGGCAATGAACTGGATTACGGTCAACTGGCGGAAATGGCCGGGAAGGCCAAGCCGTTCCAGGGGATTATTAATATTGAACAGCCGGAGTTTATGGCTATCGGGGATATGCCGGTCAAGATTAACGCATACCTTGCCAAAACGGGGCAAAAGCAGATTCAGGACAAGGGACAGATGATTCGCGTGATTCTGGAAAATCTTGCGGCGCGGTATGCCGAGGTGATGCGAATGCTGGAGACGCTGTCGGGTAAGAAGATCGAAATGCTGCATATCGTCGGCGGCGGGACCAAAAATGAACTGCTGAATCAATTCACGGCCGATGCGACGGGCAAGACCGTTATCACGGGTCCGGTTGAGGCGACGGTACTGGGCAATGTTTTGATGCAGGCGGTCGCGGCGGGCGACATCGCCAATCTTTCGGCCGGTCGGAAAATTATCGCCGATTCGTTTGAGATGAAGACATATAAACCGTCCGGTTCGGGCGAATGGAAAACGTTTGTGGAGAAATATTGTACGCGAAAGTAATACTCGCGTATTCGTGAAGGAGCGAATATGAAGAGCGTATGGCGCAACGGCCATTCGGAGGGCATTGAGTACTGGCTTCGGCTTACCCATGCGGAAGGGGTGGGGCCGGTGCTGTTTGCACGTTTAGTCAAGCAATTCGGTTCCGTGGAAAATGCGCTGGGCGCGTCGGTCAGTGCGATGATGAAAGTGGAAGGCGTTGGCGATGTGACAGCCGGGAAAATCGCCCGCAGCCGGGACCGGTTTGACGCGGCTAAAGAACTCGACCTGGCCAACAAGTACAAGGTTGTGTTGATTCACTGGGAAGACGAACGATACCCGCCTGCGCTGAAAAGTATCTATGATCCGCCGCCGGTGTTGTATGTGCGCGGGACGCTGGAACGTTCGGATGCTTTGTCGGTGGCGATTGTGGGTTCACGGCGGTGCAGCACGTATGGTTCGGAGCAGGCGTCGCGGTTCGGCTACCTGCTGGCGTCATCGGGTTTTACGATTGTCAGCGGTCTGGCGCGGGGGATTGATACGGCGGCTCATCGCGGTGCATTGAGTGCAAAAGGGCGAACGATAGCCGTGCAGGGGTGCGGACTGGCGAATGTATTTCCGCCTGAAAATGAAAAACTGGCGGTACTGATAGCCGAATCCGGGGCGGTGATCGGGGAGTTGCCGATGGACTATGAGCCGCTGGCGGAAAATTTTCCCGCACGCAACCGCATCATCGCGGGATTGTCGCTGGGGACGCTGGTGGCGGAGGCGCCGTACAACAGCGGGGCATTGTTGACGGCCAAGGCGGCGCTGGACTATGACCGCGATGTGATGGCGGTGCCGGGCAAGATTGATTCCCCGTTAAGCGGCGGGTGCCATCGTCTGATTAAAGACGGCGCCCGGCTTGTGGATTCGGTAGAGGATATTCTTGATACGCTGGGCTGTGTGGGGCAGGGACTTAAGAGTCATGTTGCGGATTCGGCACAGCAAGCAGAGGCAGAGGCGCAGGCGATGCTGTTTGACTCGGCTCGGCTGAATTTATCCACAGCGGAAGAGGCGGTTTGGGGCGGTTTTGACAGCGAGCCGATACACATCGAGGAAATCATCGCCAAATCGGGCCTTGCGGCGGGGCGGGTACATTCGGCCATCATTAGCCTGCAATTGAAAGGTCTTGTTAAACAATTGCCCGGCGGAATGTATGCAAGGAAGAGCGTGTAAAAGCGGAGTATAGTGAAAAACACGGCAGGAGGTTTTACAATAATTGTCTGAAACGACGACGGCCGGATTTAATGCGGTGGTTCGTGACTATCCAATACGTGGCGAAATAGCCCATGATTGCAAACAGCGTCCCCAGTACAAAACCGCCGATGGTTACTTCCAGTCCAATTTTTCCGAATACGACGGCGACTTCTTTCCAAAATGCTGTGGTATGCAGCCGGGTTACCATATTGCTGAGGGAAAAAATATGGCTAAGCAGGTCTCCCACCTGGCCGGGCTGTGCGTGAGAGGGATGAAATCGCCCCACCGGAAACCGTCCCGCCAAATAGGCCGAGCCGTAAATCGGCAATAACGTGAATGGATTACTGATCCACACCCCTAATACCGCCAGTATCTTGTTGGCCCGAAACAAAGCCGCTATTGCTAAAGCCAGAATCATGTGCAATCCCAGAAGCGGTGTGAAACCAATCCACAGTCCCACCGCAATACCGCGGGCAATCCGCTGCGGCGTGTCATAGACGTGCAGAATACGGAACTTGACGAATCCGACCGCCGGGCGGAATAATTTTCTGAAAAATTTTTTATTTTGCAGTTTCATTGTTGGCAGTCGTATTTTTTATCCCGTTGCTTCCGTCTTCACTTCAGTGCGATGCAACAAATACGTTCTGATATTTTTGAAAATTATTCCTTGACCATGGGGTTGTTTTGCAGGCGGAATCGTCGTCTGCCGGATTTGGCGCGGTGGTTCGTGACTATCCAATACGTGGCGAAATACCCCACGATTGCAAAGAGCGTCCCCAATACAACTCCGCCGATGGTTACTTCCAGTCCGATTTTGCCGAACACCACCGCCACCTCTTTCCAGAACGACGCGGAGTGGAAAGAAGTCAACAGGGTGCTGAAGGAAAAAATGCGGCTGAGCTGTTCTCCCACCTGAGAGGGCTGGACGTCAGGATGAATTTTTCCTAACAGAAACCGACCTATCAGATAGCACGGCCCATAGACCGGCACCAACGTAAAGGGATTGCTCAGCCAGACACACATCACCGCCAGCGCCTTGTTGGCTCGGAACAAAATCGCACCGGTCAGGGCTATAGCCATCTGTATTCCCATAAGCGGCGTAAACGCTACCCATAACCCCACTGCTATCCCGCGAGCAATCCGCTGCGGCGTGTCATCGACGTGCAGGATACGGAATTTGACAAACCCTACGGCGGGGCGAATCAGTTTTTGGAAAAAAGTTCTGCTTCGCAGTTTCATTTTGCCGTCACCGTGTTTTGCTGTAAGACATTTTGGATTTTTTCCCAGACCAATTGCTCGCTGACATTGGCGATCGCATAAGCGGGATTTTTACTTTCCACCGCCAAGCCTCGCTGAAGAGGTTCAATCGCGGCGGTGTTTTCCGGTTTTCTGTATGGCCCGACGCGCAGCGGATTGGTATGCCCGAAAATCAGCACTGTGGGTGTTTTTATTGCTTCGGCGATGTGCCCCGGGCCGGTGTCATTGGATACGACCAGACTTGCGTGCCTGAGCAAAGCAAGAAGCTCGGAGATATTGGTTTGTCCGGCCAGATTGACCACCGGGACCGAAGCGTTTCGTCGGACCTGCTCAACGAGTTCGTATTCCGTATTTGTTCCCGCACCAAGGATTGTCATATTTAATTCCCGCGCGATTTTTTCCGCGATTTTCGCAAACCGCTGCGCAGGCCAGCATTTTTCCATTTGGGCCGAACCGGGGATCAAAACCGCACAGGATTTATCCGATACTCCCGCCTCGGCCAGTTTTTTCCGCATCGAGACCATTGCAGAAGCCTGCGGTAAAATAGTATAAGAAGTGCAAAGCGTTTTTCCGCCCGCCTCGGTGACCATTCGATTATAGTAGTCAATTAAGTGAATGGAATCCAAAGTGGGAGTTATTTTCTGTGTATAGAATATCCCGGCGCATTCGCGGGCAACGCTCATTCCAAATCGACGGGGGCAATGAGTCAGATATGCAAAAAATGCTGAGCGGAAAAGACCTTGCAGATCCAGTACGAGATCGAAGTGGGTGTGACGCAGGTTTTGTAAAAAATGCCACAATGCGGTAAATGCCTTTGGCGAGTACCACCAGTCTCCCATCAATTTACGGTCAAACAAAATCAACTCGTCGATTCCCGGTACACATTCCAGCAGCGGAGCAAATTGCCTGCGTACCAGCCAATTGATCTTCGCCCTGGGAAAGGACGCCCGCAGTGACGCCATCGCCGGCAGCGCGTGGACAATATCTCCCAGCGAAGAAGGTTTAATAATCAGGATATTCTGATAATTCGCAGACCGTTCCATATTTCACATTCAATATCCAAGTTTTTGTTTTGCTGGGGGTATTCTACGACAAAGGTATCCAAAAAGCAAATTTATGGCGTTTTTTCTTTTGGGATTCCGGTTTTTATTGACAAGGAACGGTTTGGCCGATAGAGTTATTTTGAGTCGTACAAAGAGAATAATTTCGAGAGAAAAAAACCTGTTTTTTCAGGAAGGACCGTTATGGACAAACCAGCACTTTCCTCTTACTTTCGCCAACGCATCGGCGAGATCGTCCAGAAAAAGCAGCCGGGACCCTATCTTACCGTGTCGCGGCAATACGGCTGCGACGGGCTTGAATTGGCCGGTCCGCTGGTGGAAAAACTGAATCAGCGGGATGAACAGCGGCGATGGAAGCTGTATCATAAAGAACTGTTGAAACAACTGGCGGAAGATACGGGGCTGACGGAAGAAATCATCGAGAAAGAACGTCTTTCCAAACCCAGTCTGCTGAAAGATTTTTTGCGAGGACTGCTTAAAAGCAATGTTCCCGACGGCTATGAAATCCGCAAAAGTATTACGATGATGGTTCGCACGGTTGCCTTTGAGGGCTACGCGGTTATTATCGGCCAGGGTGGAAACGCCGCCACGACCGATCTCGATAACGGCCTGAACGTCCGTATCGAAGCCCCCAAAGAATGGCGTGTCGCCCGCATCAGCGTGCGCGAACAGCTTTCCAAAGAAGCCGCCGCGGCTCGAATGGAAGAAATTGACGCCCAGCGACACTATCTGCAGGAAATATATGAGAAACAAAATCCCCGTCAGCCGGCCTTCCATCTTTTACTTGACAATTCGATGTTCAGCAAGGAACAAATCGCGGAATTGATTTTACTGGCCATGGAGAAAAAGGGATTAATTCCCCAAGACGCTTTGAAATAACCTGAATGAATGTGAATTCGCTGGAAAATGGAGGATGGGAATTTGCGGTTTTCTCTGGACTTGTGAGGGGCTGTTTTTATAATATCTTTGCTGGTCAGTACCGGTTTTTCAGATATAAAAGAGAAAAGCAGTAATCGGATGGTATGATGGAACTAATCAAACAGGTCAAAGAGGCTGAACAACAGGCCAGAGAAATTGTTGAAAAGTCCAAACGGGGCGCCGCTGAAATTCTGGACAAAGCGAAACAGCGGCGTCAGGAACTTCTGCGACAGGGTCAGGAAGAGCGCAGAAAAAGCATCGAGCAGGCCGTTGCGGATGCCGAACGGCAGGGGCACAAAGAAGCGGAAAAGCTGACTGCACAAGGCAAGGCCCGATGTGATGCTCTGCTGAGAGCATCCCGGGGGCAGCTGGACGAGCTGGTCAATAAAGTATTGACAAAACTGTGGGAATAAAATATTTCCTGGAAATCATATCTAAAATACGAACATGGATGTTCACAACGGTTGCGTTGAGAAAGTGCGAGATTTCGGGAATCGCGCCCCAAGGGTATGGTTTTGCCGCAAGCGAAAAATCAGAAGCCGCAATTGAAGGTGATGAACTGCGCGGCGATAATGCAGGTGGAGAAATGTTCTGTTTAGAGAGTTGAAAAGGCAAGCTGAGAACAAACAATGTCGATAGCTTCGATGCAAAAAGTGATGATAGCCGCTCACCGCAGCCAGGCGGGCCAGCTCATTTCGGCCCTGCAGGACGCGGGGATCGTGCAAATTCTTGACGCCGAACGGGCAATGGTCAGCAAGGAATGGCCGGAACTGGAGATGGAAATCAAGCGTCCCAGGGAGATGGAAGAACTGGTCGGGCGGCTGGATAAAGCCGTTGTTTTTTTGAAACAGTATATCAAAGACAAAAACGGGCGGTCGGTTTTTCAGCCGCTGATTGAAATTGATAAAAAGACCTATACCGACATCGTTCTCGGCTCGTCGGCCCTGATTTTGCTGGAAAACACGGAGCAGACGCAATCGGCTATTGAGAAATTAAACAGCCGGGCCGAGGCGATTCATTCGGAGGTTCAAAAGTTATCGGTTTGGAAGGATTTACAGACGCCGGTGGAGCAGCTTGGGCAGTTGAATAGTACGGTTTGCTTAGCGGGGATTTTGCCGAAGCAGCATTTTAATGCGGCGGTTGAGGCCGTGTCACAAATCGGTGCGGCGGTGCAGGTGGTTGGCGGTACAGTGACCATCCAACCGTGCCTTGTGTTTGGGATGAAAGAATCTGCCCAGGAAATACAGAAAATCCTGCGGTCATTTGAGTTTGAAGCGGTTGGATTTGAGTGGCTTAAGGGAACGGCGGCGGAAAATCTGTCTCAACGGCAAAATGACCTGGCGCAAATTGATACAAAGCTCAAAGAGGCTTTTAAGGCGGCGGGGCAGCTGGCCGGTGAAAAATTAAAGCTGGAGATTCTGGCCGACCATTATCAAAACGTTCTCGTTCGCAAGCAGACGCAGGCGACGGCCCCGGCGACGGAAACGACACTGTTTTTGGAAAGCTGGGTCAGAAGAAAAGATTATCCGAAGTTGGTTAAAATTCTTGAATCCTTTGACGGAGCGGATGTGGTATTGATTGGGCCGGCGGAAGGCGAAGAGGTGCCTGTCGAAATCGAAAACGCTTCGATGATACGTCCGTTTGAGTCCGTGACGCGATTATATGGTATGCCGATACCGTCTTCCATTGACCCGACGGTATTTTTGGCTCCCTTTTTCGCGTTGTTTTTCGGATTATGCATGACAGATGCCGGGTACGGCGTGGTCATGATTATTATATTAACCTGGATTCTTAAAAAACTCCAGGGTGACAAAAAGGCACTCTGGATGCTGATTATATGTTCGTTCACGACCATTGCTTCGGGCGTGATTATGGGCAGTTGGTTTGCCGATACGATTCAAAGACTCCTGCCGCAGACCGAAGGGAGTATCGGGGCGACACTGAATCAGTGGCGGGTCCGGTTGATGCTCTTTGACCCGATGGAAAAGCCGTTGATATTCGTGGGTATCTCACTGGCACTGGGGTACATTCAGATTATCTTCGGGTTGTTTATTTCGTTTATTAATTTGCTCATGCGAAAAGAATACGCGACTGCGGTATTCGACAAATTGACATGGCTGATTTACCTGAACTGTATTTTAGTCTTTGCTCTGGCTAAAGGCGGCCTGCTGCCGCCGGCGGCAGCGACATTTGCGGGGGTTCTGGCATTAATCCAGGCCGGGTTGATTTTCTGGTTCACCGATCGCAGCGGCAGTATGGCCGGACGTATCGGTAACGGCGTATTTGCCGTGTTTAGTACGGTCTTTTATCTGGGCGACATCCTAAGCTATGTGCGACTGATGGCATTAGGGTTGGTTGGAGCGGGATTGGGAATGGCAATCAATATATTAACACGGCTGCTAATGGATATTCCGTATGTCGGGTTTGTGATAGGGATGCTGTTCTTTGTGGTCGGCCATCTGGTTAATATCGGATTGTCCATGCTCAGCGCATTTGTTCATAGTTTGCGTCTGCAGTTTGTGGAGTTTTTCCCCAAATTCTTTGTTGCCGGCGGTGCTGAATTTAAGCCATTGCGAAATGACTATCGGCACATTATGGTTGTGGATCATAATCAAAGCTCCAAGGAACAGTAAATAAGGCATTATGAATAAGAAATCAAGAATGGTTTTTTAATAGGAAAGGTAAAAGCGTATGGAATACGGATTAGCTCTTGCTTTTGCAGGCGCAGCATTTGCAACTTTTTTGGCGGGTATCGGCTCATCGATTGGATTAGGAATTGCAGGCCGCAGTGCCACTGGTATTCTCAGTGAAAAGCCCGAACAGTACGGGTTGATGACGCTGTTGGTGGTCCTGCCCAGTACGCAGGGCATTTACGGGCTTGTCATTTCGCTGTTTATCATGCTGAAAATCAATCTTTTCGGAGGCGAAATGAATGAAGTCTCTCTGCTGCAGGGTCTTCAGATTTTCGGCGCTTCTCTGCCGGTCGGGGTTGCGGGCCTTTTCAGCGGTATCCATCAGGGCAAAATTTGCGCATCCGGTATTCAGATGGCCGCACGCCGTCCTGAAATGGGCGTCAAAGCCGGTGTTGTGTATGCCGCGCTGATTGAATTCTATGCGATTTTGGGCTTTCTTGTTTCATTCCTGCTCATCTTCATCGGCATCAAATAATAAAAAAAGCCGGTAAAAAAAACAGACAAGGAATTAAGAGCGGGATGTAAACGCAATGAATGGAAATCAAATTATAGACAATATCCTTTCGGATGTCCGAAGGCAGGCGGATGAAATTGTTCGTCAGGCCAATGAGCAGCGTGATCTTCAAACCGCTACTCTGGACAGAGAAATGGCTGCCTTCGGCCAGGAAACCGAAAGGCTCGCCCGTGAGGCCGCCGAAAGCCGGAAGTCTCAATTGCTTGCTGCGGTACGAATGCAGAACGGTCGTCAGATTCTGGCGGCCCGCGGTCAGATTCTGGATGAACTGTTTGGCCGTGTGAAACAACGTATCGAGCAGATGCCTGATAATGAGTATCTCGACCTGATGAAAAAACTGCTAGTCAAATGTGTTCAAATCGGCCAGGAAGAAGTTGTCATCGGGAAAAATGAAAACCGGATTAACCAGGCTTTCATTAACAAACTCAATGTCGAACTGCTCTGGCAGGCCAAGGGCGGCCTGCGTTTGAGCGCGACCCGCGAGGATATCGGCGGCGGATTTATTCTGTCGGCCGGCAAAGTGCGGATCAATTCCAGTACGGATGTGATGGTCAGTCAGCTCCGGGATAAAATGGAAATGGAACTGGCTGCTGAATTATTTCGATAAGTCGAACTGATAGACACAATGGACCTGATACAAGATATTACATTGAGTGATTTTTACCGGTACCCGCCAATCGGCGAGGATGACTGGCGGTATATGTATGAGACGGCCCGGGTGCGGACTCTGGAAAGCACAATGCTGAGTCGTGTGTTGCTGGCCGATATGGTTAATACGCCGGATTTCGCCGGCGCGGCAGAATTGCTCAGTTCCACGGAATATGCAATCGGGTCCAGCAGTACGGACGCACAGATTGAACAGATGCTGCTGGAGCGGCGGACGGCGATACGGGTACAGTTTGCCGAATTAATGCTCGACGAAGATCTTGTGCAGTTGATGCGGGCGCGAGAGGATTTTTCCAATATGCGTCTGGCGATTCGCCGGCTGGTGACCGAAAAACCGCTGGGGCTCGATTACAGTAATGAAGGCGCCGTACCGGCGGCGGAATTCGAAGATATCCTGCAGCAGGAGAATTATGAACGGCTTCCCGATTATCTTCAGGATACGGTAGAGGCCGCGGTGCTTGGATATTATGAGAATAAAGATATCCGTCGAATTGATTATAATATCGACAGGATGCACTATCAGTGGAGGATACAGCGGGCCGAAGAATTAGGCTGTATTTTTTGTGTCTCCTTCGGACGTGTTCATGTGGATTTATACAATATCAAAACAATGCTGCGGCTCAAAATGGCCGAACGGGACGAGAAGGATTTCTTCTTTAGCGGCGGTTTTGTTGATATCGATAAATTTGTACAGGGCCTGGCGATGCCGTATGAATCCATCAGCGGCTTATTTTTCGCGACCCCGTATTATGAAATTATTGAAGAGGGGGTTCGTTACCTGAAACAAGAGCAGTCTTTTTTGAAAATCGAACAGCTATGCGACGATTACATGATGGGATTTCTGAAAACCACTAAAGAAATTGCCGCCGGCCCGCAGCCGGTGGTCGCATACTTCCTCATGAAAGAGGCTGAGATTCGTGCCGTACGCATGGTGCTGACCGGCAAGAAAAACGGACTGACGTCCAAACTGATTCTGGATCGGCTGGGCAACTGGCACAGTTAAAATGATTAATGAATAATGTTTAATGGTTAGTGCAATATGGAAGGTAAAGTAGCAGTCCTGGGCAGTGCGGATTTTGTGATGCCGTTTGCGGCGATGGGTTTGGATACGTTCGCCGTGGAGCCGGAATCGCAAAAAGTGATAGAGACTGCGCAGGGAATTCTCAAGCAGAAGTATACGCTGGTGGTTGTGGCGGAAAATGTTGCGGCCTATGCTCAGCCGGTATTTGATACGGTGCAGAAAAAGACAACGCCCTGTGTGGTGGTTGCGCCCTTTACGGCAGAACCATCCGGGGTGGCGACTCAATCGCTGAGCAAACTGCTGAAGATGGCGACGGGAATTGATATCTTAAAATAATCAATTAGAAATTGACTTGTAAGGTAAAAGCAATGGCTGAATTACAAAACGGGAAAATCGTTAAAGTGGCCGGACCGGTCGTGGTTGCCGAGGGAATGCTCGGGGCGCGAATGTATGATGTCGTGCGTGTGGGTAACGACAATCTGATTGGTGAAATTGTGGAACTGCATGGAGACCGGGCCAGTATCCAGGTCTATGAAGATACCGTCGGCATTGGGCCGGGTGAAAAGGTTGTCAATACCGGGGCGCCGCTGAGCGTGGAACTCGGGCCGGGGCTGATTTCCAGTATTTATGACGGCATTCAGCGTCCGCTGGACCAATTGGTCAAGGCCCAGGGAAGTTTTATTCTTCGCGGCAGTGCGCTTCCGGGTCTGCGGCGGGACGTCAAGTGGCATTTCAAGCCCGTTATTGGAAACGGCACAGAAGTCGGCAGCGGCGATATCATCGGTGAGGTTCAGGAGACTACGCTGGTCCTGCATAAAATTATGATTCCGGCGGGGGTGTCTGGCAAAATCGACGGCCTGCGTGAAGGCGATTTCACAGTGGAAGAAACCATCGGCGTTGTCCACGGCAAAGATGGGCAGACGGAACTGAAACTGATGCAGAAATGGCCGGTGCGTCAGCCGCGGCGTGTAACGCAGCGTTTGAATCCCAACCAGATTTTGCTGACGGGGCAGCGCGTCATTGACGCGTTCTTTCCCATCGCGCGGGGCGGAACGGCCTGTGTACCGGGGCCATTTGGTACGGGCAAGACCGTCGTCCAGCATCAGTTGGCCAAGTGGGTCGATGCGGATATTGTGGTTTATGTCGGCTGCGGTGAACGCGGCAATGAAATGACCGACGTGCTGAAAGAGTTTCCCGAATTGAAAGACCCGCACAGCGGTGAGCCGCTGATGAAGCGGGTTATCCTTCTGGCCAATACCTCGGATATGCCCGTGGCGGCGCGCGAGGCTTCGGTTTATACGGGGATTACACTGGCTGAATACTTCCGCGATATGGGCTATTCAGTGGCATTGATGGCTGACAGCACCAGTCGATGGGCGGAGGCGATGCGTGAAATCTCCACACGGCTGGAAGAAATGCCTGCCGAGGAAGGCTACCCGGCATACCTGGGCGCGCGAATCGCGTCGTTCTATGAACGTTCCGGCCGTGTGATATGCGGGGGCGCTCCGCAGCGTGAAGGCGACTTGTCCATTATCGGCGCGGTCAGTCCGCCCGGCGGCGATTTGTCCGATTCGGTCGTGCAGGCGACACTGCACGTGGTCAAGGTGTTCTGGTCGCTGATGGCCCGGCTGGCTCAGCAGCGGCACTTCCCGGCGATTGACTGGCTGACGAGTTATTCATTTTACAGGCAGTATTTGCCGGGCTGTTTCGAGGACGCAGCCAAGGGGCAGGAATTTGCGGCGATGATGCAGCAGGCGATGAACCTGCTTGAGCAGGAATCGCAACTGGTGGAAATCGTGCGTCTGGTCGGCGCCGAAGCGATTGGTCCGAATGAACGGATGGCGCTGGAAACGGCCAAGAGTATCCGTGAAGACTTCCTCCACCAGAATGCTTTTCATAAGGTGGATACGTACACCCCGATTGAAAAACAGTATGATATGATTTCGCTGATTCTGCATTTCCATCAGCAGGGATTGGCGGCGATAGAGAATGGCGTTGAGCCGGCGGATATTTTCAAGCTGTCGGTGCGTGAAGAAATTGCCCGTTGCAAGTATATTGACTATGCCGAGAAAGAGAAAATACACGCCATCAGAGATACCGTTGACCGGCAGATCAAAGCGCTTTACGGCGGGTCGGCGGTCGAAACCGCGGCGTGAACACAGGAAAGGCAGTTGCCGGAGTAAATTATGCTGAAAGAATACAAAACAGTTTCTGAAATTTACGGTCCGTTGATGCTGGTCGAAGGCATTGAGCAGGCCAAGTACGGGCATATTGTGGATATTGAGCTGGGCGACGGGGCAATCCGCCACGGTCAGATTCTGCAGGTCGAAAACGACAAGGTACTGGTGCAGGTCTTCGAAGGCACTGAAGGCGTTAACGTCAAAGACAGTACGGTGCGGTTTCTGGGCAAGCCGATGGAGTTGTCGGTCTCTAAGGATATGCTCGGAAGAGTTTTTAGCGGCACCGGCATCCCCAAAGACGGCGGGCCTGCCATTCTGCCCAAAAAGAAACTCAACATCAATGGCAATCCGATTAACCCGTATGCCCGCGATTATCCGAATGAATTTATTCAGACCGGCATCAGCACGATTGACGGGCTGAATCCGCTGGTGCGAGGCCAGAAGCTGCCGCTTTTTTCGGGTTCGGGTCTGCCCCACGATGAAATCACCGCTCAACTGTGCCGGCAGGCGACCGTTCGCGGCAAAGGCGAACAATTCGCGGTCGTTTTCGCCGCGATGGGAATTACCTTTGAAGCGGCACAGTTTTTCATCAACGACCTGACGAATACTGGCGCGATAGAACGTGCGGCTTTGTTCATCAATTTAGCCAATGACCCGGCGATTGAGCGTATTGCGACGCCGCGTGTGGCGCTGACGTGTGCGGAATATCTGGCGTTTGAAGAAGATATGCACGTGCTGGTGGTGCTTAACGATATGACCAATTACTGCGAGGCGCTGCGTGAAATCAGCGCGGCCCGCAAGGAAGTGCCGGGCCGGCGCGGTTATCCGGGTTATCTTTATACCGACCTTGCAACGATTTACGAACGCGCCGGTCGTGTCAAGGGCAAGAAAGGTTCCATTACGATGGTGCCGGTGCTGACGATGCCGGAAGACGACAAAACACACCCAGTGCCGGATTTGACAGGGTATATTACCGAAGGGCAGATTATTCTGGGCCGGTCGCTTCACCGCAAAGCGGTGGCGCCTCCGGTGGACGTGCTGCCGAGCCTGTCGCGTCTGAAAGATAAAGGCATTGGTGTTGGCAAAACGCGTGAAGACCACGCCGATTTGTACAACCAGCTTTATGCGGCGTATGCCCGCGGCAAGGAGGCCCAGGAACTGGCGACGATTCTGGGCGAAGCGGCATTATCGGCAGAAGACCGGAAATTTATGACCTTCGCCAATCAATTCGAACGGCGATATATCTCGCAGGGGTATTACGAAAACCGCACCGTCGAGCAGACGCTGGATTTGGGATGGGAACTGCTGAGCATGTTTGAAAATGTGGAACTGAAACGCATCGACGTCAAGCTGATTGAGAAGTATATGCCGCGGTTTCGTAAAAGCGCGGCCGGGCAAACCGCCTCGGTGGAGTCGTAGACAATGCCCGCTCAACAAACCGCCAATGCGACACGAATGGAACTGCTGGGCCTGCGGCGCCGACAGGTGCTGGCGGTCCGGGGTCATAAACTGCTGAGTCAGAAACGGGATGAAATCTGCCGGCAACTGGTATCTATCTCGCGAACATTGCAGGAACTTCGTCGGAAAGTTGAGCAGGAATTACTTGAAACCAGCCGGCGTTTTATGATGGCCCGGGCGACAATTGAGCCGGAACATATCCGGGCGGCGATGGAAATTCCGACAGCCCGGTTCAGCCTGACGGTTTCCTTTGCCAGTATTATGAGTGTTCGTGTTCCGCAGCTTGCAAAAGAACTGGAAGGGGATATAATATCTTATGGTTTCGGCACTACCAGCGGAGAACTGGATGTGGCGCTACGGGCGCTGGAGCGATCATTTGACAGCCTGATGGAACTGGCTGAAAAGGAGAAACAGGCACAACTGCTGGCGACGGAACTCATCAGCACCCGCCGCCGGGTGAATGTGCTGGAACATGTCGTCATTCCGGAACTGGGTGAGCAGATTAAATATATCTATCGCAAACTCAGCGAAGCCGAGCGCGACAACATCAGCCGATTGATGAAAATTACCGATATGATCCGCGGATAGGAGAACTTGAAATTAAAATTTGGCGTCCGGGATTCTTGATTTCGCAGTCGGACGCCTGTCATTCCGGCCTTGAGACGGAATCCAGAGCGATTTAGCCGGATTCCCGCCTTCGCGGGAATGACAAATTATGCTTCACTGTTTTTTTAATCGTCAATAAGAATTTTGATTCCGGTTCGGATTTCTGAAATTTTCAATTATGGCAGATAACGGCACCAGCAAACCCCAGACGGTTTTATCCAAGTCGTTTATGACGGCGGGGCCTACGCTGCACTACAGTCACACGAATGTCCATCTGTGCTGGGGACTTTCCATCGCGGTGTATCTGGCGGCCTGTTTTTTCTGGAGCCGGCTGCTGATCGGCGAAAACCCGTCAGTGAGTCTGCTGGGTCTTTTCAAGCCGGAATTCTGGAACCTTGGACGATTTGTCGTCAAGCTGCTGAGCATTTATGAATACCCCTGGCAGATCGTCGTGCTGGGTATTTTAATGGGCATCCTGGCTTCAATGCCGGTGCTGACCAGCCAATTGATGAGCTTTCGGTACAGCATTCCGATGATTATTACGGTGATTCTGGTGGCGCGCCTGGGGCTGTTTGGTGCGGCGCTGCTGGTCAGTTGTGCGGCGGTGGCGTGTCGTCCGCTGCGTTTTCGGTCACGTTTTATTTCCATTGCGCTGTGTATGGCTCCACAGGTGGTTTATTGGGGCATTTTTGGAGGCTACGAAAGCAGCGACCCGCTGCGATGGGGTTTTTCCTACGCGCCGTGGATTTACGCATGGCTGACGTCGCTGTTTGTAGCCGGCGCAGCGCTGGCTATCGGACATTTCAACCGCTACAAACCCGGCCTGACGTGGTTCATCGGCGCGGCGCTGTTAGTTCTGGCCGGCGGTTTATTCTATTTCCAAATCGGCATGGCGGAACTGGATTACCAATTGTATGTCGCCGGCAACAACCCGGACGAAGCCGAAGAATTTCATGACCATTCACTGACTGAAATCCTCAACGAAATTATCGAGGATGAACATACCCGAAGCTTCCTGGTCGGCCGATTCTATCCCACCGACCTGCTGGAACTGCGGAAAAAACTCAAAACCGATATTCAAAATCAGTTGGTCTATGGACGCTGGCCGCTGTGGATCGAGAAAATACTGCCCGCATCGTGTGAGTATCAGAAAAAACGAATTGCTTTGCTGGGCCAGTATGATTTGTTTCTGGAAAAATGGTCTCGCAGCAAACGTGTGCCTGTTGCGCTGTATTATAAAGCGATGCTGAATGAAACCCACCCGGATATTCAACTGTTCGGTCAAATGGAAATGCTGCATTTTTATAATGATTATCCCTATTATGAAAACATTCTCATCTGGCAGGAATTATATGATCGATTTCCCGCCAGTTCCGAGTCGCTGGAGGCCCGGTGGCGAATTGCCATGCAGGAGGCTGGATCGGCTGGAGAGGGGGGGCCTGAAAAATTTGAAAAAGCTGAAGAGCTTTGTGATGTGGCGATTTCGCTGATCGCGGAAGAACTGAAAAAAGCGGATACCCATCCGCCATCGTCCAATGCCGGCTTATTCAGCGCATTTAGCCGACCAGCGGAAACCGCAATGACGACGATAAAATTGCGGAATCTTTCTTTTCGTCTTAAAAAACTCCGTGAATTGATTTGCCGCGATAATCAGGGCACCACGCCGCAGTCCCGACAAAGACTGGCTGAGTTTGTTATGCTTAATCCATATCGGCTGGATTATGACGCCAAACTGATTACGCTGCTGGCGGCGATGGACGTTCAGGATACGTTGCGGGATAATGTACTTCTGGCTCAGGCGATGATTACTTCCGATCCTGTCGTCCGAATGCAAAAACTTATCGAAATCACAACCCGTTTTCCCGGCAGTGACGGCGCCATTCAGGCGCTGTATGAAATCGCCGTGTTAAAAATCGGCGTATGGAAAAGTCCGCAAAGTACGCCGGAGGCAAAAAAAGCGGTTTTGATTGAAGCCCGTGCGGTACTTAATAAGCTGGCGGTGGATTATCCAGCGGCACTCTGGGCTGAACAGGCGAAAAACCTATCAGCAACCCTGCCTGCCTCTGAATAATCGGGCTTTTAGTCCGATAATGGCGACATGTCGCCAAAATACCTAAAACTATTTATCGGACTTTGTGCAGAATGCCCGGTTCGCTTCATCCTCAAAATCAACAAATATCAATTTCGGGCGTTAAAATTCTCTTGTGTCCCCAAAACCCTCCAGATAGATTAAACCCTCTATTGTGTTTTGAGCCGACGTATAATGTTGTGTCCCTGATTTTACTGGCTCTGGCGAAAATGATCAGAAAAGTTATAATCAATGCAGATGATTTCGGTCTGTGCGAAGGTGTGAACAAAGGTATTGTCAAGGCCCATACCGAAGGTCTTTTGACCAGCGCCGGAATGATGGCTAATATGCCTTGCGCCGACGAAGCCGCGGCGATGGCCAGGGCGCTGTCCGGTCTGGGAATCGGCGTGCATTTGAACCTCACGGACGGCAGGCCTTTGTGTCAGGATGGGCGGAATGACTGTCTTTTGGATTCAACGGGCAAATTCATATTTCGCCCCGGCCAACTCAGTTGGCGGTCTTTAATCAGCGCCGAGGTCAGAAACGCCATCAGGGCGGAACTGCAGGCCCAGATTCAATGGGTTTTCGACCACGGCATCAAGCCAACACATTTTGATTCCCACAAGCACATTCACTGTTTCCCCGTCATCTTTCGTATCGTCTGTGCACTGGCCAAACAATACGGCGTTTCCGCGATACGCTGGCCGCTGGAACGACAAAGTTTTCAAGGTGGTTTATGGCCTACGCCGGGGAAAAAAGAACTGGCCTACTCCCGAATAATTCGTATAATGGCCCGAATTAACCGGTATCAGAACGCCGCATATTTTAAAACCAGCGACTTTATAGGAATCGCGCATACCGGACGAATCAGCGTTGCTTTTCTTGAAGCATTCTCGCGGTATCATTCATCGTCGGCGACTGAGATTATGACACATCCGGGATTTCGAGAAGGCCTTGAGCGGGTACAAACGCGATTGGTGGAACAACGTGAATACGAACTAAATGCTTTATGCAGCGAACAGTCAAAATCGTCTTTCAGACAGGCAGGAATACAATTGGTGCATTATGGACAACTTTCATAAAATACCGGATTGTTCGATCGTTGTGCCTCTTTATAACGAATCGGACGTGGTAGAAAAGCTTCATTCGCGTCTGACGGCCGTGATGGGCAAAATGGGTTTGGATTACGAACTGGTTTTTGTGGATGACGGCAGCAAAGATGACACGCTGAACAAACTTAAGGCACTGGCGGCGGTGGATGAGCGGGTTGTGGCGGTCGAACTGCGTCGGAATTTCGGTCAGACACCGGCGCTGGCGGCGGGTTTCGATAACGCCGGGGGCGAAATAATCATTTCCATGGACGGCGACCTGCAGCATCTGCCGGAGGAAGTTCCCGCATTTCTGGACAAAATCAATGAAGGGTACGATGTCGTCAGCGGCTGGCGAAAAAACAGAGTCGATAACTTTATAATGCGGCGGATTCCGTCCCATATTGCCAACTGGATCGCTTCCAAAGTCAGCGGCGTTGATATTCATGATTTCGGGACGACGTTCAAGGCCTATCGAAGGGATGTCGTCGAAAGTCTGAAGTTATACGGCGAGACACATCGCTTTATTCCCGCACTTGTCTCCGGGCAGGGCGCCAAAATTGTTGAAATTCCAATTACCAATATTCCGCGTCCCAAAGGCAAAAGCAACTATGGGATTTCCCGAACGTTCAGGGTGATGTTTGATTTGATCACCCTGCGTTTTATCCTTGCGTATGCGTCCAAGCCGCTTCATTTCTTCGGCAAAGGGGCGCTATTTTATTGTTTTATTCCTGCATTGGCCATAGGGGCATATATTCTCTATGATAAAATTGTTTACCATGTGCCGATTTCTGTGGCTCATGTTCCCCTGGCGGGGCTGATGATGCTTCTTTTTGTGGTGGGCTTTGTTTTGATAGCGACCGGTCTGATAGGCGAAATGGTCTGCCGGGTTTATTATGAAGCCACCAATGCAAAAATTTATTCCGTCCGAAAAATATACCGAAAGGATTCTTTCGCACAGGCAAAGCTATGAAAAAGAAACCATTTCAACATATCATCACGGTTGTTTTTATTATTGTTGCCGCCGTTCTTCTGGTCAGGCATTTTCATATCCGGGATTTCCGTATCATTGCGCCGGAAGTCCTTTATGTGAGCGGACAGCCTCGCGGAATGGATTACACACGGCTATTGTATCGGTATCATCTGGCAACTATTATTAATATCCGCCCGACTTCGGAGCATCAGGAGATAAACTGGCACAGTGAAGAACTGATATGGAGCAGAGAACACGCGGTTACGTACATAGAAATGCCCATCGAAAAACAGAATTACTTTCCGGACCAGAAAATTCAGGACCAATTTTTTGAAATTATGGGCGAGCAAAAAAACCTGCCCGTGCTGCTGCACGGCGGCGGCGATGATAAACGCGTGGCCATGCTGGTTGCCGCGTGGCTGAGGAAGAAACAGAGTTTTTCCGCTGCCGATACTATCACTCAGGTAGAAAAAATCATCGATGACCGCCCATTGACGCCGGAGGAAATCAGCTTTATCAACGCCCTCTGATTTTCATAGACACCACTGTCCAATGAATGCCGGTATTTTGACCCGGCTGTTTTTCAAAGAGCGTCTTTACTTATGGAATAACAGGCCGGTCGCGTCTGAACTGTGCTTTCCGGTCGTCGGTTTGTTTGATTCGCTCGAATAAACGACGTGAAGCGGCAAGTCTTTCAGGCTGGAAGTCTGGTCCGACGAGCACACAATCCAGTTTCCTTTGTCATAGCAGGCCTGCAATTCGGACAATTCATTTATGGCTGGAACAGCTTTGCCGTAGTACTGGACAAATCGACTGGATACCATGCCGTAGGCCACCAGTGTATCGGAGGGCGGCACCAGTCGGGCAACGGTTTGAGCGAAATTGCGCGAATAGCTGTTTATGTCCATCGCATCGGAAAACGTGTAAAAACAGGTCGTAACGTAAATCAAAATTCCCGCGAATATCGTAATGACGGATCCGTGCTGGATTTGCCGCCGCAAAAACAGGGTTGTCAGTATTGTTGCGGCGAGCATCACGGCACTGAGAAACAGGACGGGCATCAGAAACGGCCGGGCTTTGAAGAAAATAACAATCGGCCCGGCAATAGCTATGACAATAAGCATCGCAATATGAGCCTTCAGGATACCAACGGCGAATGTCGGCGTACAGACCCGCCGAATAAAAAGCATATCGTCCAGCAGCAGCCCGATTAGAATCGCTAGTGCGGGCATAAATGGTAAAATGTAATGCTGGCGTTTTCCTCCATCAATGGTCAGGAAGATTATTCCCGCGACAAACCAGACCCAGAGAAACATCATCGCCGGACGTTTTTCCGCCCAGAACTTATTCAACGGTGCCCCCAGCGCAATCGGCAAAAATATAACCCACGGTGCGGCATACTTAAACATAATTCCAAAGTAATAGTAAATCGGATAATGGCCCGGCACATACTCGCCGAAAAATCGGTCGATAAACTCATGTTTCCACAGAATCAAATTCCAGTTGAGCTTGTGTGCGATAAACAGCGGCCAGGGAAGCAGAATAGCCAGAAAAAGCAATATGCTGGTTATGGAAAACAATTTGCCGATGACGCGCCAGTCCCGGGTCAGAATGATGTACCCAAGAATCGGCATGGCCACATACGCCACCGGCGCCGGTCCTTTGGCCAGATTAGCTAACGCGAAAGCAATCCAGAAAAACCATCGCTGTCTTTTACGGTCTTTCGGATTTTCAGATGTGGCGATAGCGTAAAAACTCAGCGTGCATAAAATGGTAAAAAAAGCCATTATCATATCCGGCCTGGCGGAATGGGCGCAGCGGAAACAGGCCAGCGAGGTCGTCCAGACCGCTGCCGATATTGCGGCTGTCCGCGGCGAAAACCACCGGCGAAGATAATAAAGCAGGAGAAGGGTCGAGCCGACCGCCGCGACGGCGCTGGGCAATCGGGCGGAAAATTCATCGACAGTCCCGGTTAATGTTCCAACGCCTGCCACAATCCAATAGCTCAAAGGTGTTTTCTGCAGGCGGGGAAGGTTGTTCAGCGTCGGCCATGCGTACTCATGTTTGGTCAGCATCTCCCGGGCCGTAACCGAGACAAAGCATTCATGGCTGTCCAGTGATTGAAATCGCAGCATCCAGAAAGAGATTATTCCCGAAAGCAATAACACTGCAAGAACTGCGGTTTTTTTGTTAATCCAATCCATCGGAACATACTCCGTAAATTATAGTTGCGTTATTCTTCTGGATTCCAGATATAAAAGATGGAGATTACGTACGTAAATCAGCGTATTGAGCGAGAATGACAACATAAAAATCGGATTTTTGATATGAACTGAATAGGCCAGCAAAATCAGGCTGCCGAGAATCGAAAGATACCAGAATGCTATGGGAACATGTGATTTTTTCCTGTATTCGCTGACTAACCATTGAAGTACAAACCGGCCGCCGAAAATAAACTGACCGACTAACGCCACCGTCGCCCAGATGGGGTCGCCGACAATCTGTTCGGAAATCGCTGTTCTGAAAAATTCAATAACCGAATGAAACATAAAAATGCTCCCTGAAAATCATTTATTTTTGCCGGCTGCGGGCGAAGGAAACAGACATTTCCGCCGCAAGGCCCTGTCCGAATCGATTGGATTTTTGCGGATTATAATACTCAGAGGGGATTCCTGCCAGAATTTTATATTTCATTCCTTTGGTGTTTCGGAATCGCGATGTTTTCGGGTTCCGGCATACAGTTCATACTTCAGCAGGCGGCATTCAATCTGGGCGTTAAAAAATATCATCTTTCGGCTGGTGCGAAGGCCGATTTGTTTTGCCAGATCGGGGTTGCCCGTAAAGACGTAGCCGGTGTACCCGGTGCATTTCTGTTTGAAAAAATCGCCGATGCGATGGTAAGTTAGTTTTAATTTTTCGATTTCTCCCATCCGCTGGCCGTATTCGGGGTTCATTACAATAATCCCTGGCCCAGGCCCAAGGGGTGTGTCGGCAAAATCGCAGACCTCAAAGCTGATCAGATGGTCCACGCCGGCGGTCATCGCGTTCCGGCGGGCCGCCTGCACGGCGTCCGTGTCAATATCCGTAGCGATAATCGGGGCAGGTTTGGCGTCCGATTTACCGCCGCGTTTTTTACCCTGTTTTGCCGCCGTTGACCTCATTTCCTGCCATGCGGCCGAGTCAAAATACAGCGTGTGCATAAAACCATAATTGCTTCGCAGCAGCCCCGGCACACGCTGGGTCGCCATCAGGGCGGCTTCGATAGCCAGTGTGCCGCTGCCGCACATCGGGCAAATCAGAGGCATTGTGCCGTCGTAACCTGTGGCCATAATAATCACCGCGGCCAGCGATTCCCGGAGGGGGGCTTTGTGCGGTATTCTGCGATAGCCCCGGTCGGACAATTTCAGGCCGGAGGTATTGAGGAACAGCCGGCAAAATTCATCTTTCCAGAAGACCTGAAGGACAACGCCGGTTTTGTCGCCGCCGGAATTGGGGCGTGAGCCGCATTTTTCATTGATACGGTCCACCACGGCGTCTTTGACTTTCAGGCTGGCGTACATCGAATTGTCAATCGTTTCGGTTTCCGTCCTGCCGACAACGCTCAGGTATTCCCGAGGCGAAATGATGTCCTCCCAGGGGAAATCCTTGACTTCGCGGTATAGCTCTTCGGGTGAGCGGCATTTGAATTGTTTCAGCAGAAACAGCACATTATATGCCGTGCGCAGATGGAGATTGAGCCGCATGGTGTCGTACTGGTCGCCTTGTAATTTTACACCGGCGGGCAAAACGGTCTCCACGGAATACCCCAGCGTCTCTACTTCCTGACGCAGGTATTCCCCCAGCCCCGGCGAGCAGGTAATCATTATCGTGCTTTTATCCTTTGGATTCATTGAGGGTATGATATAACGAAAACATCTCTAAGGCAAAAGAAATACGATAGTCAACCATTTTGCGAGTAGCTTGACGTGTTTGAAATATTTTGGATTCGATTAAAGGAGCAGTTGCTAATACTATGCAGGGCATCCTGTATAGCTCGGAGCATGCCCC
>Ga0194127_10001243_pt1 | contig 37830 bp, 32 predicted proteins | sample TA2KigC100mmetaG_FD_148624 | JGI IMG/M metagenome (GOLD analysis project Ga0194127, IMG submission 148624) | Freshwater microbial communities from Lake Tanganyika, Tanzania - TA2015036 Kigoma Deep Cast 100m | ecosystem: Environmental > Aquatic > Freshwater > Lake | place: Tanzania: Lake...
TGAATTTTCCCGCTTCGCTTTTAGCATGGGACGTTCTGGCTCTAAATGGCTACCTCTTTTTAAACCTCTTCATCCCTATTTACTTGCTGGTAAAATCTTACTATGGAAAAAAGCCTAACTGGAAATTCATCCTTCCTTTCATCCTCCTCTCGATTCCGTGGGCGGTCGGAATTCATACCGTCACCGCCTTCCTGTATAACGGCCTTGCGGCCCGTCCCTTCTGGAATGCATCGATTCTGGCCCCGAGGTTCCTGGCAAGCGCCTTCTGTTCAGGGCCTGCCATTATCATCGTCATTTTTCAGATCATCCGGAAGGTCTCCGTCATCAAGATAGAGGACGGCGCTCTCTTCAAGGTTGCGGAACTGATTGCCTATGCCATGTTCCTCAACCTCTTCCTTCTCGGCGCGGAGATATTTAAGGAATACTATTCCGGCACGGTTCATATGGCCTCCTTCAAGTACCTCTTTGAAGGCCTTCATCACCATAATGAACTCGTTCCCTGGATCTGGGCGGCCATGGCGATGAATGTCACGGCCTTTATTCTCTTCCTGATTCCCTCAACGAGGAAACGCTTAAGCACCCTCAACCTGGGATGCCTTCTCATCATCGTGGGGGTATGGATTGAGAAGGGTCCGGGGTTTGTCATTCCAGGATTCGTTCCCGATCCACTTGGCGAGATTCATGAATATGTCCCCAATCTTGTGGAGCTCATGGTCTCCTTTGGAATCTGGGCGCTGGGTCTTCTCATCTTTACACTCCTGATGAAAGTGGCCATCCCCATTGAGACCGGAAAATTCAGCCACACGGAATATGAAAAAGAAAGGCCCTATGTAATGCCTCATTAAAGGATTTCAGTCGATACCAAAAAATATTATTGCGTTTTATAAGAAGTGCTGTTATATAGAATTTTAGTTTTAGGGGGGAATATCAATAAGGGGTTAAAAGATGAAACCCTTCCTGATTGGATTGGCGATCGGGACCGCGATCCTCCTTCTTTTCATCAACTTCGGGTCAAGCTTCAGGCCTGAACAGCCCATCTCTTTCAACCACAAGAAACATCACGACCAGGGCGTTGAATGCGCCGCCTGCCACTCCTATTTTAAGGAACAGACCTTTTCTGGCATGCCAAAAGCGGCTGTCTGCATGGAGTGCCACAAAGAAACCCTAACCAAACATCCGGACGAAGAAAAGATCAGACAATTTAAAAAAAACGGGGAAGAAATCCCCTGGAAACGGCTCTATCAGCAACCCGACGATGTTTTCTTCTCTCATCGCCGCCATGTGGTTCTGGCCGGAATGGAATGTAAGAGTTGCCACGGAGACATCGGGCAGAGCGAAAAGCCGCCCACAAAACCCTGGGTGAAGATGACGATGAAATGGTGCATGGACTGCCATACGAAAACAAAAGCAAACAATGACTGTTTGGCATGCCATGTTTAAAGGAGGAAATTCGAAATTCGAAGCACGAAATCCGAAAAAAGCACGAATCTTCGAAATACAAATGACCTAAACAAAAAGTTTAGAATTTGGAAAATTTGTAACACTTTAGCGGTTTGAAAATCTTTGTAAAATCCCTCCCGACCTCCCTTTGCCAAAGGGAGGAGATAGGGGTTTCCCCCTTCGGAAAAGGGGGATTAAGGGGGATTTTATGATGAATCTTTTGGTCAATTGACTCGTAAAACTCTTTTTTTCAAAATGCTAAAGTGATACGAAAATTTGAATTTTGAAATTGTTTCGAGTTTCGATATTCGAATTTCCGATTTAAAGGTTCTTATGAAATTCAACCGACGAGATTTTTTAAAGATGGGAGGAGGAGCGGGAGCAGCCATTGCCCTGGGAGGCGGCTTCTGGAAATGGACTCAATTCCCGCCTGCTGAAAAATCAAATGGACCGGGCGTTGAGAGATGGATTCCTACGGTCTGCGGCCAGTGCACCGGAGGCTGCGGGACTCTGGTCAGGGTGATCGATGGTTGGGCTGTGAACATCGCAGGAAATCCCCTTCATCCTGTGAACCGGGGAACCCTCTGCCCAAAGGGCATTGCCGGACTTCAAGGGCTCTACGACCCTGACCGGATTCGCACTCCGCTGAAAAGGACCGGCAAGAGAGGGGAAGGCCGCTTTCAACCGATTACATGGGATGAGGCCCTCCATCTTGTTTCCGAATCTTTGAAGGACCTCCGGCGAAAGGGAGAAGCCCACCATCTTGTGGTCATGGGCGGAAGGTATCGGGGACTGATGCGGTCGCTCTGGGACCGCTTCCTCAAATCCTTCGGTTCACCGAACTATATCGACAATCAATTCAGGTGGGAAGAACCTCCCCTGGAAGGTCTCTTCCTCACACAGGGAATCCATTCCCTTCCGGCCTATGATATTGAGAATGCCCAGTACATCCTCTCTTTTGGCTCCGGGATGTTGGAATCCCCCTGGTCCCCGGTCCAGATGTTAAAGGGCTACGGACACTTCAGGAGAGGAAGACCGGGCATACGCGGAAGATTGGTCCAGATCGAATCGCGCCTCTCCTTCACTGGCATCAAAGCCGACGAATGGATCCCCGTGCGACCCGGTACCGAGGGGATCCTCGCCCTTGGCATCGCCCATATGATCATCAAGGAAGGCCTCTATCATAAGGAATTCATCTCCGGACAGACATTCGGATTTGAGAGCTGGACAAGCCCGGATGGCCGCGAGCATCTTGGGTTCAAAGAGTTCGTCCTCTCTGAATATGAACCCACGGTCGTATCCAAACGGACCGGCGTGCCCATCGACCAACTCATCCGTCTGGCCAGAGAATTTTCATCGAACCAGCCCTCCCTGGCCATCGGATACCGGGATCGTCCTTTCCATCAGATGGCTGTCGCAGTTCTCAATGGATTGATGGGAAACATCGATGTTTCCGGAGGAGTCCTGATTCCCAGATCCATTCCTTATCAATCCCTTCCTTCTTTCAGAGAGGATGCCATTGCTCAACGGGGGAATTCACAGAAGCGGATCGATGAAGGAAATGGGATTTCCGTGAATTATCCCTATCTCTTTGCCAGAAATACTCTCTCCGGGAAACCTTATAAGCCAAAGATTCTCTTTCTATACTACACCAATCCTCTGTTTTCCAACCCGGCCCCCGACCTCTTCTCAAAGGCCTTTCAGGAGATCCCTCTGGTCGTCAGCTTTTCCCCGTATATGGATGATTCCGCCCAGTTTTCAGACCTCATCCTTCCTGATCACACTCCCCTTGAACGATGGCAGGATGACCCGGTCTTTCTTAATAATGGGTTTCCCGTCCTCGGGATCCGGCAACCCGTGATCCCTCCTCTTTATCAGACAAAGGCGACCGGTGATTTTCTTCTCGCCCTGGCCAGATCCCTTGGAGGCCAAATTCAGAAGGCCTTCCCATGGAATGATTTCAAAGAAGTGATGATGGATAGCCTCAAGGGTATCTTCGAGGCAAAAAGGGGTGATACTTTCGGTCTCCAATTCGATGAGGCCTGGACCCGTCTTCTCCAGCGGGGAGGATGGTCGGTCCCTTCTTATAAGAACTTTGAAGAATTCTCGAAGCTCCTCCTTGAAAAAGGAGGATGGTGGGATCCGGTCTATGATTTTGGGGAACGGGATCGCGTCTTCCGGACGCCTTCTAAAAAATTTGAATTCTATCCACAGAAATGGAAAAAGGTTCGCTCCTTTTCGCCCGGAGAATTGAAGGATTCCTCTCTTCTTCCTCACTGGGAAGAGTCGAAAGAGGCCGGGAACGAAAAAGAGTATCCTTTCCATCTCCATGTCTTCAGAACCATGAGCTTGACAGGAGGAAGAAATGCGAACCAGCCCTGGCTTCAGGCCATGGCAGGCCAACATCTTTTTGAAAAATGGAAGACCTGGGTCGAAATCAATCCCGGGACGGCAAAACGGATGTCCATATCCGATGGAGACTGGGTTTGGGTCGAATCCCCGAAGGGAAAGGTCAGGGTAAAAGCAAGGCTCTACAAAGGGGCCATGCCCGATGTCGTCAGCATTCCCTTCGGGCAGGGTCACTCCTCCGGAGGCCGATGGTCAAAGGGGGTGGGCCAAAATCCTTATCGCCTCATCGGAGATGATCTCGACCCGATCACCGGATACCCGATTCATGGAACGACAAGGGTTAAGGTATATAAGACTTGAGAATGTCAAATATCAAATGTCAAAGTTCAAACCAAATCCAAATGTCAAATGACCAAATTTATCAAGAGAGAACCTCTTTGGCGTTTTACCATTTGACATTCCTTTGGCATTTGAACTTTGGAATTTGGCCTTGAGGTTTCAACAATGCATAAGTGGGGAATGGTCATCGATCTGGATAGATGCTCCGGGTGCCAGACCTGTATGGCGGCTTGCCATGCAGAGAACAATATCGCCATCATCGGGCCGGAGGAGTCAGCCATGGGCCGCACCATCCACTGGATTGAACTTCTCCCCTTTATCGAAGGCGAATATCCCCATATTAAAGCGAGGCTTCTTCCAAGGCCCTGTATGCATTGTGAGCATCCCGCCTGCATCAAGGTCTGCCCCGTGGGCGCAACCTATACAAATGAAGAAGGGATTGTAGGCATTGTCTATTCCCGGTGTATCGGTTGTCGTTACTGCACCACCGCCTGCCCTTACACCGTCCGGAGCTTCAACTGGTATGAGCCTCACTGGCCGAAAGAGATGAAGGGCTCTCTGAACCGGGATGTCTCCATTCGGGGAAAGGGAGTGGTGGAGAAATGTTCCTTCTGTCACCACCGTCTGCTCAAGGCAAGGGAGAAGGCAAAGGTTGAAAAGAGGGAGCTTCTCTCGGAGGATTATATCCCGGCCTGTGTTCAGGCCTGTCCCAGCAAGGCCATGAATTTTGGCGATCTCAATGACCCTTTCAGCACGGTATCGATCCTCTCGAGAGAAAGAAGGGCTTTCAAATTGTTAGAGGATCTGGGAACCGAGCCTAAGGTCATCTATCTTTCAGAGGGAATGTGATGGACGGAAAAGGTTTTAAGCTGGGCGATGATGCGATTTTGCTTCAGCCCATTCAGAGAACAGGGAAAACTTTTTATCTCACTCTCTTCTCATTAATTGCGGTCATCCTCTGGGCAGCCGGAGCTTATATTTATCAATACCGGGACGGCCTGGGCGTGACCGGGCTCTCCAGGCCCATCTACTGGGGAGTCTATATTACGAACTTTGTCTTCTTTATCGGCATCAGCCATGCCGGAACCCTCATCTCTGCCATCCTCCGGCTCGCCAAGGCAGAATGGCGAAGATCGATTACCCGGTCCGCTGAAGTGATCACTGTCCTTGTCCTTTTCTTCGGTGTGGGAAACATCCTGATGGACCTGGGAAGACCGGACCGCATGCTCAATATTCTTCAATACCCTCACTTCCAGTCTCCCCTGCTCTGGGATGTTTCAAGCATCACCGTCTATCTGACCGCCAGTTCGGTCTATCTCTACCTTCCGTTGATCCCGGATATCGCCATTCTCAGAGACCATGGGGGGAGATATCAATGGTTTTACCGGATCCTTGCCCTGGGCTGGAGCGGGACGGAAAGACAGCACCATCTCCTCGAAAAGGGAATTTCCTTTATGGCGATCCTTGTCATTCCTGTTGCCGTCTCTGTCCATACGGTTGTCTCCTTTGTCTTCGCCATGACCATTCAGCCCATGTGGCATACGGCCATCTTCGGCCCCTACTTCGTTACCGGGGCTATCTTCTCAGGAATAGCCGCCCTCATCGTGGCGATGAATCTGATCCGTAAAGTCTATCATCTTGAAGATTACCTCCGACCCGTCCATTTCAACAATCTGGGAATCCTCCTCCTGGTGATGACCCTTCTCTGGTTCTATTTCACTTTTACGGAATATCTCACCACCTTTTACGGGGGGGAGCCCATCCATATGACCATCTTCTGGATGAAGTTTACCGGAAAATTCGCTCCCTTCTTCTGGGGGATGTTTCTCTTCTGTTTTATCATTCCCCTGCCTATCCTCAGCTTTAATAAAACCCGGACGCCCTACGGGACATTGATTGCATCGATCTCGGTCATCATCGGGATGTGGCTGGAACGGTTTGTGATCGTCGTTCCGACGCTCGCCAACCCCAGGCTTCCCAATGAGGCGGTCCTCTATTTTCCCACCTGGGTGGAATGGTCCATATTCGCCGGCTGTGTCGCCTTCTTCATTCTCCTCTACATGATCTTTACCAAACTTTTTCCCATTGTCTCCATCTGGGAGGTGAGGGAAGGAAGGGAAAAATCGATGGCCGAAGTCCAGGAGCGAATCAAAACCTATCTCCCCGGGATTGGAGTGGAGTAAATATCAATGCAAATTGGTCAGTTATCAATTAGCAATGATCAATTAAAAATCTTTTAACCCGTGCTAATTTTTCATTGTTAATTTTTGGTATCACTTTAGCCTTATGAAAAGAAGAGTTTCCTGGTCAATTGATCAAAAGAATCATCATAAAATCCCCCTACATCCCCCTTTTCCAAAGGGGGAAACCTCTATCTCCTCCCTGGCAAAGGGAGGCGGGGAGGGATTTTATAAGATGATTTCAACCACCTAAATTGTTAATAATCTTTCAGCCATTGCTAATTTTTCTTTGTTAATTTTGCAATTTTCACCGATGGTTTCAGAGGATCATTATGAAGAAAGCAATTTTCATCGTGGGAGCGTTTATATTTCTTATTGCCTGTTCTTCTGTCTCTGCCCAGATCCTTCCTGAGGATCCTGCCAGGGGGGCGCGCCTTTTCGTGAATAAAGGCTGCGTCAAATGTCACGCCCTCAAGGGAGAGGGGGGAAAGGCAGGTCCGGATCTGGGTAAGATCGATCTGGGCGACACCCAGCTCGATCTGGCCGCCAAACTCTGGAATCACATCCCCTCCATGGTGGCCGGTATTGAAAGGGCAAAGATTTTGAAACCCGATTTGACAGGGGAAGAACTCGGCTCAATCGCCGCCTATCTCTATTTCCTCAAATACTTCGATGAACCCGGGGATGCAACCAAAGGTAAATTCCTTTTTAATGAGAAGGGCTGTATCGCCTGCCACCCGCTTTCTGGAAAAGGGAAAAAGGGAGAATCGGGCCTGGAAGGATTTCCGCAGAACATCTCTCCGGTCTTTTTAAGTATGGAGATCTGGAACCACGGTCCGGAGATGATCGCCAACATGGTCCTACTCGGAATGAAGTGGCCTGAATTCAAAGAGACCGAGATGATCGACCTCCTCGAGTATATTAAAACGAACGCAAAGGGACCCAAAGAGGTTGCCTATATTACTCCCGGAAATCCGAGAGAAGGGAAAAAGACATTTTTAGCCAAAGGATGTGGGGAATGCCATCCCGTCCAGGGGGAAAAGACCTCTGTCAGCGGCATCGATCTCTCGAAGAGGTCGAAGGCCTATTACCGGAGCCTCACCCGTGTGACCTCCACGATGTGGAACAAGGGACCAACGGTCCTGGCCAAAATGTCCCAGACCAAAACCGGCATCCCGAAGTTTACACCCAAAGAGATGGCCGATCTCATCTCCTATCTTTATTTCCTCCATTTCATCGACGAGGCGGGCAATCCGGTCAATGGGAGGAAAAAGTTTTCAGATCTCGTATGTGTTAGATGTCACGGGGTGGATGGGAAGCGGGGAGAGTTGATGCACATCGATCTCTCAAAATATCAGGGCGCAGGCAATCCTATGGAGATTGCCGCGGGCATCTGGAACCATAGCGTGGAGATCCGCAGGGCGACGATGGAAAAGGGAATCCCATGGCCCCGGTTTAAAAAAGGGGAGATGGCCGATCTTCTTGAATATCTGCGGACCCCGAAGAAAAAATAGAGGATTTCCCGGCCTTTGTGTGGGTTTAACCCCCTCTTGTAACTCCCTCTCTATTCCCCCCTTAAATTAAGGGGGGGAGGAAGGGGGGTTATTAATGGTAGAGATAAAGACAGACCCCATTGAAATGCTGGAAGAATCAAAACAGAAAGGGAGTGGAAGATGAAGCGTTTCTTAATTTTGACAGCCCTCCTTTTATTAGGGACCGGTTTCGTCCTGTGGAATCAGGCCATGGGAGTTGAGAAAGGAGGCGGATACCTCCTTCCCGGAGAAATCAAGGAGGGATGGAAGGTCTTTACAACGAAACGATGCGGAGCCTGTCACGCCATATGGGGAGAAGGAGGAAAGGGAGGGCCTGACCTCGGAACCCTTCCGAAATCTTACGTCAGCCCGGCCCAGCTCTCGGCTCTGATGTGGAACCATGGACCGGAGATGTGGGGGAAGATGTCCGCTCAAAAAGTGCCCCTTCAAAAAATTAACAAAAAAGAGATGGCTGATCTCTTTGCCTTCCTCTATTTCATCCGTTACATGGATGAACCCGGAGACTCTAAAAAAGGAAAGACCCTGATGGAGACCAAGGGGTGTGGGAAATGTCATACTGTTCAAGAAGGAGCAAGGGGTGATCTCGGCCGCTGGGGTATGTATACCAACCCCATTCTCTGGGCCCAGATGATGTGGAACCATGAACCCCAGATGGAACAGGCGATGAAGAAGAAAGGGCTGCCATGGGTTGAATTCAAGGACAATGAAATGGCGGACCTCATCGCCTATATCCGGAGTCTGAGCGGGACCGTTGAAAAGATCTACCTCTCTCCGGGCGATCCCCGGTCCGGGGAAAAACTTTTTGCTCACAAGGGATGCATTCGCTGTCACATCTCATCAGGACAACTCGATCTGGGCAGGAAAAAGGATTTCCCTCGAACGCTTACCCAACTGGCAGGGATGATGTGGAATCATTCCCGTGAGATGTGGAAGGGAATCGAAGAGAAAGGATTGGATCGTCCCCTGCTATCTCCCCAGGAGATGGCCGATGTGGTTGCCCATCTCTTCTCTACGCGATACTTCGATGAACCGGGCGATCCCAACAGGGGGAAAAACACTTTCAATAAAAAACAGTGTCATCAATGCCACACCCGGGGAACGCCTTCCGATCTCACGGCTCTTAAAGGCCAGATCTCTCCGATCTTCATGGCCCAGACCATGTGGAATCACGGACCTCAAATGCTGGAGAAGATGCGAAAGGTGAAGGCCTCCTGGCAAAAAATCGATGGCCAGGAGATGGTGGACCTGATGGATTACCTGAACAGGGGAATGCCCTAATGTGAACTCAATGCAAATTTTAAAATTAGCAATGTAAAATTAACAATGCATTGGATTGCTAATTAGAGTCTGTCCATAAACTAAAGATTTTTCAAAAGGTCGTCATTCCGGCGAAGGCCGGAATCCAGTAATTTCAAGACCTTCTGGATGCCGGATCAAGTCCGGCATGAAACAAAAAGTGCATTTATAAACAGACTCTAATTAATCATTTTGCAATGAGGTTTGATTGGAGCGTGAGATGGTTTCAACAAATTGGTTGAAGAAGACAGAACTCTTTGAGAGGCTGGATGAAACCCAGCTCAGCATCCTCTTATCCCAAGCCGTTGTCAAATCCTTTCCTGAAGGAGAGGCGATCTTTCTTCAGGGAGAGGAAGCGAGCTGTCTCTATATATTGATCAAAGGCGCTGTCGATCTGACAGTGAAGACACAAGAGAAAATCGATTTTATGACCTCCAACATTGAAAAAGAAGGAGCGGTTTTCGGGACGGCTTCTCTGATGGAGCCATTTCATTACAATGTTTCAGCCCTCTGTCTGAAGCCCTCAGAGGTTTTAGTTATGGACGCCAACCTGATCAGGAAGAAGATGGAAGAAGATCCAAAGATCGGGATGGAGATCATGAAGAGGCTGGCCACCATCTATTTCAATCGTCTCAATGAGTTGCGGGCAGGAGTTTCGAACCTTCTCAAAATCTTTAAAATCAAAACACCATGAAGGAAGCCGGTTTGACCCGATTTCGTATCCAGGTTCCGGATCAGCGCTGGTTTGAGGAGAACATCGGATGTGAAAATGCCTGCCCGGTCAATACCCGTGCGCCTCAATATATCTCAGCCATCGCTCATAAAGATTATGACCGCGCCTTCGAAATCAATCGGGAGGACAACCTCTTCCCCGCCATTTTAGGCCGGATCTGTGTCCATCCCTGCGAGGAGAAGTGTCGAAGAGGTCTTCTCATCGATCAACCCATCTCCATCTGCTCCCTGAAGCGGGCTTCTTCGGATCATAAAACTTCTTCCCCACCCTATGAGAAATCCATCATAAAAAGGGGAAAAAGAATTGCCGTCATCGGAGCAGGTCCCTCCGGTCTCTCCGCCGCTAATGATCTCGCCAGAATGGGATATGCAGTGACGATTTTTGAATCTTTCCCCATTTCCGGTGGAATGCTCAATGTAGGAATTCCCCCCTATCGGCTCCCCAGAGAAGTGGTGGAGCAAGCCATCGAAGAGGTGAAGCGATTGGGAGTTGAGGTCAGGACAGAGACTCCCATCGGGAAAGAGATCAACCTTGAAAATTTAAGAAAAGACTACGAGGCCGTCTATATTGCTGCGGGCGCTCATAAGGCTGAAAAATTGGGAATCCCTGGCGAAGACCTCCAGGGCGTCATCCATGGGGTGACCTTTATGAGAAAGGTCAATTTAAAAGAAAATCTCAAGATCGGTGCAACAGTGGCTGTCGTGGGTGGTGGAAATACGGCGATGGATGCGGCTCGCACCTCCTTCCGACTGGGCGCAAAGGAAGTCTTCATCCTCTACCGGAGATCGAGAGAAGAAATGCCGGTGGACCTGAGAGAACTGGATCAGGTGGAAGAAGAGGGGATCAAGGTGCATTATCTGACTCAGCCGATTCGAGTCCTTTCAAAAGACGGAACCACTCTGTCGGGTGTCCGATGCATACGAAATCGATTGGGAGAACCTGAGAGGGATGGCCGGAGAAGGCCCATCCCTGTTGAAGGATCTGAATTCGATATCGATATAGACCTTCTCATACCGGCAGTCAGCCAATCCCCTGACATTTCATTCCTCCCCGAGGAGATCGGCCTTGAAATATCGAAATGGGACCGATTGGCCGTCAATCCGGAAACCTCTGAAACCAATGTCCCCGGCATCTTCGCCGGTGGAGACTTCGTCACTGGCCCCAGGGATGTGATCAGGGTGATTGCGGATGGAAGAAAAGCCGCCCTCTCCATCCACCAATATCTGAGTGGAGAAACATATGAGAAGAGACCTTCTTGCTTTACCCCGGCCCCGGAGATCAGGATCGATCCTGATTTAGAGAAAATTTCTCGACAGAGGGTGGAGACGATTCCGGTAAAAGAACGAAATTCATTTGAGAAGGAAGTGGAACTGGGGTTATCGAAGGAATCGGCACGACGTGAGGCCAAACGATGTCTCCAGTGTCATCTCTTCACCATTTTTGATCGGCAAAAATGCATCCTATGCGGCGGGTGCGTCGATATCTGTCCGAAGTCTTGTTTTCGGATGGCGAGACTCGATGAGATTGAGGGAGGGGAGAGGCTATCGACATTGATCGAATCTCTTTACAACGTTCCCATAGAGAAAGCGGAGAAACTCAACCTGGCGACGGCAATGATCAAAGATGAATCCCGCTGTATCCAGTGTGGTCTCTGTGCAAAAAGATGTCCAACCGGCGCGATTACCATGGAAGAGTACCACAGGCAATCTGAGCTTAGGCGAGAACAAGACAGATGAAGAAGGGAATCCTCCAACGCATTTCAGGATCAGCTGTCTGGAAATCCATCTTCAGAACCGGGATTCCGGATACCGATCTGAAAAGATCGATGTTGGTCTTTAACAACTTCTTCCTCCATATCTTTCCCGCAAAGATGAAGCGCCATGGCCTCCAATTCTCCTATACCTTCTGCCTTGGGGGAATCTCCTGCCTTCTCTTCATCATCCTCACGGTGACCGGCATCCTCTTAATGTTTCTCTACACGCCTTCGATTGAAAGGGCTTATTTCGATATGCAGGCCCTGGCCCTTGTGCTCAATGGGAAAATTTTAAGAAATTTGCACCGCTGGGCTGCCCACGGGATGGTCATAACCGTCTTCCTCCATATGGTCAGGGTATTTTACACCCGTTCCTACCGGCCCCCACGGGAATTTAACTGGGTGATCGGAATTCTTCTTCTCATCCTCACCCTTGCCCTCAGTTACACAGGGTATCTTCTTCCCTGGGACCAGCTGGCTTACTGGGGTATTACCGTGGGAACGACGATCATGGCTTACACCCCATTCATCGGAAAACATATTCGATACTTTCTGCTTGGGGCTGACGAGGTGGGCCATGAAGCCTTGCTCCGTTTTTATGTGCTTCATTGCGTCGTCCTCCCCTTTTTGACAGCATTGCTGATGGCAATCCACTTCTGGAGAGTGAGAAAGGACGGGGGAATCTCAGGACCACTCTGACAAATGCGGATTTTAGATTTCGGAATGCGGAATGAAAATTAGATATTTTTCCGAAATCCGAATTCCACAATCCGCAATTGAGCGAATGGAGTAAAAATCAGATGGAGAAAGAGCAACCGAAAGTTTTTATTAAAGACCCCAACAAGACCTACGGTTTGATGGAGATAGTGGATGGGACTTCACCTTTGGCGGAAAAGGCGCCTGAGGATACGGTGGAGACCTTTCCCCACTATTTCATCCTCCTGACGATTTGCACTCTGGCAGTTACGCTCTGTCTCTTCATGATCTCTCTCTTCTTCGATGCGCCCCTTGAAGACCTGGCCAATCCATTGGTGACACCCAATCCTGGGAAAGCCCCCTGGTATTTTACCGGCATCCAGGAGTTAATCCATTATACCGACAAACCTGTCATACCGGGAATCATCATCCCCCTCTGCATTATTATCTGGCTTTTTCTCATTCCTTATATTGACAGGAAACCCAGAACCAAAACCGGCTCCTTTTTAAACAGGGTATTTATAGGCGGAGAAAAACGAAAAGTGCTCCTCGTTCTTTTCACGGTCTTTATCTTAGGAGCCCTCGTCCTCATTGTGATTGGCGAGCTGTTTCGTGGAGAAAACTGGAACTTCGTTCTGCCGTGGAAATGACCTTTGAATTAATCGCGAATTAAGGAATTTGGGAATTTAGGAATTATAATCCCTTCATTCCATAATTCCTAAATTTAAAACATAGGAAGCAATATGAATGAGCTGGATCAAGTCGATAAAAAATCGATCTCCCGAAGGAAATTGATCGGCTATGCCTGGATCGGAGCTGGCGCCGTGGTCATCGGCGAATTGATCTTCGGCACCTTTGCCTTCCTCTGGCCAAGAAAAAAGCAGGGGAAAGGTGAAAAGATCTTCATTGCAGGGAAGATAAATGACTTTAAAATCGGCGAGGTCATCTATTTTCGTAAAGAAAAAACCCTCATTCAGAGAGTGGAAGAAGGATTTTTAGCATTTTCTGCGATATGCCCCCATCTCGCCTGCATCGTCAACTGGAATGAAATGCTCAAAAAGTTCGAATGCCCTTGCCATGGCGCACAATTCAACCGGAATGGAGAGGTGCTCGAAGGTCCTCCTCCACGTCCTTTAGACCTTTATAAACTTCAAATTGTCGAAGGAAAACTGGTGGTCGATACGGCGACTCTGATTGAGAGGAAAAACTTCGATCCTTCTCAGGTCATCAAGATATAAAAATTAGCTGTAGCGCAAGGCTTTAGTCCCGCCAATGAGCGGGGCTTTAAGCAACCCAACCCTAAAGGGTTGCGCTACCCATTCTGTCATTTACAGAAAGATTAGAAGCCGATGGAAAAAAAGATTTTTTTAGGCATGATATTGACAGTGGCCATTGTCCTTTTTCTTACCATTTATTGGCTACTGGAACCCCACCGGGTGAAGGTAGAGACTGAAAAGATGAGGTTGGATGCTGCTGAAAAAGGGAAACCCCTCTACATGACACACTGTGCCGGATGTCATGGTGAGACCGGCGGCCCTCAGAAAAGAGTGAGACCGATCAATTCGAAAAGGTACCTGGAATCAGTGGACGATCCCCTCCTTTATAAGATCATTGAGCGCGGTATCCCCCGAACCGGGATGGTTGCGCTCGGCGATCAGGAAGGGGGTCCATTAAATCCGGAGCAGATTCACCAGTTAGTAGCCTTCATCCGAAGCTGGGAAAAGACGGCGCCGGACTTGCCCGAAGAGCCTCCCCCTAAGGAGAGACCCTATTTCATCCAGGAAGAGGTGGCCTACACCGGCTCCGAATCCTGTATCGCTTGTCATGAAGGCCTCGATAAGAAACATATTGAGATCTGGAGAAAATCATCCATGGCCACGACCGCCTTTTCCCGGATACGGAGAGAGAAGGATAAAACCAAATGCACGCCCTGCCATGCCACCGGGTATGACCCGGAAAAGAAAACGTTTAAAGAAGAGAATGTCGGTTGTGAGGCGTGCCATGGCCCGGGTGAAAGGTACCAGGAGATGATGATGGGGGCGGATGCGTTCGAAGGAGGAAAGATCGCCAGGGAGAATGGCTTAAAATCCTGCACCCGTTGCCACAGGGCCCATATTCCAAAGGAGGAACATATCGCACTGGCAAGAAAAGGGGTTCTTGTCTATCCATGATGGACTCGTAAAAAGTTCTCACTCCGGTGAAAACCGGAGTCCAGAAAATTCTTAAATAATTGAAAACACTGGATTCCGGCTTTCGCCGGAATGACAAAAGAGCGCGAATTACGACTTTTTACGAGACCATCATCCATGAAAAATTTAAAAATTCCCTTGATTTTTCTTGAGGCGCGAGAAGCTTGTTTTCAGAGTCTATATGATGGACTGATTATTAAACAAGGGGGTGTCCTATGAGTAAAAGAGTTTACATGGTAAGTGTAGTGGCCGTTGCGATTGCCCTTGTCAGCATCATTTATTTTACCACCGCCGATGCCCAGAAAGCAGCGACCAAAAAAAAACCTATGATCCCGAAGGCTGCATCTAAAGAAACCCTTTTCGATGTCAAACCCTGCTATGGCTGCCATGATGAGATTAAAGATTTTCATGCGGCGGGAAAACATCGAAAAGTCAATTGTATGAGTTGTCACGAAGGCCTGGAAAAACACCTCAAGGATGTGGAATCGAAACCGGCCACCCGAATGGACCATGCGACCTGCGGCAAGTGTCACAAAGAACAGTATGAGTCTTTTATTTCGGTAAATCTTGAGTCCAAGCCAAAAGTGGAAAAGTCAACTGCCACCAGTCGCTCACCGCTCTTTGACATTATTATGAGGCCCCATGGTTTTACAAGGGAACACGGGGAACCGAGAAGCCATGTCTTCTCTCTCGTTGATCAACTTCTGGTTGATCGGGCCTTTGGTGGAAGATTCCAGCTTAAGGACTGGACAAAAATGAGCGATGCCAAAGCTGCTGAAAAGTCCGTATGGGAGATATTAAAGGATGTAGATCCTTCATCGAGCGACCAGAAGATCTTTCCGCCTTACACGCCAAGGACAGCAGCGACAGCTGCAAATCCGGTCTGTCTTAGCTGTAAGACCCAGGACCATATCATGAAATGGGCCTACATGGGAGACAAGAATCCGAAGGCGAAGTGGGACAGAACGTCCAAGGTGGTTGAGATGGCGAGGGATGTTCACCGACCCTTCAATTGTTATACCTGCCATGACCCTCATTCAGCCGGCCCGAGGGTTGTCAGGGACGCCCTGATCAATGCGGTTGTTGACAGAGGAGAGGGAACCTACCCCTATGATAAAGAAAAGAGCAAGAAGATCACCATGACCAAAGTGATGTTCAGGGATTTCAGAGCCATTGGCGCCTTGAATAAACCTGATTCAAATCTCATGTGCGCCCAGTGTCACGTAGAGTATAATTGCAATCCTGTCATCGATCTTAAGACAGGCGAGACCATAGGCATGGAAGACCGAAGGACGAATGAATTCCAGTGGCGAAATGTCTTTGATTACGACGCATGGGTCGAAAAACAGGGGTACAGGGATTTTCGAAATGAAGTGACAGGATCTCTCCTGTCGAAGATACAGCATCCGGAGGTTGAGGCCTTCTGGGGGAGCAAGCATGAAAGGGCAGGGGTGGAGTGCAAGGATTGCCATATGCCAAAGATGAAGAAGGCAGGCAAAACCTTCACCTGGCATGGGCAGAAAGGCGCTAAATATATGAAGAAAGACACCTGCCTGAAGTGCCATCCTCACTGGACAGAGAAGGAGGCTGAGTATCAGATCGAAGGAGTGCAGAATTATATCAGGGGAAAGATGCGGAAGGCAGAGCTCTGGCTTTCGGAGTTTGTGCGGAGCTATCAGCTTGCAAAATCTGTCGGAGTGTCCGAGGACACCCTCAAGGAATCGAGGAAGTTCCATACAAAGGCGCATACGAAATGGGAGTGGTGGACGGCTGAAAACTCCGATGGCTTCCATAACCCCGACCAAGCGAAGGCATCTCTCCTCGAATCCATCCAGACATCCATTGATGGCGTAAAATTCCTCGAAAAGGCGATCGAGGATAAATTGAAGGCCGGGAAGTAGTCCATGGCAGAGAAACCAATAGACCATGATGTTTCATCAAGTGAGGCGGAATTAACCTTAAAATTTTGGAATCCCCTTGATTTTTTTTTAAGCGATATGTTAAAAAAACAGTCATAATAATAGGGGGGAAAACCGATCTACTCGGTTTACCCCCTTTTTTATTTACGAATAGAAAGGAGGTGAATAGGGGGGAAACCTCTATGAACTTAGCATCTTAACGAAAGGAGAAAAGATATGTTGAAAAAATTTTTGGGATTGAAATGGGCATTGATTATCTCCATTCTAATCTTCATTCCAACCGTCACCATGGCTCAGGCCAACTATGTGGGGGCTGACAAATGTGTCGCTTGTCACAGGGAATATTATGACAACTGGAAGGCAACAGGTCATCCCTATAAAGTTAGGCCTGCGAAGGAGGCCAGAGACGCTGGCATTCCGAAACCCGACTATGTTAATTCATGGGATGACATCCTCCTTGTTGCTGGCGGTTTCAAATGGAAAGCAAGGTATATCGATCAGGATGGATTTTTCATCACCCAGAGCCCGGATGGAAAAATTAAGGGGAAAAATCAGTTCAATATCGAAACAGAGGCGTTCACCGATTGGAATGCAGGTCAGAAAGTTCCCTTTGACTGCGGACCATGCCACACAACCGGTTATAAAAAAGAGGGCAATCAGATGGGAAAACCAGGCCTGATCGGGACCTGGGCTTTTAATGGGATTCAATGCGAGGCCTGCCATGGGCCCGGAAGTGAGCACGTGGCCAAACCGGCCAAAGCAAACATCAAGGTTGATAAATCGGCCGCATTCTGCGCCACCTGCCATCGCCGCGGGACCGATATGAAGGTCATTCCGGCAAAGGGGTCGGGATTCATCGATCATAGAGAGCAGTACCAGGAAATGCTCCAGAGTCCTCACAAGGCAATGAACTGCGTGGACTGCCATAACCCCCATAAAAGGGCGAAGCTCGATTTAAAGGCAACCTGCGCCACCTGCCATCAAAAACAGCTTGCAGACTTCAGAGACAGCAAGCATCAAAAGGCAAAGGTGAGATGCGTGGATTGTCATATGCCAGATCTGGGTGAGACCGCCATTCAGCGGGGTTATATGAAAGGAGATCTTGCAACCCATCTCATTAAAATCAACATCGACCCCAATGCCAAACAACTCACGGACGATAAAAAATTCTCAAACGGTTATATCACCCTGGGATATGCCTGCCTGAGCTGCCATACCGACAGGAATGCATCCTGGGCTGCACAGTATGCCAAAGGAGTGCATAAATTAGGGAAGTAACAAACAGGGGAAGGGCTCCTCGCTCCCATTTTAAGAAGGAAGAGCCCTTCCCTGCCATTCATTTTTTAGAATCGATTGAATTTATTTTAACATCGCACCATCATCTTAAGGGGGGGGAACCGAGCCATCGGTTTACCCCCTTTTTTATGCTCGGCAAGAATGAAACAAACAAGATCAAATCTTTTATTAAACGAATTAAGTGTAATGCGTGATAAATTTCTTTTCTTTGATTGTCATTCCGGGCTTGACTGAGCCTGCCCCGTACTTGATACGGGGGAATCCAGTATTTCTAAACTGGTTTCCTGCTTTCGAAGGAATGATACCTTAAAAATTATTGTAAAGAACCGTTAGGTGCACTACATTAGCGAAAGGGGGTTAGACCCGATGAAAAAAAGTTTATTATCAATCTCCCTACTTTTCTTTTCTATTCTGATCCTCATCCCTTCCTTGGTCATGGCCCAGGGTTCGTATGTGGGATCCAAAAAATGTATGTCCTGTCACAGCTCAATCTATGAGACCTGGAAGGACACCCTGCACAACAAGTCCCAACAGATCTTAAGCCGCACGAATGATTCACTCGTGGTCAATTGGAAAGGTATGATCAAACTGAAAGCCGGAAATATCCCGGAAGTCATTGTCAAATTGGAAGAAGGCCCCGGCCAGGTTTATCAGGCCAAATTAGTGGACGCAAAGGATCCTTCGAAGGAGGTTACCTATCATGTCGTGAGGACCTATGGGGGGTGGGGCTGGAAACAACGCTATCAGGTCAAGATCGGAAATCATCATTACATTCTTCCCTTCCAGTGGAACCAGGCAACCTCCCGTTGGGTTCCTTATAATCTGCAGAATTGGTACAATGAGGATGGCAGCCTCAAACAACCCTCTGTGGGAAAATCCTTTGATATGAGCTGTGCCGGTTGTCATAATACCGGTCTTGAACTTAAAAAAGTTGATGCAGGTTACGAATCGAAATACGTGGAGCTCAACACAGGTTGTGAAAAATGCCATGGCCCAGGCTCTGAACATGTGAAGTCCCCAAAGACCAAAGGAAAAATCATCAATCCAAGGAAACTGGACTATGCGCGAGGGTTGGAGGTCTGCGGTCAATGCCATACGAGAGGGGTGAGCGTTCCGAACGGGACCTTTGAATATCCCTGGAACGACAAAGAGAACAAACCTTATAAACTCGGAGAACCCCTGGCCAATTATTACCAATTCAAACCCGGAATCTGGGGAGATCCCCAGGCCCATTCCAAATCTCATCATCAACAGTGGCTTGATTTCCAGAAGAGCGGCCATTTTTATGCCCGTGTCCTCTGCTTTGATTGTCATAATCCCCATGGAGGGCCCAGCCGATCCCAGTTGACCCAGGCCGACCACAACAACAACCTCTGCCTCTCCTGTCACGGCAAAGACAAAAAGTTTGCCAATCCCTGGGCCATCCGGATCCATACCAAGCACAACTATGCTCCGGAGACCAGGGGAACCAGTCGATGTTCCTCTTGCCATTTGGTGAAAACAGCCGCTTCGGCAGAAGCTGGTGACATTCACAACCACGACTTTGGGATCATCAGACCAAGAGTGAGCCTGGAGATGTTCGAGAAAGACCCGAAAAATGTCGTCCCCAATTCGTGCAACGGTTGTCATACGGAATGGGGCAAGGATAAGGCGGGGCATGAGAAAGGCGTGAAGGCTTTCGAATCTCTTTTCTCGACTAAAAACTGACCCGGAAAGAGTCGCGTTCTAAGTAAACCCCGTTAGAAAGTTTTCAACTTTCTAACGGGAAAGCTCACACGGGGCATTAAACCCCGTGTTCGCTGAAAAGGAAACAACCACCATCCCCGCAGCAGAGCTGCGGGGCTTTCTAACGGGGTAAATAGGGTAAGGTTACATGTGCCGCATCTTCAGAGGCTGTTGCCAAAACTGATTCCATGCTTCGACAAGTTCAGAATGAATTAACAAGTTGCATGATTTCAAGATATCACCGTTCGCCCTGAGTCCCGCCCAGGCGGGATCGAAGGGCAAACGGTTGGTTTGGTCAACAGCCCGTTCAGATTTCATAAATTTTTTCAGGGGGTTATCAATCCAAAAATGTTTTCGAAACGACCTGGTAATAAATGGAGGTGAAGATTAAAAAAAATTTTAAATAGGTTCTTGACCTTTTTAATATATTTATGTTAACAGATACTTAAGTTCCATAGGGGGGAACATAGAGAAATCTATGCCCCCCTTTTTTTATTGTCTCACTCGGGGAGAAAAAACCTCGCCTTTAAGCGAAGACTTTAGTATGCACAATGTGTGCAGGTTTTTCAGATTTTCCCTCGTGAGAATTTCTGTGCTAGTTGTTTTGTCTTTAGCTGACTTCAGTCAGTAGAGAATCCACCAGCTTGTAGCTGGTGGTAGTTCAATTCATTGATAGGGAGGTCAAAATGGAGATCAGGAGAAGGGATTTTCTGAAGGCAGGCGTGGCGGCAGGAGCGTCCATTGCTCTAAATGGTCTGACCCTGAATGCCTTTGCCAACGGCAAGGATCATCGGGTTGGAACTGGAGGGACCGAACCCGGTCAATGGATTCCCTCAACCTGTCAGGGGTGCACGCAATGGTGCCCCATAGCGATGTTCGTCCAGGAAGGACGGGCTGTAAAGGTTCGAGGCAATCCGCTCAGCAAAGTCAACAATGGTTACTGCTGCGTGAGGGGCCATCTGATCCTTCAGCAGATTTACGACCCTGACAGGATCAAGGTTCCCATGAAAAGGACCAACCCGCAGAAGGGAAGGGGGATTGATCCAAAGTTCGTTCCCATCTCGTGGGATGAGGCGATGGACATGGTCGCCGACAAAATCATGGAGCTGCGCAAAAATAACGAAACGCATAAGTACCTGTTATTGCGAGGGCGTTATTCGGATCATAATACGATCCTCTATGACAACCTCACCAAAATGATCGGTTCTCCCAATAACATTTCCCACAGCGCCCTGTGCGCTGAGGTAGAGAAGATGGGGCGGTTCTTTACCGAAGGCTATTGGGGATACTGCGATTATGACCTCGAGAAGATGAAATATCTGATCGTCTGGGGCTGCGACCCTGTTTCATCCAACCGCAACGTTCCCAATACCACTGATAAACTGAGCCGCCTTCTTGCGGAGGGGACCGTGGTGGTTGTAGATCCCCGAATGAACAACACCGCGGCCAAGGCGCATGAATGGCTGCCCATCAAGCCCGGCGAAGACGGATCGCTGGCGACTGCGATGGCTCATGTGATCTTAAACGAAGGGCTGTGGAACAAGGAGTTTGTGGGTGATTTCAAGGACGGCAAGAACCAGTTCAAGACCGGGCAGACGGTTGATGAGGCCGGTTTTTCCGAGAAGCATACCCACGGCCTTGTAAAATGGTGGAATATCGAACTGAAGGACAGAACGCCTGACTGGGCGGCCGGCATCACAGGGCTTTCCAGAGAGCAGATCATACGCGTTGCAAAGGGTTTTGCCCAGGCCGCCCCCCAGTGCGCCATCTGGTACGGGCCAACCATGATGCCCCGTGGAACGTACGCCGCATTAGCTATCCATGCCCTGAACGGGCTTGTCGGCGCCAGCGACAACGAAGGCGGTCTCGTTACAGGCACGGGCGCTCCGAGCAGCAGTTATCCCAAGTTCGATAAGTATCAGGATGACGTGGCCAAGGCCGGAGGGAAGCATAAAAAGATTGACCAGAGAGGAACTCTTAAATTCCCCAACCTCGCTTCCGGCAGGCCCGGCAGCGGCGTTTCCACCAATAATGTGGCCAACGCCATTCTGGCCAATGACCCATATGACATTAAGGTGGCCATCGGCTACTTCTGCAACTTCAATTTTTCCGGAACGGAAGCCGGACGCTGGGACAAAGCCATGGCAAAGACTCCTTTCTTCGTTCATATCGTTCCCATGGTTTCCGAGATGACACAGTTTGCGGATATTGTCCTGCCTGCCGCCTTGCATCATTCGGAAGATTGGTCTATTTCTCGCAACCAGGGAAATATGCACGGGCATATCTCCATCCATCAGCCTGTAATCAAGCGCATGTTTGATGTGAAGGGCGCTGAAACGGAGGTCGTGTGGCTTCTGGCTGAAAAACTGAAGGCCAAAGGTTTTTCAAACATCTACGACTGGCTTTACAATGAATACAAAGATCCTGAAACTGGCAAGAACCCGGCCAATGCCGAGGAATTCGCCCTTTACGCCACAAAGATTCGCAGCCAGAAGGCGTGGGATCCTGCTCAAAACAAGGATTATAAAGGCGACAGATCCGAGGGCTGGGAAGATTTCAGAAAAAAGGGGGTTGTTAACTCCCCTCGCTTTGAATTCCGAAAGAAATGGGGCACGCCGGAGAAGGGCAACTATCCCACCGCGACAAAGAAGTTTGAATTCTATAGCGAGACTCTCAAAAAGGCCCTTGCCGAGCATGCGGAGAAAAATAAGACAACGGTTGACGGCGTGATGGAAGCGACAAACTATGAGGCCCGGGGAGAGAAGGCGTTCGTGCCCCACTATGAATCTCCCCGCAGGCATGGCGACCGCAGTCAATATCCCTTTGACCTGATTGATATGAAATCCCGGCTCAACAGGGAAGGCCGGAGCGCCAATCTCTCATGGTACCATGCCTTTAAAAAGTGCGATCCCGGTGATGTGAGCTATGAGGATGTCATTCATATCAATCCCTCCGATGCGAAAAAACTCGGCGTCAAGGAAGGCGATATGGTGAAAGTGACTTCCACCATCGGCAGCTTGAAGGTCCGCGCCCGTTTATGGGAAGGGGTGCGTCCGGGCTCGGCGGCGAAATGTTTTGGTCAGGGGCACTGGTATTATGGCCGCGTGGGGACAAAGGACTTATCAACGTTTGAGCCAAGAGGCGCAAACTTCAATGAGATCATGCCGGATGATTATGATCACCTGAGCGGTTCGACCGCGCGCAACGGCGGATTCACCGGCGTGAAAATTGAGAAAGCTTAAGGGAAAGGAGGGAAAAATAAATGGCTAAGAAGCAATTGGCAATGGTCATAGATTTGCTGAAGTGCACCGGATGCGGAGCCTGCGCTCTGGCGTGCAAGACAGAAAACAACACACCGGACAAGGCTAAAGGACAGACGTTTAACTGGGCGGATTTTGTCACAAAAGTGGAGGGACAGTTTCCTAACGTTAAATATTCCATTATGCCGGTTCTATGCAATCATTGTACGGATGCGCCGTGCGTTAAGGCATGTCCTGTCACCCCGAAGGCCATGCATAAACATAACAATGGAATTACCGTGCATAATCAGGAACGGTGCATCGGATGCCGTCTCTGCCAGCAGAACTGTCCCTATAGCGCGGAGGATGTGGACAAAGCAAAGGCCGCCTACAGTGTGATCAGTTTTAACGACGACGAACCGCACGGTTTTTACAGGGATACTACGGAGGCGATCAAGGGTGTGACAGCATCGGCGGCAGAGGTCGCTAAAAAAGCTGGAAACCTTCCTCCTCATCGAACACTCTACAAACACTCCGATTATGCAAGCGTGAGAAAATCGAATGTCGTTGAAAAGTGCATCTTCTGCGAGCACAGGGTCATCCACGGAGAACAGCCTTACTGTGTGGTGGTCTGCCCATCGAAGGCAAGAACTTTCGGAGACATCGCCGACAAGGAGAGCGAGGTCAGCCAGTTGCTCAAGAAGCATAAGGCCAACCAATTGAAGAATAATAAGGGTGAGTTTTTAAAACCCGGGGAGAAGGGCGCTAAGCCCAATGTCTATTATGTAAGGAGTTACAAGGCAGAGGCGAGAAAGTCTTAAAAAGCCGCTCATTGTGAGGGGACGGCCCTGAATGCCTGAAGTAGGGCTGTCCCCTTATATTTTGAAAAAAGGGATATGGAGAACCATCGGGATATCACAAGGGAAAGATTCAGGGCTGACAGTTACCGGTTTTTGTCAGCCTGTTTCTGTCTTCCCCAAAAAGAGTTATTTTCACAGGAGGATATTTTCAAAAGCCTTACGCATGTATTAGGCGGGATCTGTCCGGAGGCAGTGGCATTCTCCTCGCAGATGGAAAAGGCGTTTTCAGAGGCAAAAGAAGAAGAGTTAAAGGTTGAATATGCCAGACTTTTCGTCGGGCCCTATGAGCTAAAGGCCCCACCGTACGGCTCTATCTATCTGGACGGAGAGAGAAAGGTGATGGGCAATTCCACGATGGAAGTGATCAAGCTGTATGAAGAAGCAGGGTTGGTCATGGATAAGGACTTCAAGGAACTCCCGGACCATATCGCGGTTGAACTGGAGTTTATGTATTATCTCATCCACAAGGAAGTAGAAGCCCTGGAGAGGTCGGAAAAGGATAAAGCGACGGCCCTCAAGGAAACCCGAAACCATTTTTTTAACCGATTGTTCAGCCCATGGGTCCCCCCCTTCTGCGAAAAAATGAAGGAGTCAACCAACAACCCCTTTTACATCAACCTCGCCGACTGCCTTTCAACCTTTATCACAAACCAGAGTCGCAGTTAATCGAGAAGTTACCTCATCTGAACAAAATCATTTTCGTTATATTTCGAGAGACCTTTGTCACCCGTACAGCCTACCTTTGTCCTATAAAATATGACATGTTAAATCAATTTATTTGGCGGGTGTAGATGGTTTTGTAGCGTTTGGGGTCTGCGGCCATGCAACTGGTGCATTCTTCCGAAGCGAGATCAACAGGCTCAAGGAGGACTTCAAAGCCGAGTTCTTTGTATTGCTCGGCCATTTCCGATAGGCGGGGCTCGTCTATGGTGAAGCGTTTTTCCCAGCCTTGTTTTTTTAATTCTTCTTCTCTGGTCATCGTAAGAATGTTTGAGGTTAGAGGTTGGAGGTTTAAGGCCAAAATTCTTTTGCCTCACACCTCAAACCTTCTGCCTCAAGCCCTTATATGACTTTTTCCAGCCGTCGGAGTGGGAGATGGCCGCGAATTCACAGGCGGCGACACAGGGTGGTAGTTCAGACCCGAAGCCGGGTTTGCAGGGAGCACAATGGTAACGGATCTTTTTTCGTTCACCGGATTTTACAGAAGCCACAGGTTCTTCACGAAAAATGTCTATTTCGTCTAGTCCAATCTCAAGAATTTTTGGCGGACATACCTCAACGCACTTGCCACAACCATTGCACTTGTCTGTGTCCAGAGTGAGAAACCAATCTCCGGAACCATCTTTAAAACCATAATTTGCAATCATCTTTTTTCTTAAGAGTTTGGATTTAGAAATATTTTTTTGCTCCGAACTCCGAACTCATCACTCCGAACTGAATTTACGTTTTTTTCACACTTTTTGCCTTACCCATCTTCAGCAATGCCTGTGCGAAGAGGGCGGCTCCAATGGCGCCTGCCAGTTGGGTATCGAAAGGATAGTTCTTCTTGCGATAGTTCGGATTCGCCCAAACCTTTTCAGCTGTCTTGATTCCGAGCTCCTTTTCGAGCCTCTTGACCACTCCCTCATTCTTTGCAATTCCCCCTGTAATAACAAATTTCTCCTTGACCCCCAGACGCTTGAGAAGCTCCATGATTCGGTGGGCCATTGCAGAACAGTATGCGGCCATGATCTCGTTTTCCGGGATGCCCTGTTCAAGAAGTCCCATCACTTCGCTCTTGGCGAAGACAACGCAGGTGCTGCTGATCGGAGGGAGCTCCTTTGCAATCTGGAAAGACCGGGGGCCGATTTCCCAGACAGGGACATGAATGAGGTCAGCAAAGACCTCCATGCCTCGTCCTGTTCCAGCCGCACACTTGTCATTCATCATAAAGTTGAGAACCTTTCCCCGGTCATCGACATTGATAGCCTTGCAATCCTGGCCGCCCATATCCATGACCGTCCTCACTTCAGGGCCATACATAAAATTGGCTCCTTTAGCGTGACAGGAGATCTCGGTGATTGCCTGCTGGGCCATAGGCACATTGACCCGGCCGTAACCAGTGCCAATACAGTAATCGATATTCTCTAACTTCAGATGGGTCTTCTCAAGGGCGTAGTCCATTCCCTTTTGGGCGCTGTAGGGACTGTCCGAGCCAGTTCGCGTATTCCCAAAAGCAAAAAATTCACCATCCACCATGATCACTGCCTGAGTGCTCACGGAGCCCACATCTACTCCGGCGGTTATAAATTTACCTTTTTTCCAATCGATATCCGGATTGACCCAGTTGGTTTCAGGCCATCTCCAGAACTCCACGGGTTTTTCGCGTTCGACCATTAAATCCCTTGGGGTTATTTTCCCCGCTGCTTGCGGCGAATTCGTCATACCGGCGAAAGCCGGTATCCAGACGTCGTCCCGACGAAAGTCGGGAACCATCATAAACACTGGATTCCCCCGCATCAAGTGCGGGGCAGGCTAAATCAAGCACGGAATGACGGCAAAGAAGAGAAGGTGATACCCCGCTGCTTGCGGCGGGGTAGTTCATTCCCCCTTTTCATTATTAGTGGTCTCGTAAAAAGTCCCGATCTGTCACCCTGAACTTGTTTCAGGGTCTCATAAGTTGTTGAAACTGTTAGATGCTGAAATAAATTCAGCATGACATTTTTTCTGTTTTCTGACTTTTTACGAGACCATCATTATTAGTGGTCTCAAATAATCTATACCTAAATTGAGCGATTTATTTTAAATTTCATTGTAGCGCAACCCTTTAGGGTTGCTTCTCATGCCTACCTGCGGTAGGCAAGCAAGGCTAAAGCCTTGCGCTACATATCACCCTCTGGGTGATTTTAAACCTGATCTGAAGCCTGTTGCTAAAGAGGTTTTCAAAAAAAGAATCGCTCAATTTAGGCTATACATAACCCCACCTAACCTTCCCTTACTCCAAGGGGAGGAATTTTCCCCCTCTTAGATTAAGAGGGGTAGGGGGAGTTATTACTCTTCTTAGAAAACGCCGGCAAGAGCGGCTTCTGCTGCTCCGAGTGCTCCTATATAATCAGGATCGTCCGGAACAATGACAGGAATCTCTATATTCTTTTTAAGGGAATCGACAAAACCAACATTTTTAGCCATTCCGCCGACAAGCACCACATCTTTCTCCAGACCGACGACCCGGGCAATGGAGCCGACTCTACCTGCGACGGCGTCCATCACAGCTCTGGAGATGTCAGGCTTCGAGATATTTTGGTGGATGAGAGAGACCACTTCCGATTCTCCAAAGACAGCGCACTGAGCATTCATTGGAATGGACTTCGTGGAATCGAGCGCAATCTTTGCCATCTCTTCAATAAAAACCTCCAATGCCCGTGACATGGCTTCTACAAATGTCCCGGTTCCAGCGGCGCATTTATCGTTAATGGCGAAATCTAAAACCTTTCCATCAGGGGCTACCTTGATGGCCCGGCCTTCTTCAGCTCCCACGTCGATGATTGTCCTGGCATTTGGAAATAATTTAATCACTCCCCGTGCATCGGCAGCCACATCTGAGATGAAGCCATTGGCAAAAGAAACCCTTTTGGCCGCAATTCCGGTTGCCACCACACGCTCTACATCTTTTCTTGAAATGGGTGTCTGCTTTAACACCTGATCATATAGAGCCTCGACCGCTTCAGCTTTTTTGATACCGGTTGGAGTAGCTCCTTTTCCTAAGATCTGTCCGTCTTTCTTAATGACGATATGGACATTCTGGCCACCGACATCAATACCTGCAACGATCATCTCCTTATACCTCCGGTGCTAAAGTCTTCTTCTCCCTTCTATGGGTAGTCTAACCTCTCTACCTTCCACGTGTCCACTCTCTAAGGGGCATAGTATAAATTCTGCGTCAGCCAAACAAATGGCCGACCGGGACTTGACAAATAAGGTGTAGTTAATTATTATTGGTTCCGCGTAGGTATCTGAAGAAGGTTTTTTCAAATTTATAAAGTATTAAAGCCACGAAGGCATCCACCACGAAGGGGGTTAAGTCTCGTGGCTTTTTTATTTGGCGAAAAGGGAGGCCTTATTTTTCTATTAGGAAGGATTTTCGGGAAGTTGAACCAAAGGAGAGTTAAACCCGGCCTTATCCTCTCTTTGGTAATTCATGGCATGATGATGTTGATTCCTGTTTCCGTTATGGTTGTTCAACGATATGATGAAATAGAACTTTACATCATGAGTGAGGAGAGGTCGGTGATACGAGACCATCAAACTGTTGGAAAAAGGATCGCTGAGGCATCAAGGATGATTTTACCCCCCCAAAAAGAGGTGGAAATGGTGAAGGAGGAGAAGCAATTATTAACGAGGGAGTTACAGAAGATTGACGAAAAGCCGATCACAGAGAAAACTGACATTAAAGAACCGACGATTATCCCCACAGAACTTCCTTCAATTCCATTATCCATATCCGTTGCCACCAACGCTAAAGAAGCCGAGTTGCCTGATAAAACTCCGATCCCCCCTCAAGCCGATCTCTCTCCGAAAATGGATGATCGTGAGACGGTTTCCCTTTCAAAAGAAACGATCTATCACACTGTCTCTCAAACTCAGGTGGTTGAGTTTGGGTCAGGGGAAGGTCCAAAATTTCTGCGAAGAACGTTACCGATTTATCCTGTGATGGCAAGAAGAATTGGCAAAGAGGGAAGGGTCGTTCTGAGGCTAACGATTGATGAAAAAGGGAACCTGTCAAATGTGGAAGTGATTGAAAATGGAGGGTATGGCTTTGCAGAGGCGGCAGTTGATGGAGTAAAAAAGTCTTCATTTCTGCCGGCTCTAAAAGACGGCAAGCCTATAGCCTCCCGGGCAATATTGCCCATCAGATTTAGTCTACGGAGTGATTGATGAGCGATCTATTTATCAAAGGCGGTTTTTTAATGTATCCCATCCTTCTCTGCTCCGTTGCAGGGTTGGCGATCTGGGTTAATAAGTTTATTCAGTTCAGGCAAATTTTAAGGGAGATGGATGTTCCCTTAAATGATCTCTGGAAAAAGGGGAGGGTTCCTGCCATTTTAACTCCCATCATAGAAGGATTGAAAAATCAGTCGGACGAGAAGGAAATCTCCCTGACAGGCACCCGGCAGATCAGGAAAATAGAGACGGGATTAAGTTGGCTTGGGTTGATCGCCACCGTGGCTCCGCTCCTGGGTTTAACCGGAACAGTGACCGGTATGATCAAGGCGTTTATGGTGATAGAGAAGAGCCCGAGTGTCAACCCATCCATGCTTGCAGGAGGCATCTGGGAAGCTTTGATAACCACTGCCGCAGGTCTTCTTGTGGCGATTCCCATCCATATTGGACACCACTACCTTGAAAAGCAGGCGGATGAGATTGCCTTGATGATGAAGGAAATCGTCACCCGCCTTCATACGGGTTTGAAGGGGGATCAAGGTGGAGTTTGAACGGAAGAAATATAACCATACTCACATCAATATCGCCCCCCTGGTGGATATGATGTTTTTGCTGCTTCTATTTTTTATGCTTACCTCGCATTTGATACAGGAACCGGCCATCCGGATCCGTTTGCCTGAATCGAGCACCGCAGAGACCAAAAGCGATGAAACAAGGACGATTTCCATCACACAAAACGGCGAAATCTATTTTATGGACAGAAGAATGGACATTCAAGATCTCCAGAGAGCGATCAGGGAAAAATTTAGGGATCGGGAGAAAGATCTCTTGAAAATCAAAGCTGATAAGGAGGTGAATGTGGGGCTTTTGGTCAGTGTGATTGACGAAGTGCGACATTCAGGGGTTAAAAATTTCAGCATCATCACTACAAAGAAGGAATGATAGAAAATACTCTTGGATTCCTAAGAGGGTATTTGGCATCTTGATGTCGCTCCGGAAAGCGAAGATCAGAATAGAGCTTCAGAGATTTGAAAGGGTCATGAAGGCCTCCTCCCTCCTACGAAAGGAGAAAAATACTACAGGAGGTGTGGGATGAGAAGGTATTTGGCGATTGTTTTGGGTTTGGTCATATGTGTGATGGGTTCATCGTATGTGTTTGCACAGGAAAAGGAGAAAGAAACAAAGTTTGATGAGATTGTAGTAACCGCAACGAAGACGGAAACCGCCTTGGGTGATCTTCCGGTCACCTTGCACGTGGTGGATCGAAAAAACATTGAGTCTCAACCGGAGACCTATGTGAGCAATTTCGGAGAACTGATTCGGGATCTCCCTGGCGTCCATGTAGGTCAGTATTTTCCTTTTGGCCCTCCCTGGATCAACTTGAGAGGCACAGGATATTTCATCGGCCGCACCGGATATTTAGTCGATGGTGTTCCCGTGACTCCCTTTTTAGCAACGCCGGTTCATAATAATGACATCCAGCGAGTCGAGGTGTTGTTGGGCCCCTCTTCGGCCCTCTATGGACCTAATGCAATGGGCGGAACAGTCAATCTCATTACCAAACGAGGAACGAAAGACACCGGGGCAAAGGTTGACCTCGGATACGGATCAAGAGATACCTGGCGCCCCCATGTGGAGGTCGGAAATCAGTTCGGTAATTTTCATGCGTATGCATCCTACTCGGGAGACTATTCTGATGGATACAAGATGAACCCGTTTGATGTTGTTTGGGAGTTATATCGCTATGGTCAACGGGGATGGTTAAGCTATGCTTCTTTGGATGAAAATAAATACAGATACAGCTATTACAATTTTAAGGTTGGCTGGGAGAATGAAAAGAAAGCAGGTGCATGGTTCAGTTATCTCCGGCAGGATGCATCTCTTGACGGAGGAAAACCGAATATGTATTGGTTAGATGATGCCGTTGAGGGGTTGGGAACCTTCCGTTTCTATACCCCCATTGGTGATATCATGAAAGTGACAGGAACCATGGGGTTCCAGCACTTAGACCGACCACAGCTCAATATCGTTGGGCCAAGTGTTGCTGGAGATATTGTTACATGGAATTTTACCCCTTCGACACGGGCGGATTGGACACAGAAACGTTACCCCATAGAATTGCAAACCGACTTCTATTTAGGGAAACAGAACATCTTAACCGTGGGAGGGCTCTGGCTGAGAGAAGATGAGTTGAGAGAAACCAAGAGCCGTATTACCGGCATTACCAGCGCCAAAACCGAGTATACGACCGACCAGACAGCTTTCTATCTTCAGAACCAAGCGTTTTTTCTGGATGGAAAACTCAATCTCCTGGCGGGAATTCGTTACGACCGCTGGAAATATCACGATATCTTCGATCTCGTATCCACTCCTCGGGATCGGGAGGATGTCAAAAAAGATGCCTTGACTTATCGGGGAGGGGTAAAATTTGCTTTAACCGATTATTTATCCCTCCGGGCCTCAGGGGGAACAGGGTTTTGGCCAGGGTTGCCCGTCTGGATGTTTACCAACATTCCTACGGGTCCAAATCGGCGAGAACCCAACCCGGACCTGAAGCCTGAAAAGACCTGGATGGTGGATATGGGCGTGGATCTGAATCTGAAAAAGTGGGGAACTGTCCTTACCGTTACCCCTTATTATGGCAGGATTAAGGATCTCATCTCCTATGTTGCAAGTCCTCATCCAACTTTACCGGGAGTCAGCATTACAAAGGCCTTCAATTTAGGAGGGGTCAAAATCTATGGCCTTGAGATGGGCTTGGAACAGAAATTATTCCAGCGATTGACTGCCTTTGCCAGTCTGACGCTCAATCATTCCGAGATCACACAATCCGGTTTGGCAACAGGGCTGGAGCTATCGAACTCCCCCGACTATTTTGGGAGCATTGGATTCATCTATCGCCATCCGGAGCTGATCAACGGCCGAATCTCCATGCGTTTCTCTGACAAACGATACTATGTCAACGATGTTGCAACAAGAGATTTACCTTATTATTCTATGAAAGCCTACGAAGTCGCCGATGCCAAAATCTGGAGAGATTGGAAGTTAGGGAAAGGCGTTCTGACCACCGCCTTCAGCGTGGACAATCTCTTTGACAAAAAATACGAAACAGAATTCGTTTGGGTCCATCCAGGAAGAAGCTTCCAGTTGAATGTAGGGTATAAATACCTTTTTTAAAATGCGTTTTAGCCGTCTTTTCTGTTAATGCCCTTCCCTCTTTAGGTTAAGGGGGGAGGGGAGGATTTATGAAACCTTTGTCAATCTATTTTTCCCTCTGTTTTGTTTTTTTGGTGGGAACGATATTTTCTTTCGGATGTGGAGACGGTCATCACAGCGGAAGTCAGAGACAGAAAGACGAATCTTCCGTACTCAGAATCGGGGTGGGGAGGGACCTTTACGATGGTCCGGATTCGAGAAGCTTCGTGCACGGCAGTCTCAATGCCTGGGAATCTCTGATCTACCTGGATGAAAAACTTCAGCCCAGGAATTGGTTGGCCGAATCCTGGCGCCTGGAGGATGGAGGCAGGAGATGGATCTTCCAATTAAAAAAGAACATCCCGTTCCATGATGGAACTCTTCTGACCAAGGAAGTGGTGATTGAAAACATCCTCCGATACAAAAATCACCCAAAGTACGACCCCCATGGTCTGTATCGAGACCTTCTTTCTGTTCGCGGGGCCGGCGAGAGGGACGTTGTTTTTCATCTCAGCACGCCTTGTCCCAACTTCCCTGCGTCCATCAATTATTTCGGGAGCGCCATCCTTACGTCCGGTTCTTTTGACTCAAAGGGCCAATTCACCAAGTTTACAGGCACCGGTCCCTATCGATTTGTGATGAACAAAGATGGCGTGATTCGCCTCAAAGCCCACTCTGCCTATTGGCAGGGAAAACCTCCCTTTGAAAACATTGAGTTCTGGTACATTCCGGATGCGTCAACCCGTCTGAATGCCCTTAAAGCAGGCCAGATCGATGCCATTGTCGATGTCGGAGGAATCCTGCCAAGCCAATTGCCCGATCTCAAACATTCCAAGCATATCACGTTGAGAAGTGAAACGGTGGCAACGACCCATTATCTATTGTTTAACTGTCAACACCCTCCCTTTCACTCCATTCACAATCGGAAATGGGTTTCATCAACTTTGGACCGCAATCAGCTTGTTCAATCAATCATTGGGGATGCAGGGGTGGCTTCGGATTCCATCTTTACTCCATTAGCTGAAGAATGGCAGGAAAGGCTCTTTCCGTTAACACCCTCTTTCGAAAAACCGCCAGACCTTTCTCCAGAAGTTGAAATATCCATCCTGCTCCACAGCGGAACGCTTCAGCGATGGCCCTATAAAGATATCGCTGAAGCCATTCATGCCCATTTGCTTCGGGGAGGCTTGAAGGCGAAGATACGTATCGAAGAGGCGGGCAGTTTCAAAGAGTCTTTGAAAAAGGGAAATTTCGACCTCGTCCTTCATCCCTTTACGCTCATGACGGGAGATCCGGACATCTTCTTCACCTGGCTGAGCCATGTCAGTCCCGTGGCTTTCGGAAATGAGTTGAAGAATGTCAGCGAATTGGCCTCAAAGGCCCGATATGAAATTGATAAAGAACAGAGAAAAAAGATGTATCGCCAACTCCAGAAGTGGATTTCAGAAAATGGCCTACTCCTCCCTCTCTATCATGATGTCGCCTTCTATGCTTACAGGGATCATATCGACGGCCTTAAAATAGATGCGTTCTTCAGGCCCAATCTGATGGAGGTGAAAAAGAATAAAGTTGCCCGTTAAGAATAAGAAACTTCATATTCGGGTAAAAACGGACCAGAATAAGAATCGAAAGGCAATCGACCCCCTTGATCCCCTGTTCTGGTCACAGGAGTGGGAAAAAGCGGTCAAGACCTCATCGCTTTCAAGAAAAAACACCAGTCCTGATCGCTGGACCGAATACTGGAGTCACATCAGTAAGAGTTATGGGACTCGGATTCAATGTGAGTCGAAGATCGTCGATGAGATCGTTCGAATACTGCTTTTTGAAAAAGTGCTTACCAAAGAAAGCGAGGTTCTGGACATCGGGTGCGGCCCCGGGACCTTTGCCATGCCTTTTGCCCGATTCGTTAACCATGTGCTTGCCCTCGACCCGGCAATAAAAATGATCGATACCCTGAGGGAAGAAGCCCAACGTCAGGGGCTTTCAAATATCAGCTTGCTCTGCCAGCGGTGGGAAGACAGTCTTTTTTTAAAGGAGTTCGACTTTGCCTTCGCCTCGTTCTCCCCTGCGATCTGTAATGCCGAGAGCCTCCTCAAAATGCATCAGGCCTCCCGAAAGCATTGTTGTCTCATCACTTCCTCGAATGCGGAGAACTTCAGGGTTCGAAATGAACTCTGGGAGCGTATTTTGGGAGAGCCTTTTCATTCTTCCACCTTTCATATCGTTTATCCCTTTAATTACCTTTACGCCTCCGGATTTCGGCCACAGATACGTTTTTTAAAAAATGAGGTCTGTTATGAGGAACCGGTCGATGTCGTCATCGACCGGTATGAACATTACTTCCGCATGTTTATTGGATTAAATGCTTCAACGCAGAGGATCATTCGCCAGTATTTTGAAGATCTGGCCGATGAAGGGATCGTAAAGACGCATGAGGAGAAAGCGTTTGCCATCATGTGGTGGGCTGTGGAGAAATAGATGCTTTCATATCTTGGGAAAAGATTCCTCTTCCTCATCCCTCTATGGCTTGGCATCTCCCTGATCGTTTTTCTATTTCTTCAATTAACCCCCGGCGATCCGGCTGAAATTCTTCTTCGAAAGGAAGGCATCGAACCCACCCGTGAGGCCATTGAGGCCGTCAGAAGAAAGATGGGGTTAGATGATCCACCCTATCTGCAATATGGGCGATGGATTTGGAAGGTGGTGCATCTGGACTTGGGGAATTCATACCGAACTGGCGAACCGGTGGCCAAGGAACTCTTTACTCGTCTGCCCGCTACCCTTGAGCTCACCTTCGCTTCCTTCTTCCTAATGGTACTCCTATCTCTTTCCGCAGGCATTTTGTCTGCCATGAAAGCCTATGGGAGATTTGACCGGATGGGCATCGCCCTCGCCATCTTTGGAGCGTCTATCCCCAGTTTCTGGTTGGGGTTATTGCTGATCTATCTCTTTTCCGTGAAGTTAGGTTGGTTCCCTGTAATGGGGAGAGGAAGTTTGATTCATCTCATCCTTCCTGCCCTGACCTTGGGGTTTGGAACGGCCGTGATCCAGGCGCGCCTGCTTCGGACGTCCCTCGGTGAGGTGTTGAGAAAGGATTTTATCAGGGTAGCGATGGCGAAAGGGCTAAGGCGGGGCCGCATTCTTTTACGTCATGCTCTTCCAAATGCCCTCTTGCCTTTGCTAACCACTTTTGGGGTGGTCTTAGGACGTCTGTTAGGCGGAGCAGTCATCGTGGAGACGATCTTCTCCTGGCCAGGGCTCGGAAGGTTGGCAGTCGAAGCCATTCTCCAACGAGACTATCCGGTCATCCAGGGATATGTCTTGCTCACGGCCTTTATCTTCGTCTTGATCAATCTCTGCGTGGATGTCGGATATCGCCTTCTTGATCCACGGATTGAACTCGGCCGTTAACGATGAAAACTTCGGGATTGATTATTGTTTCTACTCTTTTTGTCATCTCTTTTCTTGCTCCGTATCTTGTTCCCCACTCCCCTCTGGAAATCAATTTAGACCGACGCCTCGAAGGTCCAAATGAGATTTATCCACTTGGGACAGATCACCTGGGTCGGTGTCTTCTGTCGAGACTCATTGATGGAACCCGAAGATCCATCGGGATTGCCGTACTCACTCAGGCGATTGCCCTGACGATTGGAATCAGCGTGGGAATGCTTTCAGGATATTGGGGAGGACGTCTCGATTTCCTTTTGATGCGGTTGGTAGACCTGACCCTGGCTTTTCCAAGCCTCATCCTATCGTTAGCCATTATCAGTCTTCTTGGTCCAGGGATTCAAAACGCCATGATCGCTTTTGCTCTGGTTCACTGGGCATTCTATGCCCGATTGGTCAGGGGATTGGTGATTGAGGTTAAAGAAAGGAAGTTCATCGAAGCGGCTGTTGCCATCGGCGTCAGTCCCTCACGGATGATTCTTCGACATTACCTTCCCAACATCTTTTCTTCCATTCTCGTTCTTGCGTCTCTCGATACTGGGAGGGTCATCTTCGCCCTTTCCAGTCTGGGCTTTTTGGGCCTTGGAGCCCAGCCTCCAATTCCGGAGTGGGGGGCCATGCTCAATGAGGGGCGCTTACTTATCGCCACCGCTCCTCATTTAATGCTCTTTCCTGGGCTTGCGATTCTGATCACGGTGATGGGTTTTAATCTGATAGGGGAGGCGAGTATGTGGCGCAGAAAGGACGTTTCAATATTTCATAGCGAAAGGATGCTCTCCTGAGGTAAGCAATGCTTTTCCAAACAACCTTTTAGATTTCCAGAACGCTTCCCACACATCCCTGAAAGAATCGATCTCCAAATTCCTGGTAAAGCCGGGATGATGCTTTCATTCCGGTGCAATGGGAGACGCCTATTTTCTCAATTTCCATCAACTTTAGGGCCTTGACCGATTCTTCGAGTTGTTCCGGGGATAAAAAATCCAGATGGGTCCCACCCAGGATGGCATGGAATCTATCTTTTCCGGTTTTTTGGATCACATGATGAATGATGTTGATCATTCCGGAGTGTGCGCATCCGAGGATCAGAATGAGTCCTTTTTCCGTATCGAGGATAAGAGACTGATCATCGAGGAAGATATCCGCACCGGTTTTACCATCGATTTCGAAAAAGAGCCTTGGGTCCGGTTTTTCAAAAATGGTCTTTCTTGGGACTTCTCCGGTTAAGAAAATTCCTTTCTCAACCTCTGTGAAATCTGAATTTAAAATAAAATTAGCCCCCAGGAACTCGAGGTAAGCTTTCTTATAAGGAATCCCCACAAAATGCTTCTTTTCTTCACCGTTTTCTTTATGGATGGCAATCCTGTCCAGGAAGATGTGCGGATGGATATGGACATCCACCTGGCCTCTCATTTTGAGAACCTCCGGCAACCCTCCGCCGTGATCGTAGTGGCCATGGCTTAAAAAGATTTTCTTAATGCTTCTCAAGTCCTTGTTCAGAACGAGGGAGTTTGCAACAACCGAATGGCCGCTGCCGGTGTCAAAGAGGTAGTTTCCTTTTTCCGTCTCAATAAAGGCAGAGAATCCATGCTCTCCCGCTCCAACCCGTTTCCCGATTGAATTTTCACATAATATGGTAATTTTAATCTTCATCCGCCTTTTTTCTCCAAAATGCCAAGAGCCTCTTTGACCAGGTTTTTCTCGTGCTCATAATCCGTCATCCTCTGGATCATGATCTTCTGGGCCATCACCGGGCCTGCTCCATGCCAGGTTCCGACCCCATGCTGACCGGCTGTCCAGTTCTGAAGGAGTTTCGTAACTTTCATGATATATTCCGTTGGAACATCGGATCCAAAACCCAAAAATTCCTCAACATACTTTTTCGTCTCGGGATTCTTCAGTTCCTTGAGAGAGGGCAGGGTGACGATGAGGCCTCCGCCTATGTCTCCCGCAAGAGCCATGACCCGCCAGAAGGCATCACAGACATTGAGTTTGGCGACATTTCCCATCAGTTCATCGGGGAGAAATACGCCTGAGCCTTCCGGTTCTTCCTTGCCGAGATTGGCTGAAGATAGTCCGCAGGCCCTTCCAGTCTCCCTTAGAACGACCATCTCCGTCAATTCGTCATTGATATGCTGGGCTTTTTCAAGGCCTTTATACTCCTGAAGAAGTTTACAGGCTCCGATGATCAGATTCATAAAGCCGACCTTGCAGGTTCCTCCGCAGGTCATCCGGTGGGTCTTTGCAAATCGTTCGACCAATTTTGTGGAATAGTCGGTCTCTCCACAATGAAACACCCGGTCCCAGGGCACAAAGACATTGTCAAAGACGACCATGGCAGTCTCTCTCTGGCCAAAAAGGGGATTTCCCAGCTCGAAGATATCCTCCGCCATCTCCCTTTCCGCTGAATAAGGGGAGTACTGACAGATATAGGTGAGCCCCTCTGCATCAGCAGGAATGGCAAAGGCGAGAGCGTAGTCCGCTTCGTCTTTTTTCTTTGCAGACTGGGGAAGAACAACCAGTTCGTGACTGACAAAGGCTCCGCTGATGTTGATCTTTGCGCCCCGGACAACGATCCCATCCGGCTTTTTCTCCACAACCTTAAGGGATAGAAAGGGATCCGGCCAGTCAATGGCCCGCTTTTTTCGGTCTCCCCTTGGTTCCGTCAAGGCGCCCGAGACAGCGAGGTCATTCTCCTGGACCC
>Ga0194127_10001248_pt1 | contig 37772 bp, 22 predicted proteins | sample TA2KigC100mmetaG_FD_148624 | JGI IMG/M metagenome (GOLD analysis project Ga0194127, IMG submission 148624) | Freshwater microbial communities from Lake Tanganyika, Tanzania - TA2015036 Kigoma Deep Cast 100m | ecosystem: Environmental > Aquatic > Freshwater > Lake | place: Tanzania: Lake...
CCCCGTCGCCGCTCCCGCCGCGATCGCCAGCCCCGCCGCCATCGTCGTCCATCGTTTCATGCGCAGTCCCCTTCGACTTGTACAATCACCATAGCAGCCCGGCGCGCCGTCGGCGAGACCGGCGGCGGAGGGTGTCGGGGCCGGCGCTTCCGATCATGCGCACCGATGACGAAGTGTCCCGCGGTGGCTCGCCCCTCCAGGACCTGCTTCCATTGTCCCTGCCCAGACGTCCATCCCCATTCGGATGTCATCCTCCGGGCCGGCCCTCAGCCCCTCGACCCTCGCCCCTCTCATGTGCTGGAGGGCCGAGCTATGCGAGGCCGGGGAGGGCGTCACGAGGGTCTGCTTTCGGGCTCGCGGTAGCTCGCCCCTCCAAGACCTGCTTCCATTGTCCCTGCCCATGGCGTCCATCCCCATTGGGATGACATCCTCCGGGCCGGCCCTCGCCCCTCGACCCTCGCCCCTCTCCTGTGCTGGAGGGCCGAGCTATGCGAGGCCGGAGAGGGCGTCACTCCACGGAATCTCGCGTTCGCCTCCGCCCTCAACCCTGCTGCGTCAGCGCCGCCGGGGCGCGCGGGCGGCCTCGGCCTCCGCGATGGAGGCGAGGCTGAGCTTCATGTCCTTCAGGCGCCCGTTCTGGATTCCGTAGATCCAGCCGTGAACGGTGAGGGCTTGGCCGCGCGACCACGCGTCGCGGACGATTGTCGTGCCGGCGACGTGCTGCACCTGCTCGCGGACGTTGATCTCGCAGAGGCGGTCCACGCGGGCGGCGTGGTCGGCAATGCCCGCCAGTTCGCGGCGGTGCCGTTCCCGCATCTGGCGGATCGGGTGGAGCCAGTTGTCGATCAGCCCGTGGGCCGCATGGTCCAGCGCCGCCTTCACGCCGCCGCAGGCGTAGTGGCCGCAGACGATGACGTGGCGCACCCGGAGCACGTCGACAGCGTATTGGAGCACCGCGAGGCAGTTGACGTCGGTGTGAATGACCTGGTTCGCGACGTTGCGGTGGACGAACAACTCGCCCGGCAGGAGCCCGACGATGGCCTCGGCCGGCACGCGGCTGTCGGCGCAGCCGATCCAGAGGAACTGCGGCGTCTGCTTGTGCACGAGGCGCGTGAAGAAGTCGGGCGTCCGGCGGACCGCCTTCGCCGCCCACCGCCGGTTGTTCTCGAACAGCGTCTTCACGGTCTTCATGGTCCGGCCCTCGAATGTGTCGCCATCGCCCAGATTCGCGCCTACGATACGTGGGTTTCCGCAAATGGCCAGCCGGATGTCGGCGGGCCCGGGAGGATTCGGCATGAAGCGACGGATGGGGATCGGCGCGGTGGCGGGGGTGCTGGCGCTGGCCGGAGGCGCCGCGGCGGCGGAGCGGCTGAACGTTCTCTTCCTGGCGTCGGACGACATGCGGCCGCAGCTCGGCTGCTACGGCGATCCGCTGGTGAAGTCGCCGAACCTCGACCGGCTGGCCGCGCGCGGGCGGCTCTTCGAGCGGGCCTACTGCCAGCAGGCGCTCTGCTCGCCGTCGCGCATCTCGCTGCTGTCGGGACGGCGGATCTCGACGACGAAGATCGACCAGATCGGGCCGACGCTCCGCAGCACGATGCCGGACATCGTGACGCTCCCGCAGATGTTCAAGAACGCCGGCTGGCATGCGCGCAGCCTGGGCAAGATCTACCACGTCGGCATCGACGACCCGGCGTCGTGGAACGAGCCGCCGTGGCACTCGAAGGCGCCGCGCTACGGGCCGGCGGGGATGGAGCGCGTGAAGGCGCGTGCCGCGGAGATGAAGGCGAAGGGCATCCCGATCGAGGAGAAGGGGCCGAACCGTCCGTCGTTCGGCGGCCCGGCGTTCGAGGGGCCGGACGTGGCCGACGAGGCTCTGCTCGACGGGGACACCGCGCGCCAGGCGCTGGAGGCCCTGCGCGCGCTGGCGAAGACGCCGGACCGCCCGTTCTTCCTCGCCGTCGGCTTCGCCAACCCGCACGTGCCGTGGGTCGCGCCGAAGCGCTACTGGGACCTCTACCGTCCGGAGGACATCCGGATTCCCACCAACAACTTCGTCCCCCGCGGCGCGCCGGTGTTCGCCGCGAAGTCGGGGCAGGATTTCCTCTGGTACGGCAACATCCCGAAGGACCGGGTCATCACGCCGGAGTTCGGCCGGCAGTGCCTGCACGGCTACTTCGCGGCGATCAGCTACGTCGACGCGCAGATCGGCCTCCTGCTCGGCGAGCTCGACCGGCTCGGCCTCCGCGAGAAGACGATCGTCGTGTTCTGGGGCGACCACGGCTACTACATGGGCGAGCACGGCTGGTGGGGCAGCAAGCACAACAACTACGAGGGCGCGACGCGCGTGCCGCTGATGATCGCCGCGCCGGGCATGAAGTCCGCCGGCAGGCCGACCCCGGCCGTGGTCGAGTTCATCGACATCTTCCCGACGCTCGCCGACCTCGCCGGGCTGGCCGCGCCGGCGGGCATCGAGGGGCGAAGCCTGCGGTCGCTGCTGGACGATCCGTCCGCGCCGTGGAAGGCGGGCGCGGTCAGCCAGTACCGGATGGGCGGGAACTTCGGCACGGCCCTCCGCACGGACCGCCACCGCTACGTCGAATGGGTCGACAAGCAGGGGGCCGTCGCCGGCCGCGAACTGTACGACCACGCGACCGACCCGGGGGAGAACGTCAACGTCCTCGACGGCGCGCCGGCGGACCTCGTGCGGGGCCTTGCGGAGCAGCTCGGCGCGGTCCTGCGGCAGCCGGCGCGGACGCCGTGAGCCGTCGCCCCTCAGCCGCGGCGGAGTGAGGCGTCCGGCCCGGGCGGTCGCGCGACCGCGGGAAGGCGATCTGCAGGCTTGACAGGCCCGGCTCGGACCCTACCCTTGTGCCGTCCGGACGCCCGTATTCGAAGGGGCCGGACAGGGTGCGTCGGGAGGCCGTGCGCCGGGAGGGGGGCATGAGAGCTGTCGCATGGGCGGCGTCGGGGCTTGTCATGGCAACCGGCGCGTGCGCGCAGTTGCTGTCGTTCTCCGCGGCGGAGGAACTCGACACGGAATGGCGGTTCTGGAACGCCTACAACAGCGGCATTCCGGCCCCGCCGGAGCAGTTCGGCAACCCGAGCGCGTCGAACCTGAAGGCCCAGACGGGGCGCACAAGTCTCTCCGACGCCGCCTCGCCGTACGGTGGGGCGGCGGTGGTCCGAAGCCAGATCACGGCCGATGCGGATCTCAAGGCCTACGCGCGCGCGGAGACCACGGGGCAGCTGGTCACCGGGCGGATGTGGAGCGCCGCCTCGGGCCGGAGCGCCTCCGGCTGGCGGGCCACGTCGGGGACCTTGCCCGGCGGGCAGCCTTTCGCGGGCGCCTTCAACTTCTCCTTCGAGGGTGACCTGACCATCCAGCCGTCGAGCACGGTCTTCCTCGATTTTGCGTCGGTCTCCGTGGGGTTCCGCGTGTACTACCCGGAGGCGGTCGAGGGCACCCCCGGGGCGAGCTACTCGGGCCTCTCCGTGCTGAACCACAACGGGCTGGTCCAGGAGTTCGATTCGCAGGGAGGGTACTACGATATCCACACCGGGGTGCAGACCGGTGTGTTCGCCGTGACGGTGTCCAGCACGGCGATCGCGAACGGATGGCACGTGAGCGTGGCGGGTTCCCTTCCGGTCGGCGGCGTGATCGGCGGTTTCAATGCCGTCGACTACTCGCTGGACGTGTATGCCTCCGCCCATGGCGACGCCGGCGTTTCCGTCGCGGACTTCGAGAACACGGGGAGCTTCAGTTTCACCGGGCCGGGCGACATCGTCTTCGAGCCCGGTGCCGTGCCGGAGCCCTCCGCCGCCCTCCTGCTTGCCCTGGGCGGGCTGGCCGCCTTGTCCTTCCGCCGCCGGCACCGCGCACGCCGCTGAACGCCCCTCCGGCCGGGCGCGGGGCGGTTGCCGCCCGCGACGATTGCTGGCATAACTTCCCGGCTGTGATGGCGCGCTGCGTTTCGAGTCTGGTTCCGCACGGGGCCGGCCGGCTGGCCGCGGTCGTTGCGCTTGCCTGGGCCGTGACGGCGGCGCGGGCGGGCGAGCCTTCGCCGGCGGACGAGGTCGCCGCGCTGCGGGCCGCGGTGACCGACCTGGCGGCGTCGTTCGGGGACCGCTACCCCGGCGCGGCCGGTTATCTCGGGCGGATCGATGCCGTCGCGGGACGGCTGGGCGCCGGCGACGCGGCGGCCCGCGCGGAGTTCGACGCCCTGCGGCGCGAGGCGCTGATCGCCAATCCCCTGGTGAGCGGGCGCCCGATTCTCTTCGTCGTGCGCAGTCAGTTTGCGAAGGGCCATCACAACACCGAGACCTTCTTCCCCGCGGCGCAGCACGAGTTCAACAGCGGGCGGTTCTCGCCCGGCGGGGCGCTCAAGGCGATCGACCTCGCCCGCGGCGGCGCGGTGCGGACGCTGATCGACCTGCCCGAGGGCGTCGTGCGCGACCCGGACGTGAGCTTCGACGGCACGCGCGTGCTCGTGTCGCTGCGGCGGACGCCGGCCGACAGCTACCACGTCTGGGAGGTCGGCGCGGACGGAACGGGGCTGCGGCAGCTCACCACCGCGGCGGACGTGGACGACCTCGACCCGCTGTACCTGCCCGACGGCGGCATCGCCTTCAGTTCCACCCGCGAGCCGAAGTACTGCATGTGCAACCGGCACATCATGGCGAACCTCTACCGGATGCACGCGGACGGCTCGAACATCCGCCAGATCGGCAAGAGCACGCTCTTCGAGGGCCACGGCGCGCTGCTGCCGGACGGCCGCATCCTCTACGACCGTTGGGAGTACGTCGACCGCAACTTCGGGGACGCGCAGGGGCTCTGGACCGTCCATCCCGACGGCACGGGCCACGCGCTCTACTGGGGCAACAACACGGCCTCGCCCGGCGCCGTGCTCGAAGGCCGCGCCGTGCCGGACTCGGACCTCTTCCTCGCGACCTTCAGCTCGTGCCACGACCGGCCGTGGGGCGCGCTGGCGCTCGTCGACCGCCGCCGCGGACTCGAGGGCGCCGGGCCGGTGGTGCGCACGTGGCCCGCGAGCGCGACCCGGCTCATCAGCGAGGAGGGCTGGTCGCTCTTCGACCGGTTCGCATCGGTGAAGCCGAAGTACGAGGATCCGTATCCGCTCGGCGCCCGCCACTTCCTCTGCGCGCGGATGACCGGCGAGGGCGAGGCGATGGGGCTCTTCCTGCTCGACGTGTTCGGCAACGAGATCCTGCTGCACGCGGAGGCGCCGGGCTGCTTCGATCCGATGCCGCTGGCCGCGCGCCCGCGTCCTCCCGCGATCCCCGCGCGCCGCGACGACCGCGGGCCCGCGGAGGGCTCCTTCTACGTCGCGGACGTCTACGCGGGCACGCACATGCAGGGCGTCGAGCCCGGGTCGGTGAAGTGGCTGCGCGTGGTCGAATCGCCGGAGAAGCGGCAGTGGACCGCGCCGACCTGGGGCGGGCAGGGCATCGAGGGGCCGGCAATGAACTGGCACGACTTCGCGAACAAGCGGATCCTCGGGACGGTCCCCGTCGCCGCGGACGGTTCGGCGTGGTTCGCGGTTCCCTCGGAGCGCTTCGTGTACTTCCAGCTCCTCGACGCCGACGGCAGGATGGTGCAGTCGATGCGCAGCGGGACGATCGTCCAGCCGGGCGAGACCGCCGGCTGCATCGGCTGCCACGACGACCGGTCGATGGCCGCCCCGGTCGGCTCCTACGTGCGGCATCCCGGCCGCGGCGGGCCGGCGCGCCTGCAGCCCTGGCGCGGGCCGGAACGGCTCTTCAACTACCGTGCCGAGGTGCAGCCGGTGTGGGACGACCACTGCGTCCGCTGCCACGACTTCGGCAAGCCCGCGGGGGAGAAGCTGATCCTCGCGGGCGATCGCGATCTCGCGTTCAACGCCTCGTACATCGATCTCTGGCGTCGGGGCGCGATCCGCGCGATCGGTGCGGGTCCCGCGCCGGTCCAGCCGGCACGGTCGTGGGGCTCCCACGCGAGCCGGCTCGTGGAGGTGCTCCGCAAGGGGCATGCGGGCGTCCGGCTGACGCCGGAGGACTGGGACCGCATCGTCACCTGGATCGACCTCAACGCCCCGTACTACCCGAGCTACGCCAGCGCCCACCCGGAGAACCCGGCGGGGCGGTCGCCCCTGGATTCGAAGCAGGTGGAGCGGCTGGAGACGCTGACCGGCGTCCCGCTGCGGAAGATGCTCTCGCACGGGGGCAGCAAGGGGCCGCAGATCGCGTTCGAGCGGCCGGACCTCAGCCCGTGTCTCGCGGCCCTCGCGGCCGACGATCCGCGCCGTGCCGAGGCGCTGGCGATCGTCCGCGCCGGCGCCGCCGAGTTCGCGCGGAACCCGGAGCCGGATGCCGACGGCTTCCGGCCCTGCCCGGTCGACGCATGGCGCGAGGAGAAGTACGCGGCGCGGCAGGCCGACCTCGACCGTCACCGCTCCGCCATCGCGGCCGGCGGGTCGCACACGGACGGCGGGGGAGGCGGCGAGTGAGCGCAGCCCGGGCCCTGGGTGCGGCGACGTGGGCCGCGGCGGCCCTCGCGGGTGCGATCGCCCCGCCGGCGCGGCCGGCGGAGCCATCCACCGGCATCGTGCATTCGGCCCACGTTCCGGAGGGCTACACGCTCGACTGGCACGACGAGTTCGACGGCCCCCTCGACACCGCGAAATGGGCGCACTTCCTTGCCGACCGCCCGCGCGGATGGCTGAGGCTTTCGCGCGACGCGGTGTCGAACGCCGCGCCCGGCATCCTCCTGCTCACGGCCTCCGACACGGAGGAGGGACCCGTCTCGGCGTGGATCACGACGCAGCCCTCCTACCGGCGGACGCGCGGCTATTTCGAGATCCGCGCCCGTCCGCAGACCGCCGCCGGATTGCGCGGCGCCTTCTGGCTTCTCGCGGCGACGATCGGCACGCCGGCCGCCAGCCCGTGGCATGCAGGCGCCGAGATCGACGTCTTCTCCTACGCGGGCGACGCCGAACGGGACCGGGCGCTGTCGCAGGGCGTCTTCTGGGAGTCCTACGCGGGCACGCCCATCGTCCGCACGAACGAGGCCGGCCAGGTCCGCCTCCTCTCCAATGCACCGCCCCAGCGCGTCGCGGGCACCCTGGTGGACGCCGCGCTAGCGGGGGTCACGAACGCCCTTCCGAGCGCCGCGTTCCACGTCTTCGGCCTGCGCTGGACGGAGCGGGAGTACGTGTTTACCCTCGATGGCCACGAGACGTTCCGCACGAGCCAGGGCGTCTCGCAGGTTCCCCAGTTCCTGTGTCTCTCGCTGCTCCCGCCGGCGGGGGTGGCCGAGCGTCCGCGCGACGTCCAGCTTCCGGCTTCGCTTCGGGTGGACTACGTCCGCGTGTACGCCCCGCCGCCCGGCACGAACGCCCCGGCCCCCGCGTCCGCGGCGGCGCCCGACGCGGCCGCAGCGGCCCCGTCGCCATGACCGCAGCCCCGGCCCCCGTGACCGTTCTGATCGTCGGCGCCGGCGATCGCGGCGGCGTCTACGCACGATGTGCGGCGGCCCGGCCGGATCGCGCCCGCGTCGTAGCCGTCGCCGAGCCGCGCGCCTTCCAGCGCGAGGCGATGGCGCGCGCGCACGGGATCGCGCCGGACCGCGTCTTCCGCTGCTGGAGCGGGGCGGCCGCGCGGCCCCGCATGGCCGATGCGGTCGTGATCGCGACGCCCGACGCCCTCCACGAGGCGCCTGCGATCGCCTTCGCCCGCCTCGGCTACTCCATCCTGCTCGAGAAGCCGATGGCGCCGACCGGGCCGGCCTGCCGCCGGATCCGCGACGCCGTGGCGCGGGGAGGGAATGTCTTCGCCGTCGGCCACGTCCTGCGGTACACGGCCTACACCCGCGCGGTGAAGGAGGTCGTCGCGTCCGGCGTCCTCGGCGACGTGGTCAGCGTGCAGCATCTCGAACCCGTCGGCTACTGGCACCAGGCCCACTCCTTCGTCCGCGGCAACTGGCGCAACGAGGCGGAGTCGACCTTCATGCTGATGTCGAAGTCGTGCCACGATCTCGACTGGATCCGCCACGTCGTCGGGCGCCGCTGCCGCCGGGTCTCCTCGTTCGGCTCGCTCCTGCATTTCCGCCGTGGGCAGCGCCCGGCGGGCGCGGCGGACCGCTGCGTCGACTGCCCGGTCGCGCGGACCTGCGCCTACGACGCCGCGCGGCTCTACCGCGGCCTGCTCCGGCGCGGCGTGCGCGGCTGGCCCGTCAACGTGATGGCGCCGGAGGCGACGCCGGCGGCCGTCCGCCGCGCGCTTCGCGAGGGGCCGTACGGACGCTGCGTCTACGCCTGCGACAACGACGTCGTCGACCACCAGGTCGTCGCCATGGAGTTCGAGGGCGGGCCGACCGCGACCTTCACGATGACCGCGTTCACGTCGATGAAGTACGACCGCACCACGCGGATCTTCGGCACGCGCGGAGAGCTCGTCGGCGACAGCCGCACGATCCGGTGGACCGACTTCCGCACGGGCCGCGAGCGGGTCGTCGACCCCTCGCGTCGCGCCGGCCGTCGCGCGGGCGCGGGCCACGGCGGGGGCGACGGCGGGCTCTTCGACGCCTTCCTCCGTGCCGTCGCCACCGGCGATCGCTCCGCCATCCTCTCCGGCCCCGACGAGACCCTCGAAACGCACCGCATCGTCTTCGCCGCCGAACGCGCGCGCCGGACCGGCCGCGTCGTGCGCGTGACCTGAGGGCCGCCCGCCCGGCCATCGCACGCGAAAGATCGGCGGTGGCCCCGCAAGTCATCACGCTCCGCGTGATGACCATCCGGATTGCGGAGATGTCCTCACGCGGAGCGTGAGGACTACGTTGGCACCCGCCCCCGGCCGCCGCATGCGTGACTTTCCCGGGTTTCCTCCGTAGGATGCCGGGAAATCCGGCCGACCGGGCCGGCGGGGTGCCATGCCGCATCGTACGTTCAACGTCCGCGAGGCCGCGGAGTACCTCCACGTCACGGAGGCCGAGGTCGACGAACTCGTGCGCGCCGGCGAGATCCCGTTCGAATCGCTGGGCAGCCGGGTCGTCTTCCGGCGGAGGGATATCGATGCCTGGGCCTCGTGCCGGGTGCTCGGCCTCGAATGCGACGGGCTGGACGACTTCCACCGGAAGACCACCGCGAAGTACCACGATCTCTCGAAGCAGCGGGCCATCATTCCCGAACTGATGCAGATCCGCTACATCGAGCCCGCACTTGCGGCGCGGACGCGCGCCTCGCTGATCCGCGAGATGGCCGGCCTCGCATCGGCGACCGGCCTCGTCGCGCAGCCGGATGACCTCCGCGTGAGCCTCGAGGCCCGCGAACGCATGGCCTCGACGGCGCTGCCCGGCGGCGTCGCCATGCTGCATCCCGAGCACCACGATCCGTACATGTTCGACGATTCGTTCATCGTCCTCGCCCGGACCGTGCAGGCCCTGCCGTTCGGCTCGCCGGACGGGCTCACGACGGATGTCTACTTCCTGATCGCCAGCCAGGACGACCGGATCCACCTGCACCTGCTCGCGCGGCTCTGTGCGATCTGCCACAAGACCGACGCGCTCGACCGCCTGCGCGCCGCGGAGGACGCCGCCGGGATGTTCGAGATCCTCCTCGCCTCGGAGGAGGAGATCCTCCGCGGGATGTGAGCCTCAGAACCGCGAGTCGATCGCGACCACGAAGTTCCGTCCGGGCTCGTTCACGCCCGAGCCGTGGACGCGGTAGTCCGCGCCGGTGACGTTCTCGACCGCGAGGGTGATGTGGGTGTCGTCGAGGACGCGCACGCCGCCGCGCACCGCGCCGACCGCGTAGCCGGGCGTGCCGCCGGGCGGGACGCGCTGCGTGTCGCGACGGTCCTCGGCGGACAGCCGGTCCGCGTCGTCGGCGCCGCGCACCGCGACCTCGGCCCACCACCGGGTTCCCGCGGGCTGCCAGCGCATCGCGACCTCGGCGGTCAGCGGCATCAGGCGCGTCATGCCGTCACGCACGAGTTCGGGCTCGGAGGTCGGATAGGTGTCGACCTCGCCGTCCATGTAGGCGCCGATCGCGCGGAGCGACCAGTCCGCGAGGAACCGGTATTCCCCTGCAAGCTCCAGGCCCTGGACCCATCCCTCGCCGGAGTTCCGCTTGGTCACCTCGCGCGCGTCGTCGATCGTCCGCCCCGTCGGCGCGCGGACGATCAGGTCATCGATCAGCGTGCGGTAGACCGCGGCCTGCGCGGAGACCTTCCCGGTGCGCAGCTTCACGCCCGCCTCGAGGGAGACGAACCGCTCGGGATCCAGGTCCGTGACCGGCGTCTCGATCTCGCCGCTGCGGGCGATGTCGAGGCGGGTCAGGTCGGAGAGGTTCGGGGCGCGGAAGCCCTGCGAGGCGCCGGCGAAGGCCACGACCCGTTCCTCCGTGTCGAGGGCCAGCGAGGCGCGCAGCGAGCCGACGACCGCGTCCCAGTCGCCTTCCACGCTCATGACATCGCCGGAGACCGGATCCTGAACGCGCTCGGCCTCGGCGCGGCAGTAGGTGTAGCGGACGCCGGGGATGATCTGCAGACGGCCGGCGGCAAGCGGGACGATGTCCTGCACGTAGGCGCCGAGCATGTCGTAGGCGGCGTCGTCGCCCACCGGCCCCTGGATGTCGCGCCGGCTCACGCTGCCGTCGGCGCGCAGGCGGTCGCCGGTGGAATCGACGAGATCGCGCGAGTACTCGGCGCCGTAGACCCAGCGGCCGAAGTCGGTGTCCGACTCGAACTGCAGCGAGGCGCCCCACGTGACGACGTCGAAGCCCTTCCGGCTCGCGCTGTCGTCCTCCTTGACGCGGTATTCGTCCTCGGCCTGGCTGTGGCGGAACACCGTCAGCCGCACGTCGTCGACGAACGAGCCGGGTTCCTTCGCCGCGAGGGTCGCCCACGTGAGATCGCGGGCCTGGTCGTAGGAGAGGACCTTGTCCGTGCCGTGCGCGAGGCCCTCCCAGTCGATCCCGTGGACCGTGCGGTGCGTCCGCCACGCATCGTTCTGGCGGACGGTCTGGTGGCCGAGGGTCAGCATGCCGCGGTCGCCGAGTTCGCGGGTAATCATCGCGTCGGCATCCCACTCGTCGTAGCCGGTGTGGGGCTGGTCGCCGACCTCGTCGCCGCCCTCGACGTCGCCGTAGTCCTTCATCGTGAGCCCCACGACGAAGCCGGTGCGGTCATCGACGCGGCCGCCGGCCTGGAGGCGCCCGGTGTGGGAGTCCTCGGCGGATGCGTAGCGGTAGTAGGCGCGCCCGGTCAGGTCCGGCCCGCCGGCGGGCGGGGGCTGGACCGGCAGCGCGTTGACCGTGCCGCCGATCGCGTCGCTGCCGTACAGGACCGACGAGGGCCCCATCACGACCTCCATCCCGCGGAGCGAGAGGGGGTCGACCGTGTTCCAGTACTGGTTCGGCCCGTCGCGGAAGACGGAGTTGTTGAGCCGGATGCCGTCGACCAGCATCAGGGTCCGGAACCCGGTGAACCCGCGAAGGAAGGGGGAGCCCTGGCCCTGCGAGGTCTTCTGGATCATCGCCGACGGGACGCCCTGCAATGCGTCCGGCGTCGTGCGGCGGGCCCGCCGCGCACTCAACTCGAGCCCGTCGATCGCGTGGACCGTCGCCGGCGTGGTCAGCGGATCCGTCGCCAGCCGCGTCGCCGTCACCACGATCTCGCCCGGCGCGTTCGTGGCCGCCGGCGCCTGTGCCCCGGCCGCCCACGCTCCGACCGCCATCCCCGTCACGAGCGCCCCCGCCACCCCGTGTCTCATGCCTGCTCCCCTTTCGTACGGCCGTCCCGGATACCCTGGCGCGCGTCCCTCCCGTCAGCGCACCTTCATCACATTCCGACAACGGTCGGGAGTTGGACGCGGAATCCGCGTCGGCCGTGCCTTGCCGTGACGGTCCCGGGTATGGCAGTCTGAGTCGCGGACACGGAGGGCACGATCGCCGGGGTCGCATCCGCGGGAGATGCCGCCGTCGAAGGGGAAACGGCCGGGAGGAGAGGCGTGGGGATTTCATGAGCGACAGGCACGGAGGGCATCCGGGACCCGCGGCCCCATCGACCGCCTTCCGGCAGGGTGCCGGGGGTCTCCGGACATGAACTACTACTACGCCGGCGGGGACGGGCAGCCGGTCGGCCCGCTCACGGCCGGGCAGATGCAGGACCTGTATCGCACCGGCACGATCGACGACACCACGTGGGTGATCGAGGAGGGCGCCGCGGACTGGAAACCCTACGCGGCGGCCGTTCCTTCCGTGGAGGACGACCCGGCGCCCCCGCCGGCCGGGCCGGAGTGCCGTCACTGTCTCGCCGGGAATCCTCCCGGGGCGCGGTTCTGCGAGTCGTGTGGCGAGCCCCTCGACGAGGCCGCCGGGGCCGTGCTCCCGCCGGCGGCGGATGCGGAGCCGGAGGATCCCCCGCCGCCCGCCGCGCCGACGGTCGGGCTGTCGAAGCATGCGTTCCTCAGCCACTCCTCCCGGGATCACGACGTTGCCCTGCAGATCTGCGAGATCCTGGAGAGCCGCGGCGTGAGCTGCTGGATCGCCCCGCGCGACATCGACCCCGGCACGCCCTACGACGAGGAGATCATCCGCGGCATCGAGAGCTCGCAGACGTTCATCCTCCTGCTCTCGGGCTCGTCCAACGAATCGCAGCACGTCAAGCGCGAGCTGATGCGCGCCCTGCGCGCGAGCCATCCCATCTACCCGATCCGCATCCAGAAGGTCGAGCCGGGGCCGAAGCTTGAGTACCTGCTCGAGGGCATCCACTGGGTCGATGCCTGGGCCCCGCCGCTCGAGGAGCACCTCGACCGGCTGGCGGAACTGATCCTCACCGCCGGACCCGACGCCAAGGGCCACCGCGCGCCGGCGGGCCGCAAGTTCGGCGTCGGTCCGCTCTGGAGGGTGCGGCGCGGCTGGCGCATCGCGGGCGGCATCGCGGTGACGCTGTCCCTGCTTGCCGTCGCCTGGGCCGCCATGACCTGGAGGACCGGCATCATCTCCGGCATCGTCGACTACGTGACGCGGCAGATGGAGTCGCGGCTGGGCGCCGTGGGGGAGCGCGAAGCGCCGCGGACGACGAAGCCGGCGGACGACGACCCGCCGGCGGCGACAGGCGGCTCGGGCCGCTATGCGGCCCTCGTCGCCGAGGGCGCCGAGGCGGCGGCCGCCCGTCGGTGGCAGGATGCCATCAACGCCTACGAGGCGGCCGTGGCGCTGTCCAACCAATTCGAGACGGCGATGGCGCTCGACCGGGCAAAGAACGCCCTCCGGGGTGAGCGGGAGACCGCCGTTGCATACGCCCGCGCCATCGCCGCGGGAGAGCTGTCGGAGAAGAAGGGCGACTTCCGCGAGGCCCAGCGGGACTACGAGGGAGCGGCGCGCAGCGCGCAGAGCGACGCGGACCGGGCGCAGGCGTTGGACAAGGCCCGCCGCGCGGGGGAGAGCATAGCGCTCCAAGCCCGGCGGGAGGACGTGGATCGGATCCTCCGGGCCGCGGTCGAGTTCGAAGGCCAGAAGGACTGGGACCGCTGTTCGGAGGAGTGCGGGAAGGCCCTGGCCGCGGCTCCCGACGAACCCTCGACCAATCGCGTCCTGGAGTTGCAGAAACGTCTCGCGTCCGCGATGGCCGAGGAGGTCAAGAACCGGCGGCCGGTGGAACAGACGTTCCAGATCGGATGCATGTCGAAATCCGGGGCTCCGCGGAAGTACCCTGCCAGCGGGCAAGTCCGTGACGTTTCGGGAGAGGTGCTGGGCGAACTCGCCATCGAGATCGAGTTCTTCGGGACGACAGCCAAGATGTTCTTCACCCGTGCCAAGCGGAACAGCCGCGCGGATCTCTGCACATTCCGGAACGACGATGCGGTGGGCCTGGTTCGTGTTGCCGAGGTGGATGGCGTGTCCTTCTCGTTCCGAATCACGGAGCTGAAGAACGGGTTGGCAGAGAGGATCGAGACCTTGGCGATCCAAGTGACGGCGAAGCGATAGGCAGGGAGACGGCCATGGACATCCGATTCACCTGCGGCGCGTGCGGGCAGCGGTTCGAGGCGCCCGAGGACATGGCGGGGCAGACGGTGGCGTGTCCCAACCCCTCGTGCGGGAAGCCGGTGACGGTGCCGGCCGCCACGGCGGCGCCGGTCGAGGCGACGGTGGCATCGCCCGCGCCCGTGTGGCGGCCGCCGCCTCCGCCTCCGCCTGTTGCGCACGGGCCCCGGCCCGCGGCTGCCGCGCCGGCCGCCCCTGCGCCCGGTACACCGCCTGTGCCCCCGGCATCCCCGGCGCGTCCCGCGCCGCCGGTCACACCGCCGCGCCCCGCGCCGGCCCGTCCGCCCGCGCGTCCGCGTGCCCCCGCGGCGTCCGCCCCGGCCTCGAAGCCTCCCGCGTGGCGCGTGGCGCTTGCGCTGGCCCGGCGGTTCCTCGTGTGGGGCAGGAAGGTCCTCTTCGGGCTGGCCGGGTGGATCGAGCGGGTGACGGCGTCGCTGCGCACCGGCCGCGCGGAGGTCGGGCCGCAGGAGTACCGCGACGCGGTGCAGCGGCTGGTCAAGTGCGCCGTCGGGATCGTCGCGCTGTTCGTGCTTCAGTGGATCCTCGGCCTCTTCGTGAAGTCGCGCGGCTACCGCGGGGTCATGATGGCGGGCGACTGGATCCACCTGGCCGTCGCGATCGCGGTGGCGGTGCTGGCGGTCCGCGCCCACCGGCCGGTCCGCACGCTGGCGGTCTTCCACGCCCTTTCCGCGCGCGGCCTGCGGCGGTGGCTCGGGGGCGAGGCGTGGATGGGGGATCTTGCGACGGCCATCGGTCACGCGGTGCTGCTGCTGCTCGCGGGTGGACTGTACGCATTCCTGCTGCCGCACGTCGCGCACTTCAACGAGGCGGTTCTTCACTTCCCGACGCTGACGACGATCCTGAGCGTCGCGGTCCTGCTCGCGGCCCTCGGGGTTCTCCTCATGCTGTGGAAGAGCCTGCAGCCGGCGATCGACCACCTGACCGCCCGTCTCGCGGAGAAGGTCTCGGTTGCCGCGGGCGCGGTGGATCCGGTGCGCTGCCCGGCCTGCTATGCCGCCAACGATCCCGCGGCCGCCGTCTGCGCGTTCTGTGGCGCGGCGATGCAGGCGCCGGAATCCCCCGCCGCGCCGCCGGAGACCGACCGTCCGGAATCAGGGTGATCGGACGTCGGCGGTCATGGCGGAGGACCGGTCTACAGACCCGCCGCGGGCGACAGGCGGAAGACGATCGGAATGCGGAATTCGCCCCGCGATGCGGAGTCGAACGGGGCGGCCCGGCGGGCCGCGGTCAGGGCCGCGGCGGCGAGCCGGTCGGAGGCGCCTTCGGCGAGGACGCCGGCCTGCTCCAGCCTGCCTTCCCGCCCGACGATCAACTGCAGGACCACCCGCCCTTCCTCCCCGCGCCGGCGGGCGGAATCGGGATACGCGAGGTGCCGGTGGATCGCGGTGCGGATCGCGTCCCAGGCGGGTCCGTCTTCCATCGCCGTTGCCTGTTCCGGGGCCATCGCCGTGGCGGCAGCCGGTTCCTCCGCCCCCTCGCCGGGAGGCGGCGCCGCTTCGATCGCTGCAGGGGGCGGCGGCGCGGGTGGGGGTTCGACCGGTACGGCGTTGGTGAGGACGATGGGGACCGGCTCCGTGACGGCGGGCGGCGGCGGATCCGGCATCACGACGGCGGCCGGTTCGGCCCTGACGGGCTCCGGCGCGCGAGGCACCGGCGGCGGGGGCGGGGGAGGCTGGGGCTTCGGTTCGGCCATCCGGCCCAGGTAGACCACGTGGATGATCTCGCCCGCCGCGCGCGCGGCGCGATCGCCGACACCCGTCACCTGGAGCAATGCGGCCACGGCCGCCGTGTGGAGGACCGTCGAGGCGGCGAGCGAAAGGCGCGTCAGGCGGAACCACGCGCGGGGCGCCGCGGCCGCCGTGACCCGGCCCGGCAGGCGGATCCGCAGCGGCGGACGGCCCGCGATCCGGATCGCGAAGCCGCGGGGCGTGCCGGCGGGCTGGGGGACAGGGTCCATCGGGTCCATCTTCCTTGCAAAGGCGCCGATTGGACAGCCCGGAATCGGGATGGGCAGGCAAGGAGTACCCGCCCGACGGCCGACCGGCGGCTCAGGGGTCGGAGGGCTTCTTCCTGCGGCCCGCTCCGCCGCCCGCCTCCGGTCCGCCGGGTTTCGGCGCCGGCGCTTCGCCGTCAAACGCCTGGTTGCCGTACGCCTCGCGCGGGGGCGGCTCGGTCTCCTTCACTTCCCTGCGCAACCGCTCCAGTTCGGTCTTCAGTTCGGCCACGACGGAGGCGTAGGCGGGATCGCGGATGAAGTTGCGCGTCTCCAGCGGATCCTTCTCGCGGTCGTACAGTTCCCAGTCGTCCACGTCCGGCTTGTAGTAATGCGCGAGCTTGTAGCGCTCCGTGACGACGCCGTAGTGCGGGCGGACGCGGTGCGGCGCGGGATACTCGTAGTAGTGATAGTAGAAGCTCTTCCGCCAGTCGGCCGGCGTCTCGCCCCGCAGCAGCGGAACGAGGCTGCGGCCCTGCATCTCGGCCGGCACGGGGAGCCCGGCCGCGTCGAGGAAGGTCTCGGCGAAGTCGAGGTTCGAGACGAGGCGCGGGCTCGCGCCGCCCGGCTTCGTGACGCCGGGCCAGCGGACGAGCAGCGGGGCGCGCAGCGACTCCTCGACGATCCACCGCTTGTCGAACCAGCCGTGCTCGCCGAGGTAGAAGCCCTGGTCCGCCGAGTAGATCACGATCGTGTTCTCGGCCAGGCCCTCCTTCTCCAGGGCGTCGAGGATCCGGCCGACGCTCTCGTCGACCGACTGGATGCAGCCGAGGTAGTCGTGCATGTAGCGGTTGTAGCGCCAGCGCACGAGATCCTTGCCCGTCGGGTTCGCCTTGCGGAACGCCTCGTTGCGCGGCTCGTAGTAGGCGTCCCACGCCTTGCGCTGCTCCGGGGTGAGGCTTCCCGGGGCCTTGAGCTTCGCGTCGATCTCCGTGAAGGTCTTCTCCAGCGTCATGTCCTGGTCTCGCCACGCGAGGCCGCGGTCGCCGCCGTAGTCGTCGAAGAGCGTCTCGGGCTCGGGGTACTGCCGGTCGCCGTCGTGGCCGAGATGCCGCAGCGCGGGCGCCCACTCGCGGTGCGGGGCCTTGTGCTGGGCCATCAGCACGAAAGGCTTCGTCTTGTCGCGGCCCTTGAGCCATTCGATGGAGAGGTCGGTGATGATGTCGGTGACGTACCCCTCGTGCTGGACCTTCTCGCCGTTGCGGATCATCGGCGGGTTGTAGTAGATGCCCTGGCCGGGGAGGATGTGCCAGTGGTCGAAGCCGGTCGGATCGCTGATGAGGTGCCACTTGCCGATGATCGCGGTCTGGTACCCCGCGGCCTGCATCATCTTCGGGAACGTCGCCTGGGAGCCGTCGAAGCGGCAGTTCGAGTTGTTGTAGAAGCCGTTCAGGTGGTTGTACTTTCCGGTCAGGATCGTCGCGCGGCTCGGTCCGCAGATCGAGTTCGGGACGACGCAGCGGTCGAAGCGGATGCCCTCGCGGCCGATCCGGTCGATATGGGGCGTCTGGATCAGCCGCCGCTTGTCGCCGTAGGCGCTGATCGCCTGGTAGGCGTGGTCGTCGGAGAAGATGAACACGATGTTCGGCCGCTTCGCCGCGGCGCGTGCGACGAACGGCGCGGCCAGCGCCGTGGTGGCCAGCGCGGCGGACCGGAGGAAATCCCTGCGGGTCGTTCGGTTCGTGCTCATCGCGTCGTTCTCCCCGGGCCGTCCGCGCCACCCCTGACGCGGACAGCCGGAAACGGTATTCTAGGGAAATGGAAACGGGACGAAAGGGAAATCGGCCGGCGCCTTGCGCACGGACGCGACCCCCGGTCGCGGCTGCCGCGGCGCGGCGGGACGGCCGTGCCTCGGGCCGCGCCATGGCCCGGATCGCGGCCGGCCTGCTCGGCTGCTGCGCCGCCGTGGCGGGGGCCGCGGAGACGGTCTGGCTCGATTTCGAGACGCGGGGAACCGCGGCCGACTGGAACGCGCCGCAGGGCGGGCTGGAGTTCGGGATCGCGCCCGTCCCGGCGGACGGCGCCGCCCCGGGTCACGCGCTCCGGCTGCACGGCCCGGCGAAGGGGTTCCTCTACACGCGGAAGACGGTCCTCCCGGAGATCCTCACGAACGAATGCGCCCTGACTTTCCGCGTCCGGCCCGCGGATGCCGCCCCGCTGCCGGCGGAGTTCGAGGTGCAGTTCATCGAGCCCGACGGGGTGTCGAAGTTCTGGCGCAAGGTCACGGTCGCGACGCAGGGATGGACGCGCGTGGAACTCCCGCTGCGCTTCTTCCGCACCGGCGGCGTGCGGCTGCCGCGATGGACCTCCGTGCGCCACTTCGCCTTTCTCCTCCGCGGCGCGGCGGACCTGTGGGTCGACGATGTCGCCTTCGTCCGCGAGCCGGACCTGGGGGTCGAGATCGGGCTGAAGGAACTGCGCGCGATCGCGTTCCCGGAGGCCGCGGAGGGCGCGGTGCGGGCGGTCCGGTCGGCGGAGTTCGCCGTGCTGACCGACTGCGCGGATCTCGATCTCAAGGATCTCGCCGCCGCGCTGGGCGGGCTGACCGCGGACCTGCGCCGGCAACTCCCGTCGCTGCCGCCGCCGGAACGGCCGCCGGTGCTGGCCGTGTTCGCCAACGAGGCCGACTACCGCGCCTTCCCCGGCCGCATCGCGGAGAGGCTCGGATCGGAGGCGTCCCCGCCGACGTCCGACGGCTACACCGTCGTCGGCGTGGCGACCTCGTTCTGGGATCCGGCCAAGGGCACGCGGCGCCCCGTCTACTTCCATGAATTCGTTCACGCATGGCTTGCGCAGGCCGGCGGGCTCGTCTGCGCGGGCGGATGGCTGCACGAAGGCGTCGCGAACCACTTCCAGATCGCGATGGTGCCGCAGGACGGCCTCGCGGCGTCGATCGCGAAGGCCATCGCGTCGGGCGCCGCGAAGCCGTTCGGCGAGCTCTGCACCGACCGGCCCGTGCGCGTGGCCGACTACTGGCAGCTCATGACCCTCTTCCGGATGTTCCTGGAGCGCGAGCCCTACGCGACGCGGCTCCCCGGCCTGTTCACCGCGGTGCGTGATGCGAACACCTTCGATCTCGGCCGCCACCTGCAGCCGGTGTTCGGCGTCGACGAGGCCCGGCTGACGGCCGACTGGCGGGCCTTCTGCGCCGGCGCCTACGGCGCGCCCGCGGCCACCCCGCCGTGACGCCGTCCGTCCAGGCCTCCTCGTCGTTCGCGCCGCTGCCCGCCTTCACGCGGCGGCTCGTCGGCTTCCAGGTTCTCAACGCCGTCAACTTCACCATCGCGCTCGGCTCGCCGATGGTCCTGGCGGCGAAGCTGCTCGGTGCGGGCGAGGCCGCCATCGGGCTGCTGCTCGCGCTGACGCCGCTCTTCGTCTTCCTCCAGATCCCGTCGGCCCGGCTCGCCGAGTCCTGGGGCTACCGGCGCCTGATGATGGCCGGCTGGCGGACGCGGTCCTACATGATGCTCGGCATGGCCCCGCTGCCGCTGCTGGTCGGGCACGTGCCGTCGGGCTGGCTTCTGGCCGCGATGATCGCGCTGCTGCTGGGCTTCAACGTGATCCGGGGATTCGCCTCCGGCGCGTGGTACCCGTGGCTCGCGCACATCGTTCCGGAGGCGCAGCGCGGGCGCTACCTCGGCCGCGAGAACTTCGCCGTCAACGCCGGCACGCTCGTCGCGCAGGTCGTGTGCGGGTGGTTCCTGGGGAGCGATCCGCCGGCGTGGCACTACACGGTCCTGTTCGTCGTTTCCTTCGCCGCCGGCTGGTGCAGCGTGTGGTTCTTCGAGCGCGTGCCGTGTCCGCCGCCCCGCACCGGTCCTGCGCCGGCCGGTGACGGCGCGGCGGCCATGGTCCGGCGGGCGTGGCGCGACGCGCCGTTCCGGCGGATCACGCGCTACACGATGTTGCAGGGCGTCGCGATGTCCGGCGTCGGCGGCTTCCTCGTCGTCTTCCTGCGGGACCTCGGCCGCATGGGCGCGGGGACGGTCGTGTACGTGATGGCCGCCTCGACGCTGGGCTCGCTCGTCACCGCGGCCCTGATCGGGCGCAGCCTGGATCTCTTCGGAAGCCGGCCCGTGATCCGGCTGGCGGGACTCGGACAGATCGCGCTGCTGGCGTTCTGGGCGGTCGTCGCCGCGGGACCGGTGCGGATCACCGCTTCCGCCGCGGCGGCCGCCGCGTTCATCCTCGGCATGCTCGGCACCGCGCACGGGCTCGCGGTGACGCGCCTCACGCTGGCGTTCTGCCCGCGCGACGACCTCACGCGCTCGATGGCCGTCAACCAGGTCCTGACCTGCGTTACCGCCGGCCTCGGCGCCGTCCTCTGGGGCGCCATGATCGAGTGGATGCGCGGCCTGCCCGCGCTGGCCGGGTCGCCGGGCGTCGCGTTCGCGGCGTTCTTCGCCACCGGCCTCGTCGTCATGGCCGCCAGCCAGAACGTGCTCGGCGGCATCCACGAGCCCCACTCGGTGGCCGCCGGGCGGCTGATCGTCCGCGTCCTGTGGCACTGGCCCCTGCGCGTCCTCGGCGGCCTCTGGCTCGGCGAGGACCGTTCCGCACATCGGTGACCTGCAGAGGGGCGAGGGACGGGGGGCGAGGGCCGGACCGGAGGATGGCAGGCGAATGGGGGCAACCGAATAGGGACGGCCGGGAGGGCCGCGCTCCGCGCGGCCGAACGCTGAACCACGGATGACAAGGATCCCACGGATTCGATGAGGACGGCCCGGAGGATGGCAGGCGAATGGGGGCAACCGAATGGGGACGGCCGGATTGGGAGGGCCGCGCTCCGCGCGGCCGAACGCTGGAGCCATGGTTCGACCGAAATCTCGCGGTTGAGATCCGCGCCTCACCTTCCCGATTGGATCTTGAGCCCCACGGCGCTTCACCGGCAGGGGCGAGGGGAAGCAGTGTCGAGTGGCCAGTGTCGAGTGTCGGCCCCTTCCCGTTGAATGTTGGGCTTTGGCTGTTGAGTCCGAACTTCGGCGTTCGGTGTTGGATGTTCGGCGTTCGTTGCTCGCCCCGCCTCCCGCCTACCGCCACTCGTGCTTCGGGTACTTGCGGGCGAGTTCCTGCTTCACCTTCGGGTAGGTGGTCTTCCAGAAGCCGGCGAGGTCCTGGGTGACTTGGACGGGGCGCTGGTTGGGGCCGAGGATCTGGACCGCGAGCGCGACGCGGCCGCCGAGGATGCGGGGCGACTCCGTGACGCCGTAGAGGTCCTGGATCTTCATCGCGATCGACGGCGCGCCCTGCGCGGCGTAGGTGACCCGCGCGCGCTTGCCGTTGCGAAGCTCGACCCGCTCCGGCGCCTGTTTCTCGATGAGGCCCAGCAGGCGCGGTTCGAGGCGCGACTTGACCGCGGCGAGCACGGGCCGGTCCTTGAGGTCGCGTGCCGACATCGCGCCGGCGCAGACCGCGCGGATCGCGGCGCGCCGCTCGTCGTCGGTGAACGGCGGGATGCCGAGTTCCGGCAGGTGGCGCGCCACCGCGGCGACGCGCCAGAGCCACTGGTCGACCGTCTCGTTCCACAGCGGAAGCGTGATCTCGCCGCGCAGCACTTCGGCGGCCAGCAGGTCCGCCGCCGCTTCCGGGTCGGGATCGCAGGGCTTCGTCTCCAGCGGCAGGTCGCGGAACCGCACCTGGCGCTCGGCGGTCACGCGTTTCGCGCCCTTGTCGTAGCGGGTTTCGACGCGGTCGTTGAAGTCCGCCGGGAACATCTCGCGCAGCCACTCCGGCTTCACCTCGGTCGCGAGCGAGAGGATCACCTCGAGGTCGCGGCCCTCGATCTCGCGCACCTCGGCGGCGACAAGCAGGCGGGCGTGGCGGACCGCGCTTTCCCGCGCGAGCACGCCCGCGCGGCCGTGGACGAGGCGGCAGCGCAGCGTGCCGCCGTCGACCCGCGCGGCGAGATGGTCGACGAAGCCGGCGAGGATGCACTTCTGGATCGCGTCGTCGTCCGGCGCCGTCTCGTTGACCGGCAGGCCCTCGGCGCGGGCGATGCGGAGGAACTGGTCGCGCAGCGCGGCGACCTCGCGCACGCCCTGCACGCGGATCCCGGCCTTCGAGCAGCGGCCGAGGTCGCCGCCGCACCGGCCGGCATAGGTGAAGGCGCGCATGCGCCGGAAGAAGTCGGACTCCGCCTTGTCGCCGAAGAGGTCGTCGCGCCGCTCGTCGGTGTCCTTGCCGGCGCGCGGGAAGAGGATGTCGCGGCCCTGCACCAGCGCGGCGATCAGGGCGACGGGCGCGACGGCGTCGCGCGTGCCGGCCTCGATCAGCATGCGGGCGTAGCGTGGGTGAAGGGGGAAGGCCAGCATCCGGCGGCCGGTGTCCGTGATGGCGCCGGTGTCGTCCGCGGCGCCGAGGTCGCGCAGCAGGGTCTCGGCACGGTCGAGCGACCGTGCCTCGGGCGGATCGAGCCAGCGGAACGTGCGGAGATCGTTCGTGCCCGAGGCCTTCAGGGTCAGCGCGATCTCGGCGAGATCGACGCGGCGGATCTCCGGCAGTTCCTCGACGGCGCGGCCGGCGTGGTCGCGGTCGGTCCACAGGCGGATGCAGCGTCCCGGCGCGGTGCGGCCGGCGCGCCCGGCGCGCTGGTCGGCCGAGGCGCGACTGATGCGCTCGATCAGCAGCATGTTGATGCCGCGCCCGGCGTCGAAGCGCGGGATGCGGGCGAGGCCGCTGTCGATGATCGCGCGCACGCCCTCGATCGTGATGGAGGTTTCGGCGACGTTGGTCGAGACGATGACCTTCGGCCGGCCGCCGGAGGGGGCGACGGCCTCGTCCTGCGCCTCGGGCGGGAGGTCACCGTGAAGCGGGAGCACCGCGTAGCCGGCCGACGCGCCGCTGTCGCGGATCGCGTTGATCGTGCGCTGGATCTCGTAGGCGCCGGGCATGAAGACGAGCACGTCGCCGGTGAGGCCGTCGGCGACGAGCCGCTCGAACGCGGCGGCGGCGGCGGTCCAGACGCCCTCGCGCTCCTCGACGGGGCGGGGCAGGTACTCGATGTCGACAGGATAGGTCCGCCCCTCGGAGGTCAGCACGCGGCAGGGCGAAAGGTACTTCTCCAGCGCCTCGGCGCGCAGCGTGGCGGACATGACCAGGATGCGCAGGTCGGGGCGCTCCTTCGCCTGGAGGTCCAGCGCGCGGCCGAGGGAGACATCGCCGTAGAGATGCCGCTCGTGGAACTCGTCGAAGATGACGGCCGAGACGCCGCGCAGGGACGGGTCGTCGAGCATCTGCCGCATCAGCACGCCCTCGGTCACGTAGCGGATGCGCGTATCGCGTCCGCAGACGTTCTCGAAGCGGATCTGGAAGCCGACCTCCGTCCCGAGCCGGCAGGCGCGTTCGCGCGCGACGCGGGCGGCCAGCAGGCGGGCGGCGAGGCGGCGCGGCTGGAGGACCACGACCTGGCCGTCGCCGAGGAGGCCGCCGTCCAGCAGCATCTGCGGGATCTGCGTCGACTTCCCCGACCCGGTCGGCGCGCGGACGACCAGCCGCGGGCACTCGCGCGCCGCGTCGAGAAGCTCCTGCCGGATGTCGTGGATGGGAAGACGGTTCATGCGCCCCGACGATAGCGGGAACCGGCGCGGTGTCGAGCGGCGAGTGGGGCGGGGCGATCAGCGAACATCGAACACCGAACATCGAACGCCCAACATCGAACGACGGGCGAGCCGACTCAACATCCAACACCCAACGTCCAACAACCAACATCCAACGAGAGGGATGGAGGGCCGAGCTATGCGAGGCTGCGGGGGCTCAATACCCAAGGGTCGGCGGCGAGCATTGAACATCGAACACCGAACATCGAACGCCCGGCGAGCCGACTCAGCGGCCAACAGCCAACATTCAACAGCCAACACCCAACGTCCAACAACCAACATCCAATGAGGGGGATGGAGGGCCGAGCTATGCGAGGCCGCGGGACTCAATACCCAAGGGTCGGCGGCGAGCATTGAACATCGAACACCGAACATCGAACACCCAACATCGAACGACGGGCGTGCCGACTCAACATCCAACACCCAACGTCCAACAACCAACATCCGACGAGGGGGATGGAGGGCCGAGCTATGCGAGGCCGCGGGGGCCCAATACCCAAGGGTAGGCGAGCATTGAACATCGAACACCGAACATCGAACGCCCAACATCGAACGACGGGCGAGCCGACTCAACACCCAACAACCAACGTCCAACAACCAACATCCGACGAGGGGGATGGAGGGCCGAGCTACGCGAGGCCGCGGGGGCTCAATACCCAAGGGTCGGCGGCGAGCATTGAACATCGAACACCGAACATCGAACGCCCGGCGAGCCGACTCAGCGGCCAACAGCCAACATTCAACAGCCAACACCCAACGTCCAACAACCAACATCCAACGAGAGGGATGGAGGGCCGAGCTATGCGAGGCCGCGGGGGCTCAATACCCAAGGGTCGGCGAGCATTGAACATCGAACACCGAACATCGAACGCCCAACATCGAAGTTCGGGCTTCGGGGCGGGAGGCGGGAGACGGGAGTGGGGAGTTGGGAGACGGGAGAGGGCTGACGGCCAAACCCGGAACTCGGAACTTGGAACGCGGAACGTATGGGGCGGGAGTGGGGAGACGGGGACCGGAGTGAGCGGCCAACTCTGCCCGAAACCGCTTGAACCCCGTCGGCCCACGGGCGCAACATCGCAGGCAGGGTCGACGGATGGAGGCCGGAGAAACAGGTGCGGACCGGCACGAAACCGTGAGGAGTGACTGGTCGGTAGAATATAGGTTGGGGATGGCACGCCATGAAGAGACTTGCAGCGATTACCCTGTGGTTGGTGGTCGGCAGTTCTCTGGCAGATATGGTCGCGTACAATGGAGTAGTGCGCATATGGGCAGAATCGGACTCTTCCATCGCGCTTCACTTTCATGATTGGCGCAAGGATCCGCATATCGATGACCCAGAGAAGCCGGACACACCCTTTAGCGAGGCTAATCGTAGTGCGTACGTTGAAGTCTGGAGTAAGACGACAGGAAAGAGGCTCTGGCGCATGCCATCGCCGGCACTCTCGTATTTGTGGGTAAGCCCGGATGGGAGATACATAGTCGGCATGTCGGACATCCAGATTCACAACCCGTATCAGCTTGTTGTATTCGACGAGACGGGGACGATCCGCCTCCGAGAACACGTTGTTCAACAAAAGGCTGCGTTCACGGCAGACGAGCTATCCGCGTTCTGGACCAAGTTTCCAGAGGCCAAACGTCACTTGAACAGCCGTGTCAAAACGATTGGCGGCAAGCATTACGTCGACTTCCTCGTCATGGACATGCCGCGACTGCTCTCGAAAGAAGCATGGGATGCTCTGTTTCAGAAGGCGGCGCCAAACCCAGAGTTCCCTTACGTGGGCGAGGGTGTGACCAATCGCGTCTACTGGTTCAGTGATAATCCCAACCCGAGAGTCCATGAAGCCGACGGCAAGACCTACCTGACATTCGACAGCACAGGACTCTTCGGGCCGAGCAAGCGCGTGAAGATTCAGATCCCCCAAGGGGTGGGGCTTACTGGCGACCCGCTGCGAGGCTCGCCAGCAGCACACCCCTGACGTTCGCCGAGAGGATGGATGGACAGTCTGTGCAGAAGACCCGGCAGACATGAGCGGCCGGCCAATGCCCGGTACGGCTTCGCAGCCCGGGACTCGTGGGGTCGCCATGCGCGTTGTCTGACGTCCTGACGGGGCTGTGTTTCCAGTCCTTGGAAGCTCCGAACCGGCGAACGTCCGAACCTTGGAACCTGTGAACTCCTGGCCGCTCAGCGCGGCGTCTTGCGGCGGGCGCGGGCGAGCATCTCGACGGCGTGGGCGAGGGCGGCGCGGGAGTCGCCGCTGCCGAGCATGCGGGCCAGCTCCTCGATCCGGGCCTTCTCCTCGAGCCGGTCGACCTGGGTGAAGGTGCGGCCGTCGCGGACGACCTTGCGGACGGCGTGGTGGAGCGTGCCGTGGGCCGCGACCTGGGGCAGGTGGGTGATGCAGATGACCTGGTGGCGCGTCGCGACGCCGGCCAGTTCGCGGCCGACGGCGTGGCCCATCTCGCCGCCGAGGTTGGCGTCGATCTCGTCGAAGACCAGCACGGGCATCCGGTCGTGCTCGGCGAGCACGGCCTTCGTCGCGAGCATGAGGCGCGAGATCTCGCCGCTGGACGCGATCAGCCGAAGCGGCCGCATCGCCTCGCCGACGTTCGGCGCGAAGCCGAACTCGACGTGGTCCATGCCGTCCGCCTCCGGCGTGCGCGGGGAGAGCTCGACCGCGAAGGCGCTGCCCGGGAAGCCGAGGAACTCGAGCTCGCCGGTGACGGCCTCGCCGAGTTCACCGGCCGCGGCCGCGCGCTTCTTCCGGAGCGCCAGGCCGCGGGTCTCGAGCTCCGCGCGCAGCGCGGCGGCCTCGGCGTCGAGCGCGGCGACCTGCTCGGCGCGCGTGCGCAGGTCCTTGAGGCGGGTCCGCGACGTTTCGAGGGTCTCGAGGACGGCCGCGACGGTGCCGCCGTACTTGCGCTGGAGCTTCTGGTAGGTCGCCATCCGCTGGTCGAGCCACTCGAGCCGCGCGGGCTCGGCCTCGACCGCCTCGGCCTCGCGGGCGACGGAGACGCCGAGTTCCTGGACGCGAGCCGCGAGCTGCGCCATCTCCTCGCGCCACTCCGCCGCGGCGGGGAGCAGGCGGGAGAGCTCCTCCATCGGGCGCTGGGCGGCGACGAGGGCGTTGAAGGCGCAGGCCTCCTGCTCGGTCAGGGCGCCGGCGACGTGGCCGGCGAGTTCGAGGATGCGCTGCGCGTTGCCGCGGACGAGGTGCTCCTTCCGGACCTCCTCCTCCTCGCCCTCGCGGATCTCCGCCTTCTCGATCTCCCGGACGCGGTACTCGAGGAGGTCCACCTGCTGCGCGAGATCGGCCTCGGCCATGGAGAGTTCGGCTTTGCGGCGCTCGATGTCGCGGATGCGGGCGTAGGTCTCGGCGTAGGCCTCCCGCTCGCGACCGCAGCGGCCGAAGGCGTCGAGGACGGCGAGCTGGGCATCGGTGCGGAAGAGCGACTGGTGGTCGTGGGGACCGTGCATGTCGACGAGCGCGTCGCCGATCTGCTTGAGCGCCTGGAGCGTCACGGGGCTGTCGTTGACGAGGATCTGCCCGCCGGTTGCGCGGATGGTGCGGCGGAAGACGAGCAGTCCGCCCTCGCAGGGGGGCAGGCCGAGGCCCTCGAGGATGCCGTTGATCTCGCGGGGGTCGGGGAGCTCGAAGACCGCCTCGACGGAGCAGAGTTCCTCGCCGGTGCGGATCAGGGTCTTGTCGGCCCGTTCGCCGAGCAGGAGGGCGAGGGCGCCGACGAGGATGGACTTGCCCGCGCCGGTTTCTCCGGTGATGACGTTGAAGCCCGGTCCGAACTCAACCGAGACGTTCTCCGCGACCGCGAGATTCCTGACGCGAAGGGACTTGAGCATGGCCGTTCCCGCGGCCGATTGGATAGCAGGAACGCCCCCGCCGGGCAAGCCTGTGAAGGGGCTCGCTACTACGGGTCCGCCATTTCGATGCGGTAGAACTGCTGGGACACGATGCCGTCGTGGGTGAACTTCTGATCGACCACAAGGTACCACGGCGGGATCCCGCCCCCGGGGGTCTGGGTGGAGATCAGCGTCTGCTGCGTGTTCAGCAGGGAGGGCCACCCGTAGAGATGATAGGTGCGGCCCGCGCGTCCGCGCCATCGGAGGTAGAGCCTCTGCGTGGTCGGCCGGAATTCCATCCCGTCGACCGTGAACCGCCCCTCGGGGTCGTTGGGGTCGGTCCCCGCCCGATCCTCCACCCCGTCGGACTGGCCGTCGCCGTCCGTGTCGGGGCGCCGGGGGTCGGACTCGCCGAGTCCGGGGTCGAAGATGCCGTTGCCGTCGGCGTCCTCCCTGCCGTCCGGAAGGCCGTCGCTGTCCGGGTTGCACGGGTCGGTCTCCCCCGGATCGCGGCGGCCGTTGTGGTTGAGGTCCTCCGCGCCGTCGGGGAGCTTGTCCTCGTCGGTGTCGGCCAGGCGCGGGTCGGACTCCCCCGGGTCGACGATGCCGTTGAGGCTCCGGTCCTCGACGCCGTCGGGGATCCCATCGCCGTCGCTGTCGGGTTTCTCCGGGTGCGTGCCCGTTGCGTCCTCGATGGAGTCGCTGAGGCCGTCCGCATCGGAGTCCCGGGCGATCTGGAAGGTGGTGGCCTCGCTCCAGGGGGACCACAATCCGTCGGCGTCCATCATGCGGAGCTGCCACTCGTACTTGCTGCCCTCGACGAGGAAGCCCCCGGGCACGACGTAGGTGTCGGCGGCGAGGGGGCCGCTGTGGATGATGATCGCCTTGGACTCGTTCCGGACGATGAACTCGGCGAGCCCGAACGCGTCGCCATCCGGGTCCGAGAAGGAGTCCGAGTAGAGGGGCGGGGTGCGCGAACCGATCTCGCCGGAGGGGGCGAGCGCCAGCGGACGCGAGGGCGGGCGGTTCACCTTGATGGAGGCGCTGCCGGTCGCGGTGTTGCCCGCTCCGTCCATGACCTCCACGTCCAGCGTGTGCCGCGTAGGCAGGGGCGGGGGCGCATCGAGGGACAGGAGCAACTCGCCGTGGGGCGCCTGCAGCCAGTCCGACCACGCGCCGCCGTTGATGCGGATGCGTCGCGAAAGCGGTCCGAAGGCATCCTCGACGCCGATGCGGGCGACGAACTGCGCGTTGGAGACCCATGCGCGGCCGCCGGCATCGGAGAGGACGATCGACCGGATGGTCGGCGGGTTCCGGTCGAGAAGGATGCTTCTCCGGACCGCCGCGGAGGCGTGGTTTGCCGAGTCGAGGACGCCCGCCTGGAACGTGTAGAGGCCGTCCACGACCACGTCCACCGCGCCCGTGGCCGACTGCATCGGCGAGGCGGGGATCGTCACCGCCACGGCTCCCGTGCCGCCGTTGAAGGGGCCGTAGGAGTTCCCGAGCACGAGGTCCTGCACGTGAACGACGCACGAAGTCGCCCCGCGGTCGTCCGACACCGCGAAGTTCAGGGTCACGGTCGGATTCCGCGTGTAGGCCGCCGTGTCGTTGATCCAGAAGCCCAGCGAGGGCGGGAACGAGTCGGATGGGGTCTGGGCCGCGACGACGGGGCCCGTGAGGCCGGACCGGTCCACGGCGCGCACCCGGACGTCGCCGAACGAGGTGTTGAACGGCAGGTCGAGCACCGGCTGCCAGTTCGTGGACGACCAGTGCAGGCCGCCGTCCAGCGACCACTCGATGCGCGCGATGCCGGCGTCGGCGTCGAGGGCCGTCAGGGCGACGCGGACGATGCCGGCCGCGGTGTCGACAGCCATCACGGTCAGTCCGGTGACCGTCGGCGGTGCGAGGTCGACCCAGATCGAGTCGTAGTAGGTTCCGGCGAGGCTGTTGGAGTACGAGTTCTCGTACTGCACGGCCACGGTCCTCGATCCGGCGCCGGCGACGGAGGCGGTGAACAGGCCCGTGGCCGGCCCGAGGTAGGTGTGCCAGGGCTCGGTGTCGCAGGTGCCGTCCGCGGCGCAGCGGATCCTTCCTCGGCGGTCGTCCTGGAGCCGGTAGGCGAGGGTCTCGCATCCGAACGAGGGGTTGATCGGCGCGACCACCCACCCGATGCCCGGCACGAAATCGTAGCGCAGCATTCCGGTTCCGTAGGCGCTGTAGCCGGCGGACACGTTGTAGTAGTCCTGCGTGGTCCCGCCATCCTCGTAGAGCAGAAGGAACGGAGAGCCCGAGACGGCGACGGGCGCCGGGAACGTGGCGATCCACTCGCTGTTGCTGGGAATCGCGTCGGCGGTCAGCACGGCGTGTGCCAGCGGCGCGGGGCCGCCGGTGGGATCCGTGCCGAGGGTCCCGACCAGCTTGAGATGCAGCGGGCCGGGCGAGCCGACCGCGGTCAGCCGGATCTGCACGGCGGCGAGATTGACGGTGCCGGTCAGCGCCATGGCCTGGGCGCGATGGCGGTTCGTGGCATGCGAGCCGATGGGTACCGAGCCGCCGAAAGAGGGTTCGATGTGGGCGATCGAGGATGGCGGCGGGATGATGCGCACGTCGACCGGGATGTTGGTCGTGCCGATGAAGTCCGCCCCGCCCGCCAGTTGCATGTAGCCGGTGGTGTCCACGGCGATGGCGTCGGACGCCCCGGCGACGTTGCCCGCCGCGTCGGTGACGCGCGCGGTGACGGTCACCGTCCCGGCGAAGAGGTCCCCCGCGAGACGCCACCGGCGCACGACGCCGGTGGAGGAGCCGCTGAAGACCGCGGGCGCGGACCACGTGGCGCCGTCGTTGGACAGCTCGACGGACCACGTCATCGACTCGGGCCGGGCGAGCGTCACCGTCACGTCCGCGCAGCCGTCCGCGGTCGAGACCGCGCCTCCCGCGACGGACACGGTGCAGGTCGGCGCGGCCGTGTCCCGCACGAAGGGGACGTACCGCGTCGTGACGAGGCCGGCGGCGTCCCGCGCCATCAGGGCCAGCCGGTAGGCGCCGTTGGTCAGGGCGGAGAGATTCCAGGCGTTGGCGACGAAGTCGGCGCGGTTGCTGGGCGTCGCGTACGCGGCCCACGCGCTGTCCTGGACCACGGACAGGCCGTCGGCGGACTGGATCTGCCACCGCCACTCGCGGGAGTCCTTCCACGCCCCGTCGGTCGTCCGGAACGAGAGGGCGAGGTTCGTCGTGCAGGCGCCGCCTCTCGCGGGCGGCTGCACGTCGAGCGCGGGCGGACGGGTGTCCGGCGTCAGCTGCACGAAGCAGCCGCTCACGTGCTCGTCGGTCTCGGCGTCGACGTACGAGGGGATCCACGCGTTCGTCTGCGCGGTGAACTCCACGCGCGGGTCGAAGTGGATCTTCCTGGACTCGTAGGCGTCGTGGTGGAAGGCGCAGGACACCAGCCCGCGCGGCGGGACCCGGGGAAACGTGACCACGCCGTTCGCGGCGCTCGTGCCGGTGCAGAGCACGGGGTTGCCGTACTCGGCCCGAACGCCCGCGATGCGCGCGTGGGACGGGGTTTCGAGGATGCCCATGACGTCCTGGAACTGGAGCATGTACATCCCGGACTGCCCGTCCAGTTCGGTGGTGCCGCCCTCCGGGTGCACGAAGGCGACGGCCTTGGGCACGTAGTCGAGGCCGTCCGGCGCGCCGTTGGACGGCACGAGGAATTCGATCATGTAGTCGCCCGCCGGGACCCGTTCGAACCGGAAGGTGCCCCGTGCGTCGCCGGCCGCAAGGCTCGACGTGGCCCAGCGGGAGCCTCCCGTGCCGTGCAGCCAGACAAGCAGGCCGCCGATTCCCGCGCCGGGGGCGTCCGGATTCGGATGGCACCGGCCGGTGACCGTCCCCCGCGGCGGATGGGCGTAGACCGGGACGGTGACGGCCATGTTGTTGTTCACGTTGGCGTCGCCGAGCCCGTAGACCGGCGCGCCGTTGGTCATCGTCTTGACCTCGAGATAGGCGGTGCGCAGACGCACCTGGTGGGGCCCCTCGGTGAACACGTGATGGAAGAAGAGGTTGGTCGAGCCTCCGGCGGGGATGACGCAGGTCCGTCCGCCCGAGCGCATCAGCGTCGGCGGCACCGCGGTCGCGCCATCGACGGTGACGGAGTACTCGAGGTGCGCGTTCGTCTGCGTGGCCCGGGCCCCGATATTGGCGACGGTGAACCGGACGGTCGTCGTTTCCGCCGCGTAGGCCCGGCCGCCGGTGTGGCGGTCGTCGTTGAACGGATTGCAGACCAGGTCGACCGTCGTGAGGTCCGGGAGGTTCGGCTGCCCCGTGATCGGGAGGGCGATCTCCGGGTTCTCCTTCGCCCGCGTCGCGGCGCCGGACTGGCTCTTCTTGTAGAAGCTGGCGTTCGTCAGCAGCGCCGCCGACGGCGGCTGGTAGTTGCCCGCCAGCATGCTTCCCGCCCGCTCGACGATCGAAGGCGTGATCCAGAGTTCGAACGGCGAGATCAGCGAGAAGACGAGGCCGTCGGTCTGATAGAAGTTGTGGTGGTAGATCGGCAGGATGGGGACCGGGTGGGCCGGCGCGTAGGGATCGGGCCGGTTGATGGGCACGTACAGCGTGAAGTTGGTCGCCGCCGCCACGCCGTACTGGCGGAACCTCAGCGTGTGGTCGCCGATGCCGACCTGGATGTCGGTTCCCTCGACCACGCCCTCGGCGCACAGGTTGACGGAGAACAGGTTGACGCCGGCGTCGTCGAGGCTGCTCAGAAGGCCGGCGATCGACTTCACCAAGGGACGCGCGACGCCTTTCAGGATCGTGGCGACGGGGATCTGGAACGTGTCGACCTGGTCGATGCCGCCGAGAAAATTGGTGCCGAGGGGGGCGGGACCGTCGTCGGTGTAGCTGATCCGGAAGTCCTTGCCGTAGGAGAGCACCGGCCACTCGATCACGATCGGGCGGCACTGCACGCCGACCTCGATGCCGAAGCTGCTGTAGAGCTCCGGCTGGTCGGGGTCCTCGTCGGGCTCGATCCATGCGCGGCACGGGACGATGTTGCCCGGCCATACGGAGGCGGCTTCATACTCGACCACCAGTCGCGTGCGGAGCGCGAACCCGTAGGGCACGTTGCCGACGTACAGGTGGGCCTCGCCCTCGCCCGTCGGCGGGAGCCAGATCCAGCCCGACGACTTGCCCGTGGCGAAACTGTCCACCAGCGCCGACTCGGCGTGTTCGAAGACGAGGGGGACCTCGAGGCGGGCGTCCGGCGCGCCGGGGGCCGGCCGGATCGCGGCGGCCAGGGCGCACAGGGTGGCGGCCAGGATCCGTGTCGTGCTCGACGGCACACCCCGGTGCGCCAACGGTGAACTGCCACCCTCCCGGTGCACGCTTCCTCCGAGGTGGGGGTACACATTCGCGGCGCAAAGGACGAGCCCAATCCGCGCCTTTTCCCAGGGTGGGGGGCACGGTGCGGCCGCGGGGCGTCATCCCCCGAACCGCAGGCCGGCGAGGTCGCGGCGGCCGCAGCAGTAGGCGGCGTCGGTCATGGCGGGGCGGCCCTCGGGCTGGATGCGGACGAGGCGGAGGCTGCCGGAACCGCAGGCGACGCGGATGCCCTTCGCGCCGGCCTCGAGGACGGTGCCGGGTTCGCCCGAGCCGGTCCCGACCTCGGCGGCGTGGATCTTGAGGGTGACGGGCGGCGTGCCGGGGACGGTGGTGAAACAGCCGGGCCACGGGGAGAAGCCGCGGATCCGGTTGCGGATCGACTCCGCGGGCATCGACCAGTCGATGCGGCCGTCCTCCTTGGCGAGTTTGGGCGCAAGAACGACCTGCGATTCGTCCTGCGGAACTCGCGGAACGGGCGGGGTGCCGAAGAGATCGAGGGCGCGGTCGAGCAGCCGGGCGCCGAGGTCGGCGAGGCGGGGCTCCAGCGTGCCGGCGGTGTCGTCGGGCGCGATCGGGGCGCGTTCCATGAGGATGAGATCGCCGGCGTCCATCCGCGCAGTGACGTAGAGGATGGCGACGCCCGTCTCCGTGTCGCCGTTGGTGATCGCCCACTGGATCGGAGCGGCGCCGCGGTACTTCGGCAGCAGGGAAGGATGGATGTTGACCGCGCCCAGCGGGGCGATGTCGAGCAGGGCCTGCCTGAGCATCTGGCCGTAGGCGGCGACGACGAGCAGGTCGGGCTTGAGTGCCGCGAGGGCCTCGATCGACTCCGGTGCGCTGGCCTTCTCCGGCTGCATCACGGGGAGACCCAGGCGTCCGGCGAGTTCGCCAACGGGGCACGCCGCGGGCTGGAGGCGGCGGCCGCGCGGGCGGTCCGGCTGCGTGACGACGGCGACGACGCGGTCGCCGGGCCGGCGGGCGACCGCCTGGAGCGCCGGACATGCGAGGGCTCCCGAGGCGATGAAGGCGATGCGCATGGCGAGCCTACTTCCGTTCGCTCGCGCGGATGAGAGCCGGGCCCGGGTTGGCGCGCGCGGCGGCGACATCCTCGAGGAGCACCCGGACCGCGGCCTCGATCTGCCGGTCGCGGCCGCCCGGGATCTCGCCGGGCTCGGGCCAGACGACGACATCGGGGATCGCGGGGCGGAGTTCCATGTCCTGTCCCTCGGCCAGCGTGAACCAGCCGCGGTGGGGGACCTTGAGCGAGCCGAGGTCGAGGATCTTCTGCTCCGGCGTGGCGATCACCGCGCCCTCCCCGGGCACGCCGACGATGCGGCCGCGCCGAAGCGCGCGGATCGCGTGGCAGAGGATCTCCGAGTTGCTGCCGGTCCTCTGGTTGCAGAGCACGACGAGCGGCCGGGTCCAGACGACCTTGCCGAGGTAGTCCTCGGGGAAGCTCGGCTCGCCGCCGCGGGGGACGGTGATCGCGTAGCGCGGGTGACAGAGGATCGAGAGGAGTTGTTCGGAGATGAAGCCGCCGGGGTTGTTGCGCACGTCGATCACGAGGCCGTCCTTGCCGAGGCCCTCGGCGTAGACGTCGCGTTCGAACTGCCGCAGGTTGCCCAGCTGCATGCGTTCGATGTTGAGGTAGCCGAGCGTGTTGCTGCTCAGTGCCGACACGAGGCGGCGGTTGTCCTCGATCCACTTGCGCCGGACGAGCGGGCGCGCCTCGTCGTAGCCGATGGTGGACAGGTCGACGGTTCGCGCCGCGCCGTTCGTGCCGGCGACCTCGAGCCGGACCTCGCGGGGCCAGCGCCCGTTGAGCACGGTGGTGAGGTCGAGGGCGGGATCGACCGGGACGCCGTCGATCGACCGGATCACCTCGCCCGGGGCCAGGCGCGAATCGGTGCGGTCGGCGGGGCCGCCGGGGAGGACGTCGCGGATGCGGAGTCCGGGGCCGGCGAAGGCGGGATCGAAGCGGACGCCGAGATGCGCGGTGCGGACGCGCCACTGGCCGCTCGACCACGCCTTCTTCTCGGGGGTCCAGCCCATGTGCGAGGCGTTGAGGCGGCCGAGCATCATGCGGATGACGCGGGCGAAGGCATCCTCGTCGACCGCGGCGGCGGCCTCGTCCTCGAACTCGAGCCGTACGGCCTCCCAGTCGAGGCCGTTGAGCCGCTCGTCGTAGAAGCGGTCGCGCAGCTCGCGCCACGCCATGCGGAACCCGAGGCGCTGGTGCTCGCGCCAGTCGATCACGTGCAGGGCGGAGAAGGGGTACAGGTCGCCCGAGGCGGCCGGCTTCCCGTCGACGAGCCACAGGATCCTCCCGCCGCCCTCGGCGACCCACCGGGCCTGGGTGCCGGTCTTCTCGCTGACGAGGGTGGTGGCGCCGGGGTCGGGGAAGTTGACGCGGTGGGTGCCTCGCTTGCCGCCGACCGTGCCGTGGAAGGCCAGCGCCTTGGAGTCGTACGACCAGAAGAGGTGCTCGGGGACGCAGCCCGGGAGCTTGATGCGGCGGACGCGGTCCTCGAGCCCGTCGAAATCGATCGTTACGGTCCTGCGGTCGCCTTCGTTCCTCTTTTCGGCGGCGGCCTTGTCCTTCTTCGGCGCGCTCTTCGCGGCCGATTCGATGGCCTTCTCGATCTTGCGCCGGCGCTCGTCAAGGTCGGCGTCCTCGCGGGAAAGCCAGGCGTAGTAGATGTCGGTTTCGTTGTCGTAGGTGCGGCCGGTGAAGGCGACGATGCGTCCGTCGGGCGACCAGGCCGGCCAGCGGTCGTCGGCGGGGTTGCGGGAGAGGTTGAAGGGCTCGCGGGCGCCGTCGGCGGAGACGATCCACACGTCGCTGTTGCCGCCGCTGTCGTGGAGCGAGCAGGCGAGCCAGCGTCCGTCCGGGGACCAGGCGGCCGTGGCGCCGATCGGGGAGCGGGCGACGATGCGCGCGGCCGCGCCGTTGGTCGACGCGACGACGACGGAGCCCGGGCCCTCGATCCAGCACAGCTTCGAGCCGTCGGGGCTGGGCTTCAGCTGCCGGCGGACGAGCCGGTCGCCGGTGAGCGGCTCGAGCCGGAAGGAATCGTGCTGCAGCCAGGTCCGCCCGGCGGCGTTGGTGCGCGGCGACCACGCGCCGAACGGGCCGGCCTGCCACCAGGGCGAGGAGGGATCGGAGCGCGTGGCGCGCCAGAGGTTGATGCCGAGGCCGTCGTCGCGGAGGACGTAGAGGCAGGACCGGTCGGTCGAGAACGCCGCCTCGGTGTCGAAATCGAGAGTGCCCGAGGTGACCGGCCGGGGCTCGCGGAGGGTGGTGTCCATGACCCACACGTCGCCGCCGGCGGTGAAGGCGACCTGGAGGCCGTCCGTCGTGAAGTCCACGGTGCCGAAGGCGGAGAGGTTCCAGACGGTCTCGTACCACCGACGGAGGTCCCGTGTCGGCGGGGGCGTCCCGACGGTCCAGAGCGGCACGCGGATCGGCGGGCCCGGGGCGCGGGGATCGATGCGCTCGAACTCGAAGCCGCGGCGGAAGACGAGGACGGAGCCGTCGCGCGAGATGCCGGCGGCGGCGATCGGGGCTTGGGCGCCGGAGATCAGGATCCGGGCCGCGCCGGTGTCGAGATCGAAGACGGAAAGGTCGCCGCCGGGGCCGCCGGCGAAGTAGAAGCCCCGTCCATCCGGGCGCCACAGCGGGAAGCGCTGGGGGGTCGGCTCCGCGTGCGGGTGACGGAAGGCGCCGGTGGCGGCATCGTGGATCCAGATCTGCGAGGCGGTGCTGCCGTGGTAGCCGAGGCGGTAGGGGTCGACGCCCTCGCGGGTGAAGAGGACGCGGGCGCCGTCGGGCGAGAGGTCGGCGTCGCCGGCGTAATCGTCGAACAGCATCACCTCGGCGCGGCGGGCGGTGCGGTCGATGACGAGCAGGCGGTCGTCGTCGAACCCGGATCCGTCGCGTTCGGCGCGGGCGAGAAGGCGGCGGCCGTCGGGGAACCACCGGACGGACTTGAAGCCCTCGGTGTGCCACGTGACCTGCGTAGGGGCGCCGCCGGCGACGGGGACGACATGGATCTGCGCGCTGTCGTCGCGCTGGCTGAGGAAGGCGATCTCGGCTCCGTCGGGAGAGAAGGCGGGGCCGGAGTCCGGGGCGGGATGGGGGGCGAGGACGCGCGCCTCGCCGCCGGTCGACGCGGCGATCCAGATGTCTCCGCGCCACTCGAAGGCGAGGAGGCTCCCGTCGGGCGAGAGCGCGGGCTGGGCGGGGATCCGGATCTCGATCCGGCCGTCCGGACCGGTCCCGACGGCCCGGACAGCCGTGGCGACGGACAGGAGACAGAGGGCAAGCCGGATGGCAGGTCTCATCGAGCGGTCTCCCCCGGGGTCGAACCTCATTCCTCCACCGACGCGATCGCCGAGATCTCGACGAGGGCATCCTTGGGCAGCTTCGCGGCCTGAACGACCTCCCGGGCCGGGTAGGGGGCGGTGAAGAAGCCCTGGTACACGACGTTGAACTCGGCGAACTGTTTCATGTCCGCGAGGAACACGGTGCATTTCACGATGTGGCCCAGGTCCAGGTTCGCCGCCCGCAGGATGGCCCGGAGATTCTCCATGGCCCGCCGCGCCTGCGAGGGCAGGGAGGGGGCGAGTTCGCCGGTCGCGGGATCGAGCCCGAGTTGCCCGGAGACGAAGAGCAGCGGTCCGGCGGCGACGGCCTGGGAGTAGGGTCCGATCGCCTTGGGGGCGTCGGGCGTCTGCACGGCTTGCATGGCGGTGATCCTTTCGTTCGTCCGGGCCCGGCTACAATGCCGTACGCGGAGGTTGTCTGCAATAGCCTCGCGCCTCGGGCGTTCAATGGAAACCTATGATGAACACCCTCCTTGTTGCGGTCCTCCTTGGCGTGGCCG
>Ga0194127_10001250_pt1 | contig 37737 bp, 27 predicted proteins | sample TA2KigC100mmetaG_FD_148624 | JGI IMG/M metagenome (GOLD analysis project Ga0194127, IMG submission 148624) | Freshwater microbial communities from Lake Tanganyika, Tanzania - TA2015036 Kigoma Deep Cast 100m | ecosystem: Environmental > Aquatic > Freshwater > Lake | place: Tanzania: Lake...
TGGCACTTTACGTTTCTTAGACGCTATTAGAGAAGTCGGATTAAAACAGGTCCGATTTTACCAAGCATCGACAAGTGAACTATTTGGCAAAGTTAAAATTAGTCCTCAAAATGAATCTACACCTTTCTATCCAAGATCTCCCTATGGAGTAGCAAAACTATATGGTTACTGGATAATCGTAAATTACCGGGAAGCATATAATCTTTTCGCTTGTAATGGTATACTATTCAATCATGAATCTCCCCGTCGTGGGGAGACTTTTGTAAGTCGTAAAATTACACGTGCAGCCTCAAGAATTGTGACTGGTTTACAAAAAGTATTAACTCTTGGTAATCTTGAAGCAAAAAGGGATTGGGGTTTTGCTCCGGAATATTGCGAAGGAATGTGGAAGATTCTCCAGCACGAAAAAGCAGATGATTTTGTCCTTGCAACAGGAGAGACCAATACTGTGCGTAAGTTTGTTGAATTAGCTTTTGGCGAACTTGGAATAATGATAGAGTGGAAAGGCAAATCAGCGGATGAGTTTGGTAGGATTAGTGAGATAAATATTGAGAGAGCAATTGATCTCCTGGATCAAACTAATGGAATAAAAAAAAAAGACACATTATATAAGAGTAGACTTAAAACAGGTGATGTGGTTGTTCGTGTTGATAAAAATTATTACAGACCAACAGAAGTTGATTTATTAATCGGAGATTCATCTAAGGCAGAGAAATTACTTAGTTGGAAAGCACAAACAAATTTAAATGAGCTTGTTCATATCATGATGAAATCAGATTTAAATAAAGTTTTAGTGAGAGGTTTTTAGTGGACAGTTTATTAAACAGGTGGCATTTTTCATGTTCTATTCTCAGACTGAAGCATGTAGAGAGCCATGAAGTATATTCACTCTCGCAAACTCTATTGCAATGGAGCACGTCTTAAATTGAGATGGTGTAACATATTGTAATGTAATAAGTTAGAAGTACAATAAATTATGCTCCGACTATTGGAGCACGCCTCGTAATCAGTACATTTTTTACACGCCCGTTACTTAGTGACGGGCTTTTTTGTTTCTAGTCGAAATGAAAAAATAAATTGATTCAGTAGATTTCTTATTAATTTTCACCGATCAATTTTAAGTCCTAAAAATATTAAACTCAAGATAATAAGTGCGGCAGTCAAGGGAAGTGTGACAATAAGAATTATGGGGTCCTTGTCATAAAACTTCACATCACGAAAGATCCAAAGAAAAATTGGGAATTGAATCATTATGGAATTTATAATGAAAAGTATCCAATAATAACTTCTCCGCATTAGATATATACCATATCCAAGGATTAGATAAATAACAATTTGAAATCCAGGCTCAAATGCAGAAATTGTTTTACCAAGTCTCAAGTAGTGTAAAATTAATATACCATCTATTATTACTGAAAGAGTGATAAGTGCCAATACAACATTTGTTATTTTTTCTTTTGTCATCAAAGTGGATTCAATTTACAGAAATGCTCTGAAAGTATAAATGTTTCAAAATATGTGCTTTTTCATTATCATTGTAATGAGAATTCAAAATAGAAGTAATAATTATCAATTCTTAATTATACATTTTTAATTTTATTGATGTGGGGTTGTAGCTCAGCTGGGAGAGCGCTTCGTTCGCAACGAAGAGGTCGGGAGTTCGATCCTCCTCAACTCCACAAATTTTGGTCAGGTTTACTCGACTTGAATTTACCCAACTCCGTCAGGTCCGAGAGGAAGCAGCGGTCAGTAAATTTCTCGTGTGAGTATTCCCTGACCTTTTTTTATTTAAATATTTTTGGAGTGATTAAGAATTCCAAAATCCCTGCACCAATTCGAGGTTCGCCTTCAAAAACGATTTTTGCGATTCCACCTTTTTTAAATTGTAAATTCACAGCACCGCAAAGGTCTGATAATATTTGAGACATATCAGGTTCATGTCCAATTAAGGCAACTTTTTCATGTTCGAATAGAATATTTTCCAATAAAGTTTTTGCGTTGCATCCAGCTGCTAAGGTATTGTTAATTTCAAAATCGCACTCGTTTATCATATGATGGAGAAATATTTCTGCAGTTTGTTTCGCTCGAACCAATGGACTTGAATAAATTTTATCAAATGTAATTCCGAGATCATTCAGCCGAAGTGCGATTGACTCAATTTTGCGTCTTCCTTTTACAGTTAGCTCCCGGTCAAAATCCCGTCCACTCTCAGATTTTACTTCAGCTTTACCATGACGAATCAGATATAGATTCATTTTCATTCCAATAATTGTTCATAAAAAATATTGAGATCATAATTTCTGTTTATCCAGTTATGAATTTTTAATCTGTCTGCTGCTTGAATTGAAGTTAAGTTCAACGGAGGAATATAGTATTGACTATTTGGTATTAGTTGTAAATTGCCGATGGATATTCCAGGATGCGAAATGTTATCTTCAGATATGATCATTTTATCTGTTTCTCTAATGAGAACTCTCCCTGAATATAAAAGACCTAAATTTCTTTCCGAAAGAATTGCTATCTCTTTTTTAGAAGGAGAAATAAACCGATCGATGTCATCTGTGAATGAAATTATTCGTGCATTGTTTTCAGAATGCACCATGATTACAGTTCCGATTTCCACGTTATCATATACCTTTTGGCAATCTTCTCTTCCGACTCTAACACAGCCATGAGATGCAGCACGTTTTCCTAGAGTGCGATAATATGCGGAGCCATTTAGAGCGTGAATTCCAATTCCATAGTTGAATCCCATCCAATTAAGAAGCAGAGTGCTGTCAAATTGGGTTGAATAAACTTTTTTCGATTTATATTGAATAACAAAAATACCCTCATTTGTAATAACACCCTCTTCGATATTTGGATTTCCGGTTGAGCACAAATATTCGAATGTCCTTCCATCTCTAAAATGATGTAATAGTCTTTGCGTTTTAAGATTAACTGTCAAATATGAATCTTTTGCTGTAAAAATTGTGTCGAGAATATTTGACAGCTTAATTCTAATAAATGGTCGACTTTGAAAACTTGAATTTGATTTGGAATCTGAAATTGAATTTGAATCGCTTAATGAACCAATTCCTATTCCAACTATCAAAACCACGATGGAAGTCAGTAATATTTTTAGTGATACAAGCATATTCATTTTGAAAAATAGGCAATAATTTTTTGCGTCGAAGACTTTCCAATAATTTCCGAAATCTTTTTCATCGATGAATTTTTAATATTTTCAACACTCCCGAATTTCGTCAATAGTTTTTCTGCTGTTTTATTACCGATCCCTTCAATTGAAAGCAATTCTGTTCGAAGAGTTCTCTCATCCCTTTTTTTTCTATGAAACGTGATCGCAAAACGGTGTGCCTCATCTCGGATTTGCTGGAGAAGTTTTAGAGAGGAAGAAGTTTTCGGGATTAAGATAGAATCTTTTTCATTCGGGATAAAAATTTCTTCTAGACGTTTTGCTAAGCCAATTATGGGAATATTTGTTAAACCTAATTTCTTTAACACCCTAACTGCGGATGATAGCTGTCCTTTCCCACCGTCGACCATAATCAAGTTTGGCTGCTTTTTGTTCTCAGCTAATACACGGCTGTAGTGCCTCTCGATTACTTCGGCCATACTTCTGAAATCATCAATCCCTGAATTATCTTTAATAATAAATTTACGATATTCACTTTTTTTCGGTTTACCATTTTCAAACACAACAAGAGATGCAACTGTTTCCGAACCTTGGAGTGTTGAAATGTCAAAACACTCAATTCTTGCTGGAATGTTTTTCAAAAAAATATCTCTCTGAAGAGATTTCAGTACGTAAGAAATTTTTCCATCCTTTTTTAATCTCTGTAGTTTTATATCATTCAATTCGAGTAAAGCATTCTGATAACACATGTTTAGTAGTGACTTAATATCCTGGCTATCATCAGCAGTTAAAATTATTGTTTCGAGCTTTGATTTGTTTTTGAGATAAATTTCAAGCGCTGAGATGTCATAAGGTTCATTTTGAACAACAATATTTTCTGGAATTTCAACAAAATCTGAATAATAATTTTTTATTACTGATGAGTATATTTCTCCCATTGAAGTTTCAATTGGATAGCTGAAAATAAACTTCTTTTTACCAACTAATTTTCCATTTCGAATATTAAATATTGCAGCAACAGCATCTGGAATATCTGCAGCGATTGTTATTACATCTTTGTCCGAGTAATCTGAACTCACAACTTTTTGAGAGTTTGAATAAACTTGCAGTGCGTCAATTTTACTTTTAATTTCCGCTGCTTTTTCATACTTAAGTTCTTCGCTGAAGGTATTCATTTCGCTATGAAGCTCATTGATGAGCGAATCGATTCTTCCCCGTAACACTTTCTCAACCTGATTTATCATTTTTCGATATTCAGTTTTTGATATTAATCCTTCACAAGGTCCGTCGCATTTTTGAATGTGATAGTCAAGACATATTTTAATTTTCTTTTTCCGAATAACTTCATCATCGATATGATATTTGCAGCTTCTTATCTTAAACACATCACGAAGAATTTTTAGAGCAAATTTCATTGTCTTTACATCAGTATATGGCCCAAAATATTTTGAACCGTCATTAATGATTCTTCGGGTAGGGAAAACTTGTGGATAATCTTCATTTGTGATGACTATGTATGGAAATGATTTATCATCTTTTAGGTTGATGTTGTAGCGAGGTTTGTGTTGCTTGACTAAATTTGATTCCAAGATTAAAGCTTCAATTTCATTATCCGTTACGATTACTTCTAAATCAGAAATTTTATTAACCATCACTTCAGTTTTTGCGGATAATGGAGCCGAAGTAAAATAACTTTTAACTCTATTCTTAATGTTTTTCGCTTTACCGATGTAAATTATTTTTCCGCCAGCATTTTGAAAAAGATAAACCCCAGGTAAGGGAGGTAAGTTTTCAATCTTATTTTTTAACTCAGAACTCATTTTGAATTAAATATTTTGAAAAGAAAAACCAATTAGATTGACATGAATTGTTTTTTTAGAAGTGTTTTCAAAAATAATTTATTTTGCTTGTGTGATTGTTTTACCATCAAGAATTTGATTTTTGGCGATAACAACAATGCCTGAATCTGTAACTGTAAATTTCTTTTTATCTTCATCGAGATCAAATCCTATTTCATAATTCTCCGGAACTTTAACATTCTTGTCAATGATTGTTCTTCTAATCCGCGCATGCCTGCCGACACTTACGTTATCCATTATGATTGAATCAGTCACATAAGAATAGCTGTTAACTCTAACGCCTGGACCAATTATTGAGCGCTCCACTAAACCACCACTTACGATCGAACCATCGCAGATGATTGAGTTTAAAGTTCTTCCAACTCTTTCTCCTTCGTGTGATATAGTTTTTGCTGGTGGGTATTGCGATTGAAAAGTTCTAATGGGCCAATGCCTGTCATAGAAATTGAATTCAGGTGTAATATGAATCAAATCGATGCTTGATTCATAATAGCTGTCAATCGTACCGATATCTCGCCAATAAATTTTAGATTTTTTGTTTTCATCTTCAAACGGAAAAGATAAAATTTTCATTCTCTCTCTAATCATGTAAGGGATTATGTCTTTGCCAAAATCATGAGATGAATTGGGATTATCATTGTCGCGATCAAGAATTTCATTTAATTCCTTTGCATTGAAGACATAGACGCCCATATTCACCCATGAAAATCCCTGTTCTCCAGGAATTTCGATTGGTGTTCGCGGTTTTTCTTGAAAATCTATCACCCAATTGTTTTCATCGGTGACAAGTACTCCGAATCTGCGAGCATTTTCTTTGGGATATTTAATTGAAGCAATCGTTAAAGTGGCATCGTTCTCTATATGGTGCTGAACCATTTTCAAGTAATCCATTTTGTAGATATGGTCGCCGCTAAGAATCAATATCCAGTCTGCCTTATCAGGTTTTATCAGGTTTTGATTTTGGTGTATAGCATTTGCAGTACCCAGATACCAATCTCCTGACATTTTCAGCTGAGGAGGAACGCTGTAAATAAATTCACCTAGTTCTGATTTGAAGATGTTCCACCCCTCGTACAAATGTTGATTTAGCGAATCGGATTTGTATTGAGTAAGTACATAGATTTTTCTGAAACCTGAATTCAAACAATTTGAGAGTGGAAAATCGATGATCCTGTATTTTCCTCCAAATGGTACAGCAGGTTTACTTCTGTAAATCGTAAGAGGATAGAGACGTTCGCCTTGACCTCCCGCTAAGATCATCGCAATCGTGTTCCTAAGTATAGTCGAAGCAGCTATTAGCATATTTTTCTCCCTAATACAAACTATAAATTAATTTGCTCTTTAGCAATATGGATTTGGTTGGATGAAATTCTTTTATTAAAATTACATTAATTGAATAATGAATTTTACGTCGATTAAAAAAATTGCTTTCCTTTGTGGTATAAATTTGCTGATATTCTTTTTGATTTTATCCACCGATGATTATTTTTCAAATCTACCTTTTGTAGTTCGAGATATTATTGGCTTTGGGAACAACAGAATTCAAGAAAAAATATTTCTTAGAAGTTATGAAAATAATTTTGAGCCAACACAAACTCTGTTTGACGTTCATAAAGTTAATTTAAGAATTCAAGTTTTTCCAGAAAGCAAGTTTATTATCGGTCGAGTGCATTTCAAGATTCGTGTACTTAAAAGTTCTGATAGAATAGTTTTCAATTTATTAGATAATTTAACAGTGGAAAACGTTTTTACTGAGGGAAAAGAATCAATTTTTTTTCACCTGGATAATAAAATTGAAATTTTGTTTGAAGAAAAATTGAGCCAAAGAGAAATCTTAGAAATAGAAATTAATTATCGTGGAGAACCACGCGACATTGGACTGGCTGGATTTGATTTTGTTGAAGGAACGCAACGATTCTATTCATTGAGTCAGCCGAATTTTGCTCAATCCTGGTGGCCCTGCAAGGATGATCCTTCCGATAAATTCTTAGCTGACATTGAAATAATTGTTCCAAATAAAACCGTCGGAGTATCAAATGGGAAATTAGTGGACATTGTTCAGTTTGCTCCAAATTGGCTGTCTTATAAATATGAAGTTAGTTATCCAATTTCCAGTTATTCACTTTCAGTTTCTGGTGCGGATTATAAAGAGTTTGAAAATAGCTTTATAAGCATTTCTGGGAAAAACATTCCATTAAGATATTTCGTATCTGAATCTAAATTGAACAATGCTAAAAAAGATTTTGAAGTTATTCCCCAAATGATGACCGCATTTGAAAATTTATTTGGCGAATATCCATTTCAGAATGAACATTATGGTATCGTGGAATTCGATTGGAAATTTGGAGCAATGGAACATCAAACGATGACAAGTATCGGCTCAAATTTTATAACTGGTTTGAAACTTTATGATCGATTATTGGCTCACGAACTGGCTCACGAATGGTTTGGAAATTCTGTAACACCATTCAATTGGAAAGAAATTTGGTTGAATGAAGGATTCGCTACTTATGCATCATACATCTATTTGGAGCAAACTGGAAAAAAGATAAATTTAAACTCCAGACAATTATTTTATGGTCCGGTTTATGACCCGAATGGATTTTTATTCGGGAATACAGTATATGAAAAAGGTGCTTGGATCCTCCACATGCTGAGACGGAAAGTCGGCGATGAGAATTTCTTCAAATCACTTCGGAAATACTACGAAGCAAATAAATATAGTAATTCATCGACTACCTCATTAAAAGATATTTTTGAATCAACTTGTAGAGTCGATTTGACGAAATTTTTTAATCAGTGGATTTATTCTTCAGTTGAAAAACCTTTTTATACTGTTTCTTACTCAACATCTAAGCGTAATAACGATTATATTTGTACAATAAATATCGAACAGACTCAGCCAAGGTTAATATTTGAAAACGATATTGAGATTAGATTAATATTAGAAAATAAGATGAATCTGAAACATATATTAGTAAACAATACGAAAAAACAAATTGTGTCTCTCATTATAGATTCACCAGTTATGGATTTAGTAGTTGATCCTGAAAATGATTTGCTAAAAGAAGTTATCTACAGGAAGTTTAGTGACTGACGAGAAACCATATTATTTTATTTCTGATCTTCATTTTGGTTTTCGTTCATATGCCGAAGAACGAGAGCAAATTAGGTTTTTTGAAAATGTTTGTGATGAGATCATTCGAGTTAGAGGTTATTTAGTAATTCTTGGGGACCTTTTCGATTACTGGTTCGAATATAAAACCGTTGTTCAAAAAAATTTTCATCGTATTTTAACGAAAATTGAAGATATTTCAGATGCGGGACTGAAAATATTCTATTTATCTGGCAATCATGATTTTGCTCACTTGGGCTATTTCAAAAATTCATTTGGTATTGAATTATCGGAGCAGTCAATAACCTTCGAGTTAAGAAAGAAAAAATTTTTTTTAGCTCATGGTGACGGCTTAGTAAAAAATGACTTCGGATATCTTTTACTAAAATCAATTTTTAGAAATAAAATGCTGCAAAAATTGTATTCAAAAATTCATCCCTCAATTGGCGTGAAATTGGCAAGTGCATTCTCAAGAAAGTCACGTCACTATACCGATGGGAAAAATTATGGAACTATTGATGGTTTATCTGAGTTTGCCAAACAAAAAATTGAGGAAGGTTTTAATTTTGTAGTGCTCGGACATTCTCACGAACGAAAATTCGAACGGTACAATGACGGCTACTATATCAACTTGGGTACATGGCTTAAGCAGCCATGTTATGGACTGTATTCAAATGGAGAATTTAAAATAATCGATAAAGAGAATGGCTAAGAAAAATTTTTCAAGAGAAGAACTTCAAAAATATTTCACTGATCCAAAATACCGTAAAAATAATTCGAAGGGTTTTATTAGTCGTCATAAAAAGTTTTTTATTTTCAGCGGAGTTGTGATCCTAATTTTATTTATTGCTTTATCTGTATATGTTTTCATGGGTTTACCTTCATTTGAAGAACTTGAAAATCCGCGTCCATCATTGGCATCGAATGTTTACTCGTATGATGGGCAATTGCTTGGACAATTTTTTATTCAAAATAGAATTGAAACTCATATCGATTCACTTCCCAAACATTTAGTAAATGCATTAATCGCAACTGAGGACCGTAAATTTTATTCGCATTGGGGAGTTGACTTAGATAGGTTTGTTAAAGCTATTGTAAAAAATATCATAACTCTTTCTAAAAAAAGCGGTGGTGCAAGTACAATTACACAACAGTTAGCCAGAAACTTATATCAACTGGTTGAGCGAGAAGAAAATCTGCTCGATATCGCTTTGCGAAAAGTAAGAGAGTGGATTACAGCTGTTCAAATCGAAAAAACTTATACTAAAGATGAAATCCTAGTAATGTATTTTAATATCGCCTATTTTGGAAGGGGGAGTTACGGTATTGAATCAGCTGCCAGAAATTTCTTTGGAAAGCCTGCGAGCAAGCTTAATCTGCAAGAATCTGCACTGCTTGTTGCAATGCTGCGAAATCCTTGGTATTACGATCCAATCAGAAATCCAGAAAATTCATACTCACGAAGAAATCTGATTTTAAGAATCATGAATGAACAAGGATTCACAACTGAGGATAAGTACCAAGCTGCAATATCGGATAACATTCGTTTAATGAAAACTTCTGAGTTCACAAAATCAGCAGCTCCTCACTTCTTGGAGTATGTACGGCAGCAGTTGATTCAAAAAGCTGAAAAATATGAAGTTGATATCTATCGTGATGGTTTAAATATTTTTACAACCATAGATTTCAATATGCAAAAGCATGCTAACGAAGCAGTTGCTGAGCATTTAAAAGAATATCAACCATTATTCGATAAAAGCTGGACGTGGAATAATAAATCTGATCTTATTAAATCAATTCTTGAGAAGGGGATAAAAAACCATCCAAGTTATCTTTCGGCTTCAAATGAGAATGAAAAACAAAATATTGCTTCACGACTAAGGACAGATCAAAGATTTATTGACTCACTAAAAAAAGTTGCGCAGACTATAGAAGCCGGCTTCATTGCAATCGAGCCGCGCACAGGGCACATACGTGCGATGGTAGGCGGAGCAAATCATGATTTCATGTATGGATTAAATCACACAACTCAAATTAAACGGCAGCCAGGTTCGGCATTTAAGCCAATAATTTACACTGTGGCGATTGATAATGGTTATCCGCTTGCAACTGAAGTCTTAAATGAACCGATCACACTCGAAATTGGCAATCAAACTTATTCTCCAAGAAATTCGAATGATGAGTATGGCGGATATTTGAGTTTTCGAAAAGGTCTTGCAGGTTCAGTAAATATGATCTCTGTCAGACTAATTAGTGAAGGAATGGCTCCATTGCATGATATTCCAGTATACTCGAAGAGATTAGGAATAAAAAATACTATTCAGCCATTTTATTCAATTGCGCTCGGAACTTCGGAGGTTACTCCACTTGAATTAACTACGGCGTACTCTACGATCGCGAACAAAGGAGTTTTCATCGAGCCAATTGGGATATTAAAGGTTGAAGACAGAAATGGATTATTACTTGAAGATTTTAGAACATACGCACATGAAGCTCTCTCACAAGAAACTGCCTACTTAGTAACAGATTTGATGCAGGGTGTAGTGGATGGCGGTACTGCACAAGGTGTAAGAAGATTTTTCCATCTTCCTGCAGCTGGCAAAACTGGAACTACTCAAGATTTCGCTGATGCATGGTTTGTTGGCTTTACACCAAGCCTATGTGCTGGAGTTTGGGTTGGATTTGATGATCAGCGTGTAAAATTCACCGGTTGGTATGGACAAGGTGCAAAAGCTGCAGCTCCAATTTGGGGCAGGTTCATGCAGAAGGTTTATGATGATAAAAGAATTGGTTTAATTCCGGAATATTTCGATCAACCTGAAAATATTACCACCGTAACATTTTGTGAAAAATCATTACAGCAAGGGATCCCGAAACTCGCAAATGAAAACTGTCCAGTAAAAATAACGGATGTTGTAAATTCTAAATTCAATCCGGAAATGTGTGATATTCATACAACCGGCGGATTCACACCGTTGAATGTAGACACTACATCTATTAAAATTGATTGGTAAAATATTAATTCATCGCTTTGCGTTAGCTGAAAGTCAAATTAGTTAGTTAATAATCATAAATTCTGTTCGTAAATCGTAATTTGAAATTTATTATCTTTGCACAGGATCTATTCAAAATATTTGCCGAAGTGGTGAAACTGGCAGACACGCTACGTTCAGGGCGTAGTGAGCATTCGCTCGTAGGGGTTCAAATCCCCTCTTCGGCACAAAAGCCTCACATAGTTTTTCCTGAATAAAATGGCTTTCGATTTGAAATATTCTTATGACTATTGTAAAAAAATTGCCGTCAGTCATTATGAAAATTTTCCTGTTGCTTCTCTGTTAATACCTTCTGAAAAAAGAAAATATATTTTTGCTGTATATGCATTTGCTAGAATTGCAGATGATATCGCTGATGAGGGTAGTGAGTTGTTCGAAAAAAGAATTGCTGAATTAACTTTATATAAGAATGATTTCATTCAGAGATCGAATGTGGAAAATTATCTTCACTTCCCGGCAGTATACGACACAATCGAGAAATACAATCTGAGTGAAATCCTCTTCACAAACTTAATTGAAGCCTTTATTCAGGATAATGAAAAATTTGAATACCAAAATTTCGCAGAGGTACTCGAATATTGTAAAAAATCTGCGAATCCAGTTGGTCGAATTGTCCTGCAGATTTTTGATCATCATGATCAAGAAATGTTTCGATTGTCTGATTTGATTTGCACGGCTCTGCAATTGACAAATTTCTGGCAGGATCTTTCTATTGATTTAAGGAAAGGACGATGCTATTTACCTCAAGATGAGATGCAACAAAATCAAATCACTTTTAATGAATTGAAAAATACTGACTTATCTCCGGCATTGAAAGAATTACTAAAAATTCAGATAGACCGAACCGGTGAAATGTTTGATGAAGGGCAGAAACTTATTTTGCATCTTAAAGGTTTATTGAAATTAGAGATAAAGTTGACTATTCTTGGTGGTAAAAGTATTCTTAGAAAAATAAAAAAATTAGATTACAATATCTTGCTGCGACGTCCAAAACTAAATATTCTAAATAAAATATTTCTTTTTATAAAAATGCTTTTTGTTTAATACTAAATGAACCAGAACTCAGAAAAAAATAGTTCATTGCTTAAAGAAATCGAAATAATTTGTCAGCGAAAAAGCAACAGCAATTTTTATTATACATTTCTACTTCTTCCTAAGATAAAGAGGGATGCACTTATTACTGTTTATAAATTTTGCCGTGTAACAGATGATATTGTTGACCTTGATGGAAGCGACAATAGACACAAATCTGAGCTATTGAATTACTGGAGATCCGAATTGGAAAAATCTATTGTATCAAAATCCGATGTAGAAATTCTCAATGAAGTTGCCTCAGTCATAAAAAAGTTTAATATACCCATAGCTCATTTTGAGGAATTAATTGGTAGTGTAGAAAAGGATATTGAACCGATACGTTTTCAAACTTTTGATGAACTTTACAGTTATTGTTATGGTGTGGCATCAACTGTTGGACTGATCTCCATTGAAATCTTTGGATACAAGGAAGAAAAGACGCGAGCTTTTGCTATAAATCTTGGAATAGCAATGCAATTAACAAACATACTTCGGGACTTGAAAAGCGATTCAGAAATTGGCAGATTTTATCTACCAAAAGATGAGCTTCTGCAGTTCAATTATTCTCATGAGAAATTGTTGAAAAAAACTTGTGATGATAGTTTCAATAAGCTGATCGATCATCAAGTGAAAAGGGCAGAGAAATACTACATATCGGCTGGTGAATATTTAAAGACAACTGATCGGAAAAACTTATTTAGTGCAAGGGCAATGGGATTGATCTATCTAAAACTGTTGAAGAAAATAAAAAAGAATAAGTGTCAAGTATTGAAAACCAAGATTAAAATATCCCACATGCAAAAAATATTTCTGACTCTTGCAGTGTGGATTAAGTATAAAGTTGTTTACTAATGAAAAGTGTTTGCGTAATTGGTGGCGGTATCGCTGGACTTTCAGCGGCGGTATTTTTAGCAGAAGAAAATTTTAATGTAACACTTTTTGAGAAAAGGCAATCTCTCGGAGGGAGACTTTGTTCATATTTCGACAGAACATTGAATTGTTATTTTGATAACGGGCAGCACTTGTTGATTGGAGCATACGACTCTACTTTTTTGTTTCTGGACATAATCGGAGCTAAAGAGAATTTCAAATTTCAATCCAGGCTTCGAATACCTTTCCTTTTATCAAACGGAAATGAGACTCTTTTTCAATTACCTAAACAAAATAATAAACTGAGTGCAGCTTTATCCTTCTTGAATTTAAAAACTCTCTCCATCTTGGATCGCTTCAAGATCATCAGTATGTTATATAAGTTGCAAAGAATTGATTCCGATGAGTATCTCGAAAAAAGTGTCGTAGATTTTTTAACCGAAAATAATCAATCAAAAGTTTCGCAAGAAAGATTTTGGAATATAATTGCAATTTCAACTCTTAATTGCTCACCTTGTGATGCTTCGGCAAAAATGTTTATCGATGTACTTAAGGTAATATTTCTTACGGGGACACAAAAATCGATTTTGGTCATTCCCAAAATTGATCTATCAAATTCGTATGTCACCCGCTGTATTGAATATTTTAATAAAAAGAAATGTACAATCAATATTGGAGAAGGAATAGAAAAAATTAATCTTTCTGAAAATTCAATTAGCTCGATTCTTACTAGTCAGAAACGTAAGTTAGAATATGATTACTACATTCTTGCAGTAGACTGGGAGAACTGCGATGAAATACTAACTCAATCGTATGGGAGTAATCATAAGTTCAATTTACGCCGTAGTCCAATTTTATCTGTTCATTTGTGGACTGACAGAAGTTTTATGAAGGAAGAATTTTATTCTTTAGTTGGGTCACCAATTCAGTGGGTTTTTAGGAAAAATGGATTTGTTTCGATTGTAGTCAGCAATCCAGGCAAACTGATAGAATTGTCGAAAGAAGAAATTGTTGAATTGTGTGACCAAGAATTAAAAAAATATTTTCGTTGTTATGGAAATGCTCGAATAGTTGATTTCAGAATAGTCAAAGAAAAAAAAGCTACGTTCATTCCAGATGCGAATTCATTTAGAATTCGACCAACTCAAGAGACTAATATTAAAAATTTATTCCTTTCAGGCGATTGGACAATGACAAGTTTACCGTCAACTATTGAAAGTGCTGCCCTAAGTTCAAAAAAATGTGCTGAGATAATTTGTAACCGTGAAAAGGCAATCTAACTACATCTGCGTCATTAATTGTTTTGCTGCTTCATAAAGTTATATACTAATTCCGAGATTTTGCCGATCACTTCATCGCCCAATTCCTGTTGAGGTAAGTCTTTGGTCATCACAACAAGTATGTATTCAAAATCCTTGAAGTAAAATATTCCCATCTCACAGCGCACACCAGGAATCCCGCCTCCTTTACCTGCAATCTTAAAATCTTCTTTAATATTTTTTGTTAGGGGAGAACTTTTTGAAACAGACAGTACGTCAATCATTCTCTTACAACTTTCCTCTGAAATTAAATTTCTTTCATAAATCTTTTTGAGGAGCGTTAGCTTATCTCTAGGTGTTGAAATATTATCAAGTCCTTTGGCTCGAGCTTCAAAGTCCATCATTATTCTTTGCAATTTCGTATTTGTTAATCCTAAATCTATAATAAATTTATTGATGTTATCCATTCCAAGTTCCTTGATGAGAATATTAGTAGCAGTATTATCACTTTGCTGTATCATTAAAAGTGCGAGATTGTAATAACTAAGTTTCAAATCTGTATAATCAAAAAATTGTAAAATTCCGCTTCCATCTACTTTGATTCCAATCCTGACTTGGTCAGTGAGCTTAAAGTTGTTTTTAGCAGTTTGATTGAATAACTCTGCAAGGATTTCAATCTTGATTGCACTTGCAGTCGGAAACGGTAAATCCGGATTATGGAAATACCCATTGTTGCTTTTTAGATCAAAAAATGCTATTCCAATGGAGAAATTGTGCATTCTTACAATGGAATCAAGGTTTTTAACTAGATTTGAGTAGCTGATCGAAGAATCCGGTTGGCCTGTAATAGGCAAATTCAATCCTACAATTAATATAATCAAAATCTTCATTCTATTCATTTTTTACTCACGCATTTAATTGATAAAAATTCTATTATTTAGTAATTTGATGTGCGAACAATGACGATACACATCATAAAATATCAAACCGTTCTATTTAAAACTAACATAAATTTTGGGAGGAATCATGCCCGCGTTAAAAGAAAAACTTGCTGAGCAAATCCCTGCTATACGCGAGGAGATCAAAGCGTTAATTAAAGAGCATGGAAACAAATCAATTTCTGATGTTACTATTGCTCAAGCTTACGGAGGAATGCGAGGTGTTAAAGCTTTAGTCTGCGACACATCTGCAGTACCACCAGAGACAGGATTATTGATTAGAGGAATTCCTGTTGGAAAACTTGCTGATCGATTACCGGAAGAAGTTTTATATCTTCTTCTTACAGGCGAGCTGCCTGATGAAGAATCATTAAAACAACTTCAAGCAGATCTTAAAAAGAGAAGAAAAGTTCCCGATTACGTTTGGAAAGTATTGGCTGCAATGCCAAAAGATTCTCATCCGATGTGTATGTTGAATACAGCCATTCTTTCGATGGAGAAGGAATCTGTGTTCAGAAAGAAATATGATAATGGATTAAATAAAGACGAGTACTGGATCCCAACTCTTGAAGATACATTAAACATCGTTGCTAGAGTTCCAATAATTGCTGCCGGAATCTATCGCATGCGTTTTGGAAAAGGAAAAAGGATCCCTTCAAATCCAAAATTAGATATGGGTGCAGACTTCGCACAAATGCACGGCTTAAAAGATCCGAACGGAGAATTTGCTAAGCTGATGAGATTATATCTTGTTCTTCACAGCGATCATGAAAGCGGCAACGTAAGTGCTGCAACTACTCATACCGTGGCTTCAGCTTTATCGGATTTGTACTATGCACTTTCCGCTGGATTAAATGGATTAGCTGGTCCTTTGCATGGATTAGCAAATCAAGAATGCCTAAAGTTTGTTCTCGATTTAAAGAAGCATTTCAAAGGCGTACCAACGGATGAAGATCTGTATAAATTTTCTTGGGATTGGTTAAATACTGGAAAAGTAATTCCAGGATATGGACATGCTGTATTGCGAGTAACCGATCCGCGTTTTGACTCTTTCTTGAACTTCGGAAAGACTTATTGCTCAAAAGATCCTGTTTTTCAATTAGTTGAAAAAATATTTAATGTAGTTCCTAAAGTTCTAATGGAACAAGGAAAAGCAAAAGACCCATGGCCAAATGTTGATGCTGGTTCTGGCGCTTTACTATACTATTATGGCATGAAGGAATTCGATTATTATACTGTACTGTTTAGTGTCTCTCGTGCAATGGGCGTGTGCGCACAAGCCGTAATTGCGCGAGCCATCGGTTCGCCGATTGTAAGACCCAAATCAGTTACAACTAATTGGATCAAAAAATTTGTAGCTACACCTGCGTAATTGAATGCAACAAAGAGGCGATCGAAAAATCGCCTCTTTTTTTTATTTGTTCTTCATTTTATCCTGTATTAAAATTATAAATAGAGAGTTTTGTATCAAATAATTGGCGAGAAAAAGAGTAAAATATATTTTCGTAACTGGCGGAGTAGTTTCTTCTTTAGGAAAGGGAATTACATCTGCATCACTAGGTCTGCTTTTAAAATCTCGCGGATTTAAAGTTACGATTCAAAAATTTGATCCCTACATAAACGTTGATCCCGGTACGATGAGCCCATTCCAGCATGGTGAAGTTTATGTAACCGATGATGGAGCTGAAACCGATCTTGATCTTGGGCACTACGAAAGATTTCTAGATATTAACACCACAAAAAATAATAACACCACAACTGGTCAAGTTTATTTCGAAGTGATTACAAAAGAACGCCGCGGTGATTATTTGGGTGCAACTGTTCAAGTTATTCCACACATCACTGATGAAATCAAACGAAGGATGACTTACCTGGGAAACTCTGGAGATTATGACATTGTCATATCGGAGATTGGGGGAACAGTTGGTGATATAGAAAGTCAGCCTTTTCTTGAAGCTATGCGCCAAATAATGTTGAACTATGGGCGGAAAAATTCTTTGAATGTTCACGTAACACTTGTACCATATATTGCAGCTTCTGGGGAGGTAAAAACGAAGCCAACTCAGCATAGTGTTAAATCTTTACTTGAACTCGGCGTACAGCCAGATATTTTAGTTTGCCGTTCAGAGAAGAGATTATCGAAAGAACTTAAATCAAAAATCGCTCTATTCTGTAACGTACAGCCGAATGAAGTGATTTCAGCTTATGATACTTCTTCGATTTATGAAGTCCCTCTGGTGCTGTCACGTGAAAAACTTGATGAATTGATTCTGACCAAACTGAACTTAAAATTAAACAAACCTAAGCTTGATGATTGGGAAGAGTTAGTTGAAAGTATCAAAAAGCCGCTTGATGATGTAAACATTGGTATCTGCGGAAAATATGTTGACCTAACAGATGCCTATAAAAGCATAAGTGAAGCTTTTATTCACGCTGGTGCGGAAAATAAACTAAATGTTAAGTTACATTGGCTTCAAGCTGAAGATTTTGAAACTGAGAATCCCGCTGAACTTATGAAAAATATTCACGGGCTATTAGTGCCTGGAGGATTTGGTGAAAGGGGAATTGAAGGCAAGGTTAAAGCAATTCAGTATGTTCGAGAAAACAAGATACCATTTTTTGGAATTTGTCTTGGATTGCAGTGTGCTGTAATAGAGTTCGCCAGGAATGTATGTGGATTATCTCATGCAAATAGTACTGAGTTTAAGAAAACTAAACAGAATGTAATTGATTTGATGATCGACCAACGAAAGATTAAAGAAATGGGGGGCACAATGCGTTTAGGTGCGTATCCATGTATAGTCTCAAAAAAAACAAAAGCGCATCAAGCATATAATGCGGAATTTATTTCCGAAAGACATCGTCACAGATATGAATTGAATAATAAGTTCAGAAAAGTGCTTCAAGAAAATGGAATGTTCTTCAGTGGACTTTCGCCCGATCAAAGTCTAGTCGAAATCATCGAACTGGAGGATCATCCTTGGTTTTTGGGCTGCCAATTTCATCCAGAGTTGAAATCAAGAGCAACAATTGCTCATCCCCTTTTCAGAGAATTTGTAGAAGCCTCTTATCAGCACAAGGAGAAGTTAAACGAATTAGAATAATGCAACGAAAGTCCATTCCTTCCCTACTTATTCTTCTAATTCTTCTTTATTCGATTTGCGATGCAAATATTGAATATGAAAAAAAATTAATTGATGGAATTAATCACACCTTCAATTTTCAATTTGAAAAAGCGAAACGTATTTTTATCGATTTATCAAAACAAAACGACAATGATGCACGAAGCTATGTCTATCTCGCGAATATTTATGTCATTCAGTACTTAAGTGATAAACGAGAGAAAGACTTTAGTCGTTTTGAATATTACTCCACCAAAGCAATTCAAACTGCTGAATCCGCATTAAAAAAAAAATGGAACAATAAAACAGCGCTTTATAGTTTAGCAAGTATAAATGGATACCGAACACTGGTATTTCTGCTAGCAAAAAAATATATAGATGGCGTTTGGGCAGCAAAAAAATGTCTGGGTTATACTGATGATTTGCTTGAGCTCGATAAGAATCATTCTGATGCTTACTTATGGAAGGGACTGTTTGATTTTGCTTTATCTCAGATCCCATCTTCGGCAAAGTATGTTTTGAAAATTGCTGGAATCGAGGGAAATTTTATTTCAGGTATTCGAGGACTTCAACGAGCTTCCAGCGAGGGTGTATTAACAAATCCGGAAGCAAAATATTTTTTGTCACAGATTTATTCTTCATTTCTAAATGACAATCACTCAGCCGAAAAATATTTAGTTGATCTGGTCCAACTTTTTCCGAAAAATATTTTGTTTAAATATTCGCTGGCATCTGTTAAAATTAAATTAGGAAAAATGGAAGATGCAGATGAATTACTCGATGAAGTTTTACAATCAAACAATTATTCATTTAGGAATGTGTTCAATTTATCCTACTTTTTGAAAGGGGATTGTGCTTATTATCGAAATCAATTTGATCAGGCAAAACCATACTATTCAAAATTCATAGATCAGTACTCTGGGGAAGATTTTAAACCGAGTGCTTACCTGCGTCTCGGAATTTCGCATGAATTGACGAATCAAAAAACTAATGCTAAATATTTTTATCGTATGGTGATAGATTGTAAAGGCGAAACTGAGGATGATCTATATTCAAAAAAGTTGGCTCGAGATTATTTGAATAACGACATACCAGCAAATCAAACTCAAATCATTTTGGCCAAAAACTACTTTCAAAGTAAAAATTACGAATTGATGAAAAACGTTTTGCAGAGTAATTCGTCGTTTGAGATGAAAAATCACCTTAATTACTTTTTAGGGCGAATAGATTATGAACTGAATGATTTTAATAATGCTATTAAGAACTTTAATAAAGTTCGTTATACAGAAAATTCATTTGATAATTGGCTCGCTCCATATTCCAAGTATTATATCGCATTGTCACAATACGTAATGAATAGGAAAGCCGAGGCAATGAGGATTTTAAAGAGCGTTGAAGACCATTCGGATTATGATTTCGAGAAACAGCTGGAAACCTGGATGAAGTCTTTGGCATTTTTAATCGATGGAGGACCAATTTAAATTTTATGAACTCGCAGGATCAATGTTAAATTGATTAAATTTCATTCAATAGCTAAATTGCGTCGGTTCATTGATGAATAAGGATTTGATGAGAATCGGCGTATTTGCTTCTGGTCGCGGCTCAAATCTTCATGCAATAATCAATTCTATAAATAAAGGTGAGCTTGATTGCAGAATTGAATTTGTATTGAGTAATAACTCCCGTTCAGGTGCTTTAGAGATAGCCCGTAGTCACCAAATTCCTGCGATTCATTTAAGCGAGAAAAATTTTTCTTCTGAGACATTTGAAGACAGTTTACTTCAGGTTTTGAAGATGTATAAACCAGAGTTGATAGTTCTTGCAGGTTACATGAAATTGATACCTAAAATTGTTGTAGACAAGTATGCGAAAAAGATTGTTAATATCCATCCAGCGTTGTTGCCAAAATATGGTGGAAAAAATATGTATGGGTTGAATATTCACAAAGAAGTTTTTGAATCGAAAGAGATTTACTCTGGTGTTACGGTACACATTGTAAATTCAGAGTACGATAAGGGAAGAATTCTTTATCAGGAAAAAGTAGATTTAGCAAACTGCAAATCACCTGAAGAGATTGCCGAAAAAGTCTTGAAAGTAGAACATCTGGTTTATCCAAAAGTGCTGCAAATGATCTCGGAGAAAAAAATAAAATTAAATTGAGCGATAATATTAAAATAAAACGTGCATTGATAAGTCTATCCGATAAAGAGAATTCTCTCGAATTGTGCACCGTTTTAGCAAAACATAATGTGGAAATTTATTCATCCGATGGGACAAAAAGTTATTTGGAATTGAATGGACTCATTGTAAAATCTGTTTCAGACTTGACTGAGCTTCCTCCATTATTGAATGGGAGAGTCAAGACATTGCATCCATTCATCCATGCTGCAATATTGGCTGATAAAAATTCGAGTCAACACAATAAAGAATTAAAAGAACTAAATCTTGAACCATTCGATTTAGTGGTCGTAAATTTTTATCCATTTGAAAAAGTTATTAATGATGATTCAAGCAATGAGAATACAATTATAGAAAGAATTGATATTGGCGGACCGACTATGGTTAGGTCAGCAGCAAAAAATTTTCAAAATGTTGTTGTTCTTTCGGCTAAGGAGCAGTATTCAGCATTTATAACTGAGATTGAAGAAAACAATGGCTCAGTTTCTCTGAAAACAAGACGGAAGTTTGCATCTGAAGCATTTCAACGAATCGCAGTTTACGATAATGCAATTTCAAGTTATTTCAATGGAGAGCGTGTTTTCAATCTAGCATACCAAAAAGTTCAGGATTTACGTTATGGCGAGAATCAGCATCAGTCTTCGGCTTTATATGGAACTTTCTTTGAAAATTTTCAACAGATTCATGGAAAGGAACTTTCATATAATAACATTCTCGATGTATGTGCCGCAGTTGATCTGATCGATGATCTTGAAGATTTTAGTTGTGTGATAATTAAACATAATAATCCTTGCGGTGCAGCAACAAGAACCAATGCATTCGATGCATACTCCGCGGCATTAAGTTGCGATCCGATTTCGGCTTTCGGTGGGATTGTTGCATTCAATAATCAAATTGATGAAGCAACTGCGCAGAAATTAAATGAGATATTTCTTGAAGTTATTATTTTACCAGTTGTTACTGAAGAAATTAAATCAATATTATATCTTAAAAAAGATCGGCGCATTATTCTTTACAAAAAAAGTAAAGGACACGATTTGACTGAGTTCCGTTCTGTTCGGGGAGGAGTACTCGTTCAATCAAAAAATAATGTAACTTATGAGAAAAATAAAATAAATATTGTAACTAAAAAAAAACCTTCTGAGAAGGAGATGAATGATTTGATATTTGCCTGGACACTTGTAAAGCACGTTAAATCAAACGCAATAGTGTACGCGAAGAACAAGACAGCAATCGGAATAGGTGCCGGTCAAATGTCACGGATCGATTCAGCAAAAATTGCAAAAATGAAAGCCGAACAATTCAATCATGATACGCAAAATTGCGTTGTAGCTTCAGATGCTTTTTTCCCGTTTGCCGATGGTCTGGAAACAGCAATTTCAGTAGGTGCATCAGCTGTAATTCAGCCAGGTGGATCAGTAAGAGACCAAGAAGTAATTGAAGCTGCAAACAAAAAAAATATTTCAATGGTTTTTACAGATATACGTCATTTTAAACATTAGGAAATTGTAATGGGATTTTTCAATATTCTATCATCTGACATAGCAATAGATTTAGGTACTGCCAATACTCTAATCTTCGTTCGAGGAAAGGGAATTGTACTGAATGAACCTTCTATAGTCGCATTCGATCGGAATACAAAAAAAATAATTGCTGTAGGCAATAAGGCAAAAGAAATTCAGGGGAGAGAGCATCGGGAAATTCGTGTTACTCGTCCAATGCGTGATGGTGTAATAGCCGATTTCGAAATTGCTGAAGGAATGCTAAGAGCCTTTATTAAAATGATCCGCGGAGGTTTTTTTCCAAGCAGAAGAATTATCATTGCTGTACCAACAGGCATCACAGAAGTTGAAAAGCGAGCCGTTAGAGATTCAGCTGAACATGCTGGAGCGAAAGAAGTTCATCTAATTGCAGAACCAATGGCAGCTGCAATTGGAATCGGATGCGATGTAGAATCTCCAGTCGGAAATATGGTTATCGATATCGGAGGTGGAACTACAGAAATCGCTGTAATAGCATTATCTGGAATTGTTAATGATGAATCAATTCGTGTCGCTGGAGATGAAATGAACAACTCAATCCAACAATTTTTTAAGAAAAATTACAATGTTTTAATTGGAGAGAGAACTGCCGAAATGATCAAGTGTCAAGTAGGTTCTGCTGCCCCCATGAAAGAAGAAGTTACAATACAAGTTAAAGGACGAGATTTAGTACAAGGAATCCCAACAGTTTGTGAAGTGAGCTCAGAGGAGATCAGAGAATCGTTGAGCGAACCCGTTAACCAAATAATCGAGGCAGTAAGGCAATCCCTCGAAAAAACTCCCCCAGAATTAAGTGCAGATATTATAGATAGAGGAATAATGCTGACAGGTGGAGGTGCACTCTTAAAAGGGCTCGACGAAAGAATCAGGATGGAAACAAATTTGCCAGTTCATGTAGTCGAAGATCCTCTATCAGCAGTTGTCCGTGGAGTGGGAAAAGTATTAGAGGACATGGACAGATTCGAAAAAGTTATAATTAGAAGCAGAAGATATTAAAAAATGTTACAGTGGTTAGCTAGGTTTATTAATGATTTCCGTCCTTATATTATTTTGTCAATACTTATTACCGCATCATTATTGCTGATCACATTCAATAAATCAACTCAATTAATATTTGTAAGACAAGTTTCCATCGGTTTTTTTGGTATTGCAAAAAGTATTTTACTCCCATTCGAACAAATTGTCACATTAAAAAAAGATGTTGAAGATCTTCAGAGAGTAAATTCTAACTTGATCTCTGAGCTTAACTCTCTACGTGCATCTCGTGAAGAAGCTATTGAACTAAGGAAACTTTTAAGATTCAAGGAAGAGAATAAACTCACTTTTATTCCCGCAAAAATTTTATCAAAAATTTCATCAACAGCAAAAAATAGATTCATTATTGATGCAGGAAAAAATTCCGGGATACTAATTAATTCTCCCGTTTTTACAGATGCTGGTGTTGTCGGAATTGTAGATTTAGTATCTGATGATGAGTCTATCGTTCAAACTTTGAACAATCTGGAGTTGAATATCAGTGTTCAAAGTTCGAGATCTAAAACTTTAGGAATACTCAAATGGAATGGAAAGAGATTCACAATTACGAATATCTCTAAGTCTGCTGATGTGAAGGAGAGAGATATATTTTACACTTCGCAGTACAGCACGATTTTTCCACCTGATATTCCAATTGCATATGTGAAGAGAGTCATTTACGAGGGTGGCGAGAGTTTTTTTGATATAGAAGCTGAAACTACAGTCGATGTTGACAATATTAGAAATGTTCTTCTCCCACAGAATCCTGATTTACTTAAAAAACAGAAGTTAAATTTTTTGCTTGATGTAGAGTGATAAAAATTTATTTAAAGTGGTTTGCAATTTTCGTTTTATTGATTTTATTGCAAAGCACAGTTCTGGATTATTTTTTGATTTATGGACACAAGCCGGATCTCGTACTTATCGCTCTAGTTTTTTTAACACTTACGTATGGTCAAGTTACCGGGATTCTTGTTGCCTTCTTTGCTGGATTAACTCTTGATTTGTTTGTTGGAGGAGTGCTCGGAGCATCTTCATTGTCAAAAGTTATTGCTATTTTTATCTGTGGATATTTTTATAACGAAAATAAGGTTGATATTGTCTTAAGAAATTATACATTTATTGTAATAGTTCTCCTAATTTCTTTCGTTGAGAATTTAATTCATTCTTTAATTGTATTTTCAATCGATATTCCAACATTGTTTAGGATAATATTTTCGTATGGATTATATCCGGCTCTATATACTACGTTGGTAAGCAGTATCGTTTTACTAAGACCAGGAAAAAAGCTTTTTAAAACATGACATTTATAGATTTAAATTCTGAGACAAGAATGAAAGTTGTTACAATCGTCATTGTAACAATCTTCCTTTTCCTCGGTTTTCGATTGTATCAGCTTCAAGTTGTCGATTGGGAAAAATATGCCGTTGCATCAGAAAAGAATGCAGTTAAAGAAAAAATAATTGAACCCTTTAGAGGAGTCTTTTATGATAGGAATTGGAATCTTCTTGTAGATAATCAGCCCTCGTACACACTTCGCATAACACCAAAGGAATTCGATAAGAGTTTAATCCCGTTGATCGAAGGTTACTTTAAATTTCCAAAAGGATATATGGCAAATGTTCTTCGGGCTAATCGAAGTTACTCTCCGTTTATCCCAATAAAAATTTTACGTGGATTAACTTTTAAACAAATTAGCTGGTTGGAAGAAAATGCCACACAGTTACTTGGTGTTGATTATACAATAGATATGGAAAGGATATATCCATTCGGTGTATCAGTTTCGCATTTGTTTGGTTACTGTAAAGAAATCTCTGATAAGCAGCTGAAGGAAAATCAAGAGTATTATTTACCTGGCGACTTTGTTGGTCACAATGGTCTAGAAAAATTTTATGAAGAATATCTTAGAGGCTTAAAAGGCAAGAGATTCGTTTTTATTGATGCACATGGGAGAGAGATAAGTCGAGTTAACGAAGGGAACAACGATATCATTCCTCAACAGGGATATCACGCTCAACTCTCAATCGACGGCAATCTTCAGAAAAAAGCCGAAGAATTGATGCTGGATAAGCAAGGAGCTATTGTAATACTCGATCCACGAAACGGAGAGATACTTTCGTTTCTAAGCAAACCAGATTTTAATCTGAAAAATTTCTCAGGTGTGACACCTGTGAAAGTATGGAGGCAATTGAATAATGACAATTCTCGTCCTCTTTTTAATCGAGCTACTAGTTCAATATATCCACCTGGATCGTGTTATAAAATGTTGTCTGCCATTGGAGCTTTACAAGATAAAGTGATTACTGAGTCTTACACTTATAATTGCGGGGCAGGATTCTCTTATGGAAATCACTTCTATAAATGTATGGGAGTACATGGTTCGGTAAATGTGAAAACTGCAATTGAAAAGTCCTGTAATACGTTTTTTTTCAGTCTCATTTTAAAGATGGGTTTTGAAAGATGGACTAAATATGGAGATATGTTTGGATTTGGTAAAAAGACTAATATTGACATACTTGAAGATACCAAAGGAATATTGCCTTCGGTTGATTATTACAACAAAATATACGGTGTTAAAAAATGGACGCCTGGCTACATAGTAAGTCTTGGTGTTGGGCAGGGAGAATTAGGTGTGACACCATTGCAAATGGCTTCATATATTTCGGCGATCGCAAACGGTGGAACATTGTATCGTCCTCATGCTGTGAAAAAATTTTTCAATCCTGCTGCAAAAGAAAAGGAAATCATAATTAAGGTCGAAGGAAAGAAACTTCCAATTGACAAAGCTGTAATGGATATAGTTCGTGAAGGGACATTTTTAGTTGTAAATGGAGCTGGAACTGCTGGTATGGTAAGGATTGATGGCATCCATGTTGCGGGTAAAACTGGAACTGCACAAAATCCGCATGGCAATGATCACTCGTGGTTTGTGGGTTATGCACCATACGAAAATCCTCAGATTGCAATTGCAATTATTGTAGAAAATGCAGGATTCGGCGGTACTGTCGCTGCACCAATTGGAAAGCAGCTAATAGAATTTTATTTAAAGAAAGAAAAAGGAAGTGGCGTTATTTTCGCAGCAAATAAAACTGAAGAGTGAAGATAAAGTTGAAATTCCAATTTCTGAGAAATTTGATTTTCTACTTGTATTTGCAGCACTTGGATTGATTTTGATCGGTATAATTTCAATCTATAGTGCTACAGTAAATTTTGAATCGAACCAGGTAAATTTTCAAAAACAAATTATTGTCACAGTTGCAAGCTTAGTAGTTTTTCTAATTGTTTATTTTTTTCCTATGAAGTATTTTCAATTACTTTCATTCCCTTCCTATGTATTGTCGATTTTGTTTTTAGTCGCAGTGTTAGTTATTGGGAAAACAATCTCAGGTTCGAAAAGTTGGATACCTTTAGGTTTTTTAGATTTTCAGCCCTCTGAAGTTGCAAAGATTGCATTAGTCCTAGCTCTTGCTAATTATATGTCTATGCGAAATGTGAACATTAATTCTCCAAGACATTTCTTAATTGCTGTTATAATGGTCATAGTTCCATTCGTTTTGATTTTAAAACAACCAGATTTAGGTACTGCATTAGTTTTTATATCAATATTTTTTGTTGGAATATTTTGGCAGGGACTCTCAGCATTTGCAATGTTCGTAATTGTCAGTCCGATTATTGTTGGTCTCTCTTCGATTTTCAGTATTATCCCAGCAATAATCTTGCTAGCTTTTGTAATCGCGGCACTCTACTTTTTTAAGAGAGATTTTTTTGTATCAACCGGTGTATTCATTTTAAATTTGAGTGCAATCTTTTTTGTTGATTATGCACTAAGAATTTTATCCCCACACCAAATAAAACGAATTCAAACATTTCTTGATCCGGCAAGTGATCCGCTCGGAAGCGGATATAATGCTATCCAAGCAAAAGTCGCAGTCGGATCCGGGGGTTTCTTCGGTAAAGGGTTTTTGTCAGGCAGCCAAACACAGTTGAAATTTATCCCTGAACAGTGGACTGATTTCATTTTTTGCGTAATAGGTGAAGAATTTGGTTTCATTGGAGCAATTTTTACTCTTTTGCTTTTTATGATATTAATTTTTAGAATGATTCGAATTGCAAAGTTGAGCAAATCAGATTTTAGAAGTAATGTTACAATAATGTTTATTGCAATATTCATGACGCATATATTTATAAATATCGGCATGTCAATTGGACTGGTCCCGGTAATCGGAATTCCGCTTCCACTAGTGAGTTATGGTGGAAGCGCTCTTTTGACTAACATGATAATGATTGCAACAGTTATGAATTTTTACAAAAATCGAACCAGTTATTCTTGAATTTTCTTAAATGTTTTTTTTATATTACAACTAATTAAAATAAATCGATAATATTAATCATTGTGAGGTTATAGATGAAAAAAATCTTCACATGTTTCTTGTTTGTTACTATTATTTTGATCCAGAATGGATTTGCTGGCAATACAGGAAAAATTGCCGGTAAAGTTATCGATTCTGACACCAAGGAACCAATCCCATTTGCAAATGTAATTATTAATGGCACTTCACTCGGTGCGGCTACAAACCTTTCAGGAGAATTTGTAATTTTAAATGTTCCTCCGGGAGTACATACAGTCACAGCATCCGTTGTTGGCTATATGAAAAAATCAATTCGCGACGTGAGAGTGAATGTTGATTTTACAACTCGATTGGAATTCACTCTATCACAAGGTTCAATTGATCTGCCTGCAGTAGTTGTTCAAGGTGAAAGAAATCCATTGATAAGGCAGGACTTAACTAATCCAATTGCTTCAATCACTGATGAGACAATTGGTGAACTCCCGGTCGATCAAATTAATGATGTTATTAAATTACAAGCCGGAGTTGTGGTCGGTAATGATGGTGACATTCATATTCGTGGCGGTTTAGGGAATGAAATCGCATTCAATTTAAATGGCGTTACTCTCAATGATCCATACGGCAACCGAAGATCAGTTGGGCTCGCAACAAATGCAGTTCAAGAAGTTTCAGTTTCCAGTGGAACTTTTAGTGCCGAGTATGGAAATGCTTTAAGCGGAGTAGTGAATTACGTTACAAAGGAAGGTCCACAAAGATACACTGCAAGCATCAAAGCTTACGGCGGCGATTATCTCTCATCACGGAAAGAATTATTTACAAATATTGATGAGATCGATCCATTTAACCGTGCAAGAACAGAAGTTACGCTCGGAGGACCGTTTCCATTTCTGCCGAATAATTTTTCGTTCTTTCTTTCTTCGGTTTATGAGAGTTTTAAAGGATCGCTCTATGGTGTGAGATTATACAATCCAACAGATTCATATCTCGAAAGAAATAATTTCAGCTCATCCGATTCGAGATATGGCGCATCAACCACAAGTTATTTCTTTAATCCTTATTCAAAAGATTCTACCGGAATGCCATCTGGTGATGGAGCAATTGTTCCAATGAACTGGTCAAAGTCATTTAATTTTCAAGGCAACTTAGTTTACAAACCACTTTCAACTTTAAAATTCAGATATGAACTTGTGCTTGATAACGGAAAATCTCAAGATTATGAACGTGCATATAAATTTAATCCTGACGGCAGGGGAACAAATTACAGCAGTGGTTATATTAATTCTTTTGGAGTGACACACACAGTATCAAATAATTTATTTTATAATTTAAAAGCATCGTTTGGAGTTAATGAATATAAATCGTACTTGTACGAAAATCCGCTTGATCCACGATATTTGCCATCTCTCTATGCCCGCGGAATTGGGAATACCGGATTTCTTGCTGGCGGCACTGATAGAAGCAGATTCAATAGAAAGACAGAGACAATTGGTATTAAAGGAGATTTAGTCGCACAACTATTAAATGTGCATGAAGTTAAATTTGGATTTGAAATTAGGAAACACAAATTGAACGTAGAAAGTTTTTCAACTCAAGTTGGATATATTAATTCGTTTGGTGATTTTACTACGTTCAATCCCACTGATCTTTTATATGATTCGTTAAATATTGTACAGAAAATTCCAACGGATACTTCACTCTATACGGCTTATGCAAGAGAGCCATTCCAGGCTGCAGTATATTTGTTGGATAAAATAGAACTTGCCTCTTCTATGATTCTCAATGTTGGTTTACGATACGAATATTTTGATCCTGCTGCGCAGTACAATCCATATGTCAGCAGGGATTTAAGTGATCTGAAAGCAGGTGCGATCACTCCAGGGATCGCCGATGCATTACCGAAACACCGATTGAGTCCGCGCTTTAGTGTCTCGTATCCAATAACAGACGCTGGTGTGATCAGATTTTCTTATGGGCATTTTTATCAAGTCCCGTCATTGGCAAGTCTTTATTCAAATCCGAATTTTTATGTGGCGAACTTTGGCGAGAATCCGACTTTCGGTAATCCGAATGTTGAACCGCAAAGAAGTGTTCAATACGAACTTGGACTTCAGCAGCTTTTAATGGAAGATCTCGGATTGAATGTGACAGGATTTTATAAAGATGTTAGCAATTACATTTATACTCAGCAAATTTTTACACCTGAAGGAAGAGGATTCTATCTTCTGACTAATCTTGCTTATTCAAACAGTAAAGGTGTCACAGTATCGTTATTAAAGCGAAGATCTCCAGGAGACCTTTTCTCTGCAACACTTGATTATACATTTTCGCTTGCGGAAGGAAACAGAACTTATCCTTCTGATGAAATTTTCTTTAGCGAACAATCTGGGAAACAGTCTGAGACTTACCTTGTTCCATTTAGTTTCGATAGAAGTCATGTGATCAATGCAACTGTCGCATTCACAAAACAAAATGATTGGACTGCATCATTGATTGGTTATATGCAAACCGGGACTCCCTATACGCCGGTCTTCCCTTCCAATATAGTTGATATTACATTCGAGCAAGGAAGCGGAAGACAACCGATTCAATGGAATGTTGATCTTAAACTTGAAAAATTCTTCATGCTTGGTAATTTGAAATTCTCGTTATTCTGCCAAGTCGAAAATCTATTCGATACGGAAAATGAATTATTTGTTTATGCGTCATCAGGAAGATCGAGATCCAATATTGAAGAAAAAGATATCCCCATAGTTTTTTCAGATATTATTAAGAGGATAAAACGTGGTGATGCAGGTCTAATGCCTCTGAACGAAATAGAAGAATATTATTCACTAAGACCTGAGAGAGTCAATCGACCTCGTGAAATTAGGGTTGGATTCTCGTTAATCTTTAATTAGAGTTTTAGGAGAAAGTTGATGAAATCAAAAATTGTTTTTTTAATCTCGGCTTTATTGATCATATCTGCGAATTTATTTTCCCAGAAGAAAGATAAATACGGCTATTACATCATAAAGGAATTAACCGAGGAAGAAGCACTTCGCATTTATGGCAAGCCTGCCGATGCATTGCAGAAATCTCTCGGCAATAAAAACATTATCAAAGAATCTATAATTCAAGGAAATAAAGTCAAAACGGTTTTATTCAATTACGGTTCTATTTGTGCCCCAAATTATCTCGGAAATGTGGCAGACTTGGTTTGGAATAATCTCGGTTACGGATTTGAATTCGGCCCGCTAGCAGCCGGTGAAGTTGTTTCTACTTACACAGATACACTTGGAAATACAAAAACAGATACACTGCGGATCGTAGACGATTCTTTTATTCGATTCAGTCCATTGCAGGGAGATTATAATCCAGCAGGCACCATAAAATGGGGATGGCTGCCTAAGGATGGATACGTCGATCCTTCACAAAAAGAAATCTCTAGATTGAATGCAACAGATAATAATGGTGACGGCAAACCCGATAGCTGGCCTGAAGGTTGGTATAATTCTGGGGCTGGAAAATATTTGTGGCCTGCGTTCCTTGGTGATCAAGCTACTGCACCAGACGAAGAAGTTTATTTTGTCTTAGATGATTTTACAAATGCAGAATTTCCGTATTATCCATTTCCAGATGATGCAACAAAAAGAGGTCTCGGATTGGATATGGAAGTTCGTGTACTTCAATTTAATAATCCACTCGCTGAAGATATTATTTTCTTAGTTTACCAGACGACGAATGTGAGTCCAAAGACTTTGCCAAGAGTTTATTTTGGTATGCATGGTGATCCACACGTTGGAGGTCCTGGTGACTATGGTGATGATAGAGCGTTTTTTATTCCATCTCTTGGATCACTTGCTGATCCGTATCCTCAACGAGCGAGAAGCATGGTTTATGCTTGGGATGATGATATGAAAGGTGATGGTGGAAGAAAAGCCGGTTACTTCGGATGGAAATTCCTTGAAAGTCCAAGTAAACATTCAGATGCTAAAGATAATGATGATGATGGTATTACAGATGAAAGTCCATTCAACGATGCAGGATTTTACATTGATGGAGTAGCTTATCCATTAACTACTGGAATAACCGATGTTGCAAAGTACACAGCGACTTATGGGGCTCCAAAACCTCGCTGGTCTGGAGACGAAGATGGTGATTGGGACCCTGCAAGAGACGATGTTGGCGTTGATGGAATTGGTCCAGATTCACCAAATTATCCAGGTGCAGATTATGGCGAGGGAGATGGCAAACCAACACAAGCATGGTATTTAGATCTAAATGACAATGGAAGATACGATGCTGGTGAAACAATTTCTGAAATTAGAATTGCTGGTTATAAATGGCTCGGTTCTGAAACTAATTTTGGATTAAGAGATATCTCTGAATCTGATCAAATAGGTTTAACAAGCTTCCATGCGGTGACTTATACTAATACATTTCCTAACGTTCCAGCAAATGATCCGCTAATGTGGGAATGGTTATCGAGTGATTCAATTGACGTCAATCAAGAATTATTGAATGAACCAGGTGATAATATTTTTAATTTTGGCACTGGTCCCTTCAGACTTGAATCAGGTGAAACACAAAGATTCTCAATGTGCATTTTGTTTGGAGAAAATTTAAACGATTTAGTTTTGAACGCAGAAACATCAACAAGAATTGTTGAAGCGGATTACAGATTCGCACAGCCGCCTGCAAAACCGATTGTAACAGCAGTTCCGGGAAATAAGCAAGTTACACTTTATTGGGATACTCGCGCAGAGGAATCGCTTGATCCACTTACTCAATTAAAAGATTTTCAGGGTTACAAAATTTACCGCAGCCAAGATCCTAAATTTGCAGATGTGTTCAAGATCACAGACGGTAATGGCGTTCCATTTCTTGGTGAAGCATTATTCGATCCGAACAAGAGCAAATATGCTCAATTCGATTTAAACGATTCTCTGTCAGGATTCCATCCTGTTGAATACGCCGGAAGAGGTGTCAAGTATTTTCTTGGCACAAACACGGGTTTAGTTCACGAGTATGTTGATTCAACAGTTCTTAACGGAGTAAAATATTATTACGCAATAGTGTCTTATGATGGCGGTTCACTTTTACCCGGTAAAGAACTTCCACCAACTGAAAGTCAAGCTGTAATTATTCAAGATCCTATAACAGGCGAATTAAGGTTCGAATCAAATACATTAGAGATTATTCCCGGTCCTCCCACAGATGGCACAATTTCTGCGGGTCTTGCAGCCAACGTAAAAAGAGAAAAAGGAATATCGACTGGTAAAATAAATTTAAAGGTTTATGATAGTAAAACAGTTAGAGACCAAAGTGAATTTCAGGTTCAATTTACCGATTCACTTGCATATGATGTTCTCAATTATACTGGTGTGACAGATAAATTTATTTCGAAGGATACAGTATTTGTAAACTTATCAAATAAAAACATAGTATTGAGCAGCGTAATTGTAAAAGATGCTTCAGGCAATGTTGTTCCTCAATCAAAGTATAGTGTGAGTTCTTTAACGGGAAAGATCAAAGGAAATGCAAAGAACGATCTGCCAACAGGCCAAACGTTCACTATCTCTTATCAGTACTATCCCGTTTATCAAAGTAAATTTGTAAAGGGAGAAGATGGTAATTCTTCATTTGATGGATTAAGAATTTTTGTTACTAAGGATACTCTGGGAGTGGATAGAAAAAATTCTGGCTGGCTTCCTGGAAGAGCTAATAATTTTAAGGATTCAATTCTTTGGGTTCCAAGAACTGTTAGTGGTTCAGCACCTCATCTTCCGACTGATTTAGATTTCAAGCTTGAATTTACTAGTATGGACACAACTGCCGATGGTAAATTTGTCATTCCAGGCGACACGGTTTTATCTCAACCGATAAATCGACCGCTCATTTGTCCATTCAAAATAACGATTACTACAGCAGATACAATGCTTGGGAGAAAAGCTGACTATTTTATTTTTGAGGGAATTGCATCCACACGGAATAACAACAAATGGGACCCAGGTGAAAATATCATTTTCTTTCCAAGAGTTCGATCAGGAATCAGAACTGCTTATCAAATCGATTTTAATTTACCGAGTACTGGTACAACACCAATCTATCCTAAAGCCGGTGATACTTATGTCTTGAGAACAACGAAACCATTTAAGAAGGGGGATATTTATTCATTTAAGACTAAAGGTGAAACGTATGATAAGACAACTGCAAAGGCCGCTTTATCCGATGTTTATGTAGTACCTAATCCATACATTGCGTTCTCCGAAGCGGAAGAGCCAGCGAAACTTCCTAATCGGCGTGGTGAACAGCAGCTTCAATTCAGGAATCTTCCGCGTGAATGTACTGTGCGTATCTACACAATTACAGGTGAATTAGTTGAAACGCTTAATAAGAATGATGACTCAAGCATACTTGGTTGGAATTTACTAACATACGAGGGACAACGAATCGCGTATGGCGTTTACATCTATCATGTCGATGCACCAGGAATAGGTGAAAAAATTGGCAGATTTGCAGTCATTAAATAGATTTTGAAATAAAACTCTTTGGAGATATAAAATGAAGAAAAAAGTTTTAATAACTCTGCTTCTATTAATTGGCATTGGAAGTAATTATTCCAATGCTCAGCTCGATAGGAGCACAACCAAAGTTGCAACAACTGCAGCTCAATTTCTGAAAATAGGTGCAGGCGCTCGTGCAATCGGAATGGCTGGTGCATTTTCTGCTATGGAAAATGATATTTATTCTATTTATTGGAATCCTGCCGGTGTATCAAGAATTTATGGTACAGGTGCAGTCGCTTTCAATCACGCAAACTGGCTTGCAGATATGGCTTATGATTTTGCAGCATTAACGATCAATATCGGAGATCTCGGAACGCTTGGATTTAGTTTTACATCATTCAGAGTACCTGAGGATAAAGTCCGTACGTTTGAAAATCCCGAGGGAGATGGAAGAGTTTGGGATGCAAGCTCGCTTGCTCTTGGTTTGACCTATGCAAGAAATCTTACAGATAACTTCTCTATTGGATTCACTGCAAAATATATTCGTGAAGCAATATGGAATATGTCTGCTAATACATTTGCGATAGATGTCGGGACGATGTACACGACTCCGTTCAACGGGTTGAAAATCGGTGCAAGCATCACCAACTTTGGTACAAAGATGCGGCTCGATGGGAGAGATATTTACATTAATGTTGATCCAAACTCAAATCCAAACTCCGGTGCGAACAATGTGCCTGCAGAGTACAGAATGAATTACTATGACATTCCATTGACCTTTAGGATCGGTTTGGGAATGGATATTATTCGAACTAATTTATTCACAGCGACTGCGGCTATTGATGCAGTTCATCCAAACGATAATACTGAATATGTTAACTCCGGTATCGAATTCAATTTTAATAGAATGATCTTTGCACGAATCGGTTATAAATCACTGTTTATGCGCGACAGTGAACAAGGATTAACATTCGGATTCGGTGTTTCATATCCAATCGTAAACGATATTGGATTGTCCTTCAATTATGGTTATGCTGACTTTAATAGATTGAAAAATGTGCAATTTTTTGATCTGACGATACAATTCTAAACGAATTAATTTTTTTTTCAATGCCCAACTTTGTTTTTGAAATAAAATGAAAAAGTTGGGCATTTTTGTTTTAAAGGTTAATTCAAGACTTTTAGAACATTTCGGAAAACCAAAACGTAAGCTTGATTCTAAGCCACTCGATATTCTCATTGCAACGATTTTATCTCAAAACACATCCGACAAGAATTCGCTTAAAGCTTATCATAACCTTCGAAAGAAATTTCCTGCTTGGGCGGATATTAAAAAAGCATCTATCTCACAGCTTGCAAGAACTATTCGAATTGCTGGTTTGAGTAGGCAAAAAGCTAAGACAATTAAAGAGTTATTTAAGTGGCTCGTAAACATAAATCAACATTACTCGTTAGGATTTCTCAACGATTTATCTAACGAAGAAGTACTTTCTGAGTTAACAAAGCTTCAAGGAATTGGCGTAAAGACTGCATCTTGTGTACTTTTATTTGGAATGCAAAGGAACGTTTGCCCTGTTGATACACATGTATTTCGTACTGTAAACAGAATTGGTATAGTAAGTGGATCAACCCCTGAAAAAACTTTTTATGCTTTGGACAAAATTTTACCCTACGGTATTGCACACGAATTCCATACGAATTTAATTATTTTAGGCCGTACGATTTGCAAACCAAAAAAACCTGAATGTTTCAACTGTCCCTTGGTCAAATTATGCAACTTTAAAAAGAAAAATCTCACTTCCGATTTCTCTTCGGCGTCGAACAGAAGGAATGATATTATTCTGTTGGATGCAATATAAAGTCAATTTTATGTAATGGTATAACCGATACTATTTTTTGATTTCTTCCTAGTACTAGTCAGTGTAAACCGATCTTGTAATATCATCACACAAAAAAAGCATCAATAAAATCTTAGATTGGAATTTGTGAAAAGAACCGTAAACGATAGAATCCTTGATTCCAGAATATTTTTTGAATAACTTAAGATAGTAACGAACTAAGTAATTATGGTAAAAAAATTTCTGTTCGCAATTATATTCAGCATACCAATTGTTGCATTATCACAACCGTATAAAATTTATTTGTTGACAATTGATGGTGCAATAAATCCTGCTTCCGCAGAGTACATACACGAGGGGATCAAAGCCGCTATTGATGATAAAGCTGAGTGTGTTATTATCAAACTGAATACACCAGGCGGACTGCTAAAATCCACCCGCGTAATTGTTACGGAATTTCTTCAATCAAAAATCCCAATAGTAGTATATGTTCATCCGCAAGGTTCGCAGGCTGCATCAGCCGGCGTTTTTGTAACTATGGCTGCTCATATCGCTGTAATGGCTCCGGGAACGAACATTGGAGCGGCACACCCTGTGACGCTCGAGGGTCAGCAAGATTCAATTATGATGGAAAAAGCCACTAATGATGCCGCGGCTTTTATTCGAACGATAAGTGAAAAAAGAAAACGTAACATTGAGTGGGGTGAAGATGCTGTTAGAAAAAGCCTTTCTATTACCGAATCGGAAGCTCTTAAGAAAAATGTAATTGATATAGTTGCAGAATCCCTTAACGATTTAACTGAACAATTAGACGGCAGAAAAGTCGAGATGGTTGATGGAGAAAAAGCGATACACTCTAAAAATGCTGAAATCATTTCTTACGAAATGAGCTTTAAGCTAAAGCTATTAAATACTCTTAGCGACCCGAACATCGCTTATATTTTATTCATGCTGGGATTGTACGGATTATTATTTGAGCTTTATAATCCTGGCTCGATATTTCCAGGTATAGTTGGAGGAATTTGTATAATTCTCGCTTTCTATTCTTTCCATACCTTACCGATTAACTATGCAGGATTGGCACTTATAATCTTTGCTGTCATCTTGTTCATTTTAGAAATTAAAATCATCAGCCATGGACTTTTAACAGTCGGCGGTTCAATTTCACTAATTTTAGGTTCTATCATGCTAATAGATAATGAATCAACGTTGGAATTTGTAAAAATATCTTGGCAGATTATAGTCCTTATTGTCGTAATGACGGTACTATTTTTCATATTTGCGGTTGGACTCGGTATAAAAGCCCAACGTAGAAAACCGACTACAGGCACTGAAGGAATCCTGCTTGAAGTGGGAAATGTTGTATCGGAGTTAAAACCAAATGGAACAATTCAAATTCACGGCGAAATATGGAATGCGGAGAGTATAGAAGGAAAAATTCCGAAAGGATGCCGTGTCAAAGTTGTTGAAGTGAACAATCTAACATTGAAGGTAAAAAAGGTTTAATTATTTTTTAAGGAGGTTTAAGTGTATCCATCAATACTTTTAACGATAGCAATTTTTGTGATTCTGCTTTTAGCAAGTGCAATCAGAATATTGAGAGAATATGAACGAGGTGTAATTTTTCGTCTTGGTAGGTTAATCGGTGCAAAAGGTCCAGGACTGATTATCTTAATTCCCATTGTCGATAGAATGGTTAAAGTTAGTTTAAGAACAATAGTTATGGACGTTCCGCCGCAGGATATAATTACAAAAGATAATGTATCACTAAAAGTTAATGCAGTTGTTTATTTCCGTGTAATTCAAGCCGAAAAGGCAATCGTGGAGGTAGAAGACTTTTTATTGGCGACTTCCCAGCTTTCGCAAACAACATTGCGCAGCGTTGTCGGGCAATCTCAACTTG